>Ga0316198_10000764_pt1 | contig 17656 bp, 10 predicted proteins | sample OudBieAanoxic_MG_FD_204935 | JGI IMG/M metagenome (GOLD analysis project Ga0316198, IMG submission 204935) | Coastal sediment microbial communities from Oude Bieten Haven, Netherlands - site A anoxic | ecosystem: Environmental > Aquatic > Marine > Coastal > Sediment | place: Netherlands...
ATCAATGAGAGGAGCAGACTGTGAGTGATCGGGTAGTCCGTGAAGTCGAGCGGCGTAACCCGTGTGATTCCGGGAGAGATGACCACCTTTTCGAAACCGACCAGGAGCAGCGTCGGCCACAGAAGATCGACGAACTGCGCGGCGAGGAACAAGGTGCCGAGCGAAACCCTCGGTGCGGCCACCTTGGCTCCGAATCCGATTCCGAAATGACCTAAGAACACAGTCGGATCCTCCCGTCTGCTCGTTCTGTCTTTTGTGTCTTCGTGCTGCGTCCAAGAATGTACAGGAGCCTGTGGTTTCTGTCGCCTCCCGGCTTCGCCCTGCGGGCTACGCCGAGGTATGTCAGCATCGGAAGTGAGGCTTCGCCTTCGGCTACGCCGGCACAAGCCGCTTTGGCGAGCGAACTAAGACATCTCGTCCGGCGGTTTCACGAAACGACCTAAGGCAGGATTCAGCGACTCACAGGCCCACGAAAGCAGTTTTCTCTGGGCGCCGATCGCGTCAACCGCTGTGATTATGTCTTCTCGGCGCCCTGAATCCGAAGAAGAACCTCTTGACCGCTGGTGTTCTCAGGATTGAGGAAAAGCGATTTCTGGTACATCGCCACCGCCTTGTCGGTGTCGCCGGCCCTCAGCAGTGCTTCGCCAAGGCTGTCGTAGACATTCCACGATTCTGGGAAGAGCCCGACGTTGATTTCAAACATCTTGACGGCCTCGTCCACCATGTCCCGCTGCAGAAAGATGTAGCCGTATGCGTTCAGCTCGGACTCGAGGAAGAAGTAATCGGGTGACTCGACATTGTGCTCGGCGAGAACTTCGGCGATGCTGGCCGCGTCGGCCCCCTCTTCGAGAAGCCGGTACAAGGTGCGGGCGGCCGATGCCTGCCCTGAGACCTCACGCCAGAGCTCGGCGATGGACGAGAAGTTCCCTTGTTCGGAGAATCCTGGGCTTTCGGCCAGATCAGGGAAGTGGGCTGCGAGCGTGTACTCGGATAACACGTACTCGATATTTTTGTTTTCCTTGGTCGCCACGAGGATCCCATCCCAGAGGGTGCGGACATACTCAACCCGCGCCTTGGCGCCATCGTAGGAGAGTTCACCGTTCCAGTGCGCCGGCATCAATGTTTCGATTTGGTCCTTTTGGGCCAGTAATCGATCCCAGTTCGCGAGGAACCGTGGAAAATCGTGCGGCATCCGGTCCCGGACCAGAAAGCTTCCGAGACATCCCGGGGCGTCGGTCAACCAGACGTCGGCCATGAGGTCGCCGGTCAGAAGAAGGTGGTGTTCAGGCACGAAGATCGCGGTGTCACTCGCAGTGTGCATGCCGCCGATATAGGACAGCTCGAAGGTGGTGTCGCCGAGGTCGAGGGTCATGCGATCGGAGAAAGTCAGCGTCGGTGGAAGGAGATCTTGATTCTCCTTGAGGGCCTTGAAGAAGAGCCGGTTGTAAATGAGGTTTTCCCTGAGGGCCGCAACCTTGGGGTCGCCGGGTTCAAGGCCCTGAAGCTCCTCCTCCATTTCGGCGATGTGGCCGGGGTACCACTGGAGCTGAAAATCTCGAAGTCCGGCGGTTTTCACCAGACCCCCTGCGATCAACTCGTGGCCGACGATCGTGCAGTCGTCGTAGGCCGAGTTGCCGCCGGTGTGGTCTCTGTGTTCGTGTGTGTTGATGAGGAAGGCAAAGTCGCTGCGCCCAAGCTCGCGGGCGATGACCTCGCGCAGCTGCGCATCGATCTCGGGGACGCCGAAGGTGTCGACGACAACGATTCCCTTCTCGGTGGCGAATGCCATAACCGTGGTTGTCGAGGCGTGGTCTCCGAGCCAGACGCGGATCGCCCCGTCTCCGAGTATTTCGGAATGCAGGGGGAGGCCCGCAATCTCCTCGGCTCCTGTCCACGAGACGGCAAGCAAGGTGGCGACCACGGCCATCAGTATCTTTGTTCTCATTGCTTTCTCCTTGATCGTGCGTGGTGAAGAAGATCCGGTGGTATCAAATACCGCCCAAGTGCAGCGAAAATGTTTTGGATCACACTGTTCATACGATGGAAGAGGGGAGTGGTTTCGTGCGGTCTATCCAGGCGGGACTCCAACCGATCTGTGTTGAATTCGTATGAATTCTCAGGCGAACCGAGTGGCGAGGCCGCCGCATCACGAGGGGGGGATTCCGAGATGAGGATACTGCGTTGGGTGATGTTGCTTTGCTTGACCGTTAGTCCGCTCGAGGCCGGTCAACCGGAGCCGTCAGATCACCCGGACTACGAGATCGTCAAGGCGGTGATCGAGGACTCGATCGGCTGGGCCATCGACAAGGATTTGGACCGGCTTTTCCAGATCTTCGCCGATGACGACGATCTCTTGATCTGGTGGGTCGGCTCCAACGGCGGCGCCGACGGCATCGACGATCTGCGAACGACAGCGGAGACGGTCTGGATGAAGCCCGACTTCAAGGCCACAAAGTTCGAATTTCGTGATGTGAGGATCAGATTCTCGAAGGACGGAACGATGGCCTGGTATGCCTGCCACCTCGATGACTGTGGGATCTGGAAGGGCGAAAAGTTCTGTGTCTCAGACGTGCGCAAAACGGGTGTCCTCGAAAAACGGGGAGACCAGTGGACCATCGTCCAGAGTCACGCCTCGTGGCCGGTGGACAAGATCCCGGAGGACACGTGGCAGCGACTTGTGAAGGCAAGACAGAGAAACGATCAAGAAGACTGAGCTTCTTCGCTCAGGAAATAGTCCATCATGCTGTAAGATTCTCCGGTTGAGGCTGACAGAGATGTAGCACTGAACCGGAGAAAAAATGAGTGCAATCCCACGTCGGAGCGTCGGCATATTGGTGGCGCTCGCAATTCTCGCTGTGCTGGCGGCGCCGAAGCTTTTGGAGCTGCGCAAAGCATCAGCTCCGTCTTTGGTCGAGCCAACAAAGAAAACCCTGCGGGTCAGGGCTCATCGAGTCGTCCCGACTCTGCTCACCGAGCGTCTCGCGACCACCGGGACGGTCCGAGCCAACGAAGAGGTCGACATCGTCAGCGAGATCTCCGGAAAGATCTCCGAAATCTATTTTGAGGAAGGGAGCCGGGTCGCCGCGGGCGAGCTGCTTCTGAAGATCGATGACTCCGAGCTCGTCGCCGAACAGCAGCGGTCACTCTACCGGGTCGAGCTCGCCGAGCGCGCCGAGATCCGGCAAAAGCAGCTGCTCGATGACGGCGTGATCTCGAGTGAGACCTACGATGTCGCGCTCGGCGAACTCAACGTCCTCAGGGCCGAGCTCCAGCTCATCGAGGCGCAGCTCTTGAAGACCGAGATCCGGGCGCCTTTCAGCGGCGTCATCGGCCTCAGATGGGTGAGCCCGGGAAGCTATCTCTCATCGCAGACCCGGATCGCCTCGTTGAACGACCTCGACCCGGTCAAGCTCGACTTCACCGTTCCGGAGAAGTATTCGGCGCTGATGAAGGCGGGAGACAAGATCTCCTTCGAGGTCGAGGGTTTTGACCGTACCTTTCCGGGAACGATCTACGCTGTCGAGCCGAGCATCAATGCCACCACTCGGTCGCTGCGGGTTCGCGCGCGCTGCCCCAACCCGGATGGCGCTTTGGTCCCAGGCGCCTTCGCAAATGTCGACCTCGTTCTGCGCTCGGTTCCGGATGCGCTGACGGTGCCGTCGATCGCGGTCATCCCGGAGCTCGGCGGCAAGAAGGTCTTCGTCTATGAGGATGGAGCGGCGCAGCCGCGAACGGTCGAGACCGGTATCCGCTCGGATACTGCGGTCCAGATCACCAGTGGCCTCGCCGAGGGAAATGTTGTGATCATCTCCGGCCTTCTCCAGATGCAGCCCGGCCTCGAGGTCGAGATCGAGGAGGATCCGGCGGAAGCCGGTTCGGCCTCGTGACGCTCTACACCCTCAGCATCCGGCGGCCGGTGCTGGCGATCGTCATGTCGATCACGATCGTCCTCTTCGGGCTGCTCGGGTTCTCCTTCCTCGGGGTGCGGGAGTTCCCGTCCCTCGACCCGCCGAACATCTCGGTCTCCACCTCGTACCGGGGCGCCTCCGCCGACGTCATCGAGAGCCAGATCACCGAGCCGATCGAGGCTGCGGTCAACGGGGTGGACGGCATCCGCACCCTGACCTCGACCAGCCGCGACGGGCGCAGCACCATCCAGACCGAATTCGACCTCGGAACCGATCTCGAGCGCGCCGCCAATGACATCCGCGACCAGGTGTCGCGAGCCATGCGCGATCTCCCGCCGGACGCCGAACCTCCGATCGTCTGGAAGGCGGACGCCGACGCGCGTCCGATCGCCGGCATCAGCGTCCGCAGCGACCGGCGCAACCTGCTCGAGCTCAGCCGCATCGCGCAGGACGCTTTCGTGGAGCGACTGCAGACCATCCCGAACGTCGCCAGCGTCGACATCTGGGGTGAGAAGACCTACGCCATGCGGCTGTGGATCGATCCCAACAGGCTCGCCGCCCACCGGCTTTCGCCGATCGATGTTCGGGATGCGGTGGTGCGCGAAAACGTCGAGCTGCCGTCGGGCCGAATCGAGGGTATGGACGTCGAGCTTCCGGTGCGGACCATGAGCCGACTCGATACGCCGGAGGGCTTCAACGATCTCATTCTCAAGAGTGAGGGCGACCGGATCATCCGCCTGCGAGACGTCGGCCACGCGGAGCTTGGGCCTCGCAACGAGCGCACGGTGCTCAAGCGGGACGGTATTCCGATGGTCCTGGTCGTTGTCCGCCCGCAGCCGGGGGCGAATTACGTCTCGATCGCGGATGAGTTCAATCGCCGGGTAGAGATGATCCAGAAGTCGCTGCCGGAGGATATCGAGGTTTCGTGGGCGTTCGACGCCAGCAGGTATATCCGCAAATCGGTGGCCGAGGTGCGCCAGACCATTCTCATCGCATTCGGTCTCGTCATGTTCGTGATCTTCTTCTTCCTCCGGGACTGGCGAACCACACTGATCCCGGTCGTGGTGATCCCGGTGTCCTTGATCGGTTCATGCTTCGTCATGTACGCCGCCGGTTTTTCCATCAACGTGCTGACCCTGCTGGCACTGGTTCTGGCGATCGGCCTGGTGGTGGACGACGCGATCGTCGTGGTCGAGGTGATCTACGCCAAGATCGAGGCCGGCCTCGAGCCGCACAGCGCCGGCATCGAGGGGACCAAGGAAATCTTCTTCGCGGTGGTGGCGACGACCGTGGCCCTGGTTTCGGTTTTCATGCCGATTTTGTTTCTCGGCGGGTTGGTCGGGCGGTTGTTCCGCGAGTTCGGCCTGACCCTTGCCGGGGCGGTGATCATCTCTTCCTTTGTCGCACTGACACTGACGCCGATGCTGGCGACCCGTCTTTTGAAGAAACGCGAGCGGCAACCCTGGCTCTATAGAACCACGGAGCCGTTCTTCCGCGCTCTGGTGGCGGATTACCGGGACAGGCTAACCGGACTCTTGCGCCGGCGCTGGCTGGCTCTTCCCATCATCCTCGTCTGTTTCGGACTGGTGACTCTCTTCCTCAATCTTCTGCCGCGTGAGCTGGCGCCTCTCGAGGATCGTTCGGAGATCAGCATGTCGGTCCGCGGACCGGAAGGCGCGACCTTCGCCTACATGGACCGCTTCATGGACCGGCTGAATGCTCTCATCGCCGAGGAGGTCCCGGAGGCCCTGAACACCATCACCGTCACCGCGCCCGGCTTTGGCGCAGCGTCGTCGGTCAACTCGGGTTTCGGCAGGATCAGCCTGGTCGAGCCCTCGCAACGCGAACGATCCCAGCGGGAAATCGCTGACGCCCTCGCGGTCCGCGTCAGCGAGCTGACCGATGCGCAGACCTTCGTCTCACAACCGCCGACCATCGCCGTCGGCCGGCGGCGTGGCCTGCCGGTCCAGTTCGTGATCCAGGCGCCAAACATGGAAAAGCTGCAGGAGGTCCTGCCGGCCTTCCTCGCTGCCTCGGCCGCGGACCCGACCTTTACCTATGTCGATGTCAACCTCAAGTTCGACAAGCCGGAGCTCCGGGTCTCGATCGATCGTGAGCGGGCGCAGGATCTGGGCATCTCGGCCCTGCGCATCGCCCAGACCCTGCAGCTCGCGTTGAGCGAGCAGCGACTGGGATATTTCGTGATGGACGGCAAGCAGTACGAGGTGATCGGGCAGGTGCTCCTCGGGGCACGTGACGAGACAGTCGATCTCCGCAACCTCTACGTCACCACCGAAGGACAGCCCCCGATCCTTCTGGACAAGCTGGTCAAGGTCACGGAGACCAGCAGCCCGCCACAGATCTTCCGTTTCGACCGCTATGAGTCGGCGACCGTGTCGGCCGCGCTCGCGCCCGGCAAGACGATCGGCGACGGCATCGAGGCGATGGAACGGATCGCGGGGGATGTGCTGGATGATACCTTCTCGAACACGCTTGCCGGCGAATCGAGGGACTTCGCCGAAAGCGCCACAAGCCTTCTCTTCGTCTTCGTACTGGCGCTGGTTCTGGTCTACCTGGTGTTGGCCGCCCAGTTCGAAAGCTTCAGGGATCCGTTCATCATTATGTTCACCGTTCCGCTCGCCCTGGCCGGCGCACTTTTCGCCCTCTGGTATTTCAACCAGACGATCAACATCTTCAGCCAGATCGGCATGATCATGCTGATCGGCCTGGTGACCAAGAACGGCATCCTGATCGTCGAGTTCGCCAACCAGCGGAAGGCGGCCGGCGTGCCGGTGACCGAGGCTATCATCCAAGGGGCGACGGCGCGTTTCCGGCCGGTTTTGATGACCAGCTTCTCGACCGTGCTCGGCATCCTGCCGATCGCGCTCGGCCTCGGGGCGGGCGCGGAGAGCCGAATCCCGATGGGCGTGGCGGTCATCGGCGGGCTCCTCGTTGGCACGCTGCTGACCCTCTTCGTGGTGCCGGCAATGATGTCCTTCCTGACCAGCAAGGTGGGCCGGGTGCAACGGTTTGCCGAGGATATTCAAGAATCCGCCGCCATTTAGGGGCGGGGAAAATGACTGCCAAGGAGGTTGATTCCGTTCGAATCATCCTGATCACGAATCTGAGCTGAACTCTGTTGACGAGAAGCCGTATACTCTTCTAGCTCGACCGGGCGTGGGCCGCCCGGCGGTAGACTTCATAGAAGGAGAATCAACAATGAAACGACGTGTATTCGGAGGCTTTCTGTGCCTTCTTCTGGTGGTCGCAGGCGTTCAGGCCGACGAGGGCACTAGGCTGCTTCGGTTCCCGGATATCTATGGAGACCAGGTTGTCTTCAGCTATGGCGGTGATCTGTGGCTGGCGTCTACCGATGGCGGAACGGCTCGAAGGCTGACTGCGCATCCGGGCCAGGAACTCTTCGCGAGATTCTCGCCGGACGGCGAGTGGGTCGCGTTCACCGGTCAGTACGACGGTGACGAGCAGGTCTATGTTGTGCCGACCGCAGGCGGTGAGCCGACAAGGCTTACCTGGTACCCGGCCGTAGGTCCGCTACCACCACGCTGGGGCTATGACCACCAGGTTTATGGCTGGTCTCCCGATGGTGAGCAGGTGCTCTTCCGCTCGCTCCGTGATGCGGGTGGTGGTGTCGAGACAAAGGTCTACACGGTGCCGCGAACCGGTGGGCTTCCGAAGGCCCTGCCGATGCCGAACTCCGGGGCCGCCGACTTCTCGCCCGACGGATCGAAGATGGTCTATTCGCCGCTCTTCCGCGACTTCCGCCATTGGAAGCGTTACCAGGGTGGTTGGGCGCAGGATCTTTTCATCTTCGACCTCGCCAGTAATGAGGTCGAACCCGTATCACATTCGGTCCGAACCGAGCGTGATCCGATGTGGATCGGGGACAAGATCTACTTTGCCTCCGACCGTGATGACCGCCTGAATCTCTATAGTTTCGATCCCGACAGCGGAGCGGTCGATCAGATCACGAACTCTGATCTGTGGGACGTGCGCTGGCCGAGCACCGACAACCAGAGCCGGATCGTCTACGAGCTCGACGGTCAGCTCCACATCCTCGACGTCAACACGGGTGACGATCAGGCGATCGTCGTGACGGTGCCGGATGATGGATTGTGGAAGCGGCCGCGCCGGATCTCGGTAGCCGACGACATCGGTGACTTCGATGTCTCGCCGAAGGGTGAGCGCGCAGTCCTCGTCGCCCGTGGTGAAGTCTTCACGGTGCCGATCGAAAAGGGCCCGACCCGCAACCTCACCCGCAGCTCGGGCGCAAATGATCGCGCCGCCGCCTGGTCGCCGGATGGTAAGAACATCGCCTACATCTCCGACGCGAGTGGGGAGGACGAGATCTGGATCACCGATCAGGCTGGTAAGGGCGAAGCAAAAAAGGTCAGCAGCGGCCACGAAGCGCAGCTCCGCAACCCTCTCTGGTCTCCAGATAGCAAGCGCATCGCCTTCTCGGACAAGGACGGCAAGCTCTTCGTGGTGACCGTGGCCGACGGGACCGAGGTTGAGGTCGCGGATGACGTTTACGGTCAGATGTTCGACTATGAGTGGTCGCCGGACAGTCGGCACCTCGCCTTCAGCCTCAACAACGAGACCGGAGTATTTCGAATCTTCATTTGGAACGTAGCCGGGGGAGAGCCCCGCCAGGTCACCTCGGACCTCTTCAACTCGTATGCGCCGGTCTGGGGCACCGAAGGCGACTATCTTTTCTTCATTTCCGAGCGTCATTACGCGCCGCAGATCTCCAACCTCGAGTGGAACTATGCCGGCAATCAGCGCGACGGAATCTATGTCCTCGCTCTGCGGAAAGACGTGAAACCGCTCTTCCCACCGGAGAGTGATGAGGTCGCTTTCGAGGAGGAGAAAGCGGACGAGGCCGAAGAAAAGGAGGGCGACAAGAAGGGCAAGAAGGGCGACAAGGACGATAAGGCCGTCAAGAAAGAAGAGAAGAAGCCGGTTGTCATTGACTTCGATGGTCTCGGTGATCGCCTGATGCGGGTCCCGGTGGAGCCGGAAAATTACACGGCAATCGCTGCCATCAAGGGTCACCTGCTTTTCAGCACCACAGGGCCGAATTTCTATGGTCGGTCGAATATCAAGACCCGCAAGCTCCACATCTACTCGCTTGAAGACCGCAAGGCTTCGCAGATTGTCAAATCCGGACTGCGCGGGTGGCTGGTCTCGGCCGACGGGAAGAAAGTCCTGGCGCGCACTCAAAAGGGCTTCGAGCTTTATGACGCGAAGATGAAGGGTGGAGAATCCAAGACTGTTTCCACCAAGGGCCTCGAGATGGACCTGGTGCCGACGGAAGAGTGGGAAGAGATCTTCGAGGAGGCGTGGCGCCGTTTCCGAGACTTCTTCTACGCCGAAAACATGCATGGCTACGACTGGGTCGCGATCCGCGAACAGTACCGTCCGCAGCTCGAGCACGTTTCCCACCGCTCCGACCTCAACTATGTTCTTACGGAGATGGTGTCTGAGCTCAACGCCGGCCACACCTACATTTCGGGTGGCGACTACGAGATTCCCGACCGCGCGCCGGTCGGTCTTCCGGGTGCGCTCTTCGAGCTCGACGAGGACGCCGGTCTCTTCCGGATTGCGTCGATCTATCGAGGACACAACGCGGAAGAAAAGTACCGCTCGCCGCTGACCGAGGTGGGCGTCGACGCCAAGGCCGGCGATTACGTGCTGGCGATCAACGGCATCGAGCTCAAGGGCGAGGACAATCCCTATCGCCTGTTGCAGCACACGACGGATCCGGTGACTCTCACACTCAACTCATTGCCCAGCATGACGGGCGCCCGCGAGACGACCTATGAGCCGCTTCGCAGCGAGGCCTCATTGCGCTACCTGGGTTGGGTGCTTGGCAATTACGACAAGGTGACCGAGATGACCGACGGCAAGGTCGGCTACCTCCATATCCCGGACATGGGGTCCGATGGCATCGCCGAGTGGATCAAGTGGTTCTACCCGCAGATGCGCAAAGGCGGACTTGTGGTCGATGCCCGCGGAAATGGCGGCGGCAACGTCTCGCAGTGGATCATCGAGCGTCTCGACTCGAAACTGCTCGGGACCCGGTTCGGGCGTACCTACGATCCGCCGGGCACCTATCCGGGCACCGTCTTCCACGGTCATATGGCCTGTCTCCTGTCGGAGACCTCGGCCTCCGACGGCGACATCTTTCCCCACTACTTCCGTGAGTCCGGCCTCGGCCCGCTCATCGGCAAGCGTTCGTGGGGCGGGGTCGTTGGCAGCAGTTACACCCAGCTGATCGACGGCGGCAGTGTTTTCGTGCCGCGTTCGGCGACCAACGATGCCGAAGGCAACTACATCATCGAGGGCTATGGCGTCGAACCCGACATCGAGGTCGAGAACGATCCCAAGTCCGTCATCGAGGGCAAGGACCCACAGCTCGAGAGGGCCGTCGCGGAGATCCTCGATGCCATGGAGCGCGATCCAATGGTCTATCCGACACGTCCGGCCGACCCGGTGAAGACTCCGGGCAACTAAGTTGTCCTTCGATTAACAACAACACTGCCGGCGGGTCCTCCCGCCGGCCGTTTTTCTCCTCTCTCATCCCCAGCAAGCCATTCCTCTCTCTGTCATCCCGAGCGAGCGCAGCGATTCGAGGGATCCCCCGACTTCTCCGGAGAGTGTTGGGCATACGGGTTATCTCTCAGGCTTACTGACGCCCTTCGGGCGTCGTGACGCACCGCCGCCAGCGAGTGGCCGAATGGCCGAACCCCTACCAGCCTACCGTTCCGGCCTCGGCCACATATCGCTGCCGTCGGCGGGTTCGGGGGATCCTTCGACTGTGCGTTCCCTCGGAACGCTCCGCTCAGGATGACAAATAGAATCAAGGCTTGTCGTTTGCTGTCGGGGCGGCATATACAAGTCCAGGCGTAGCCGAAGGCGAAGCGGGGTCCCGGCCGCACGATTCCATGGTCAACCAAGTGCGGGCGAGACGCCCGCACCACAATTTTCCGCCGGCAACGGTTGTACGCTCGGCCCTCACCCAACCCTCAACGAACCCTCATCGCACCATCAAGCGCAAGGCATCTGTCGGTCCCATATTGGGGATTGACCGTTGAAATCTTCGAAAGAGGGAGACTCAGATGTTTATGCGATGCAATCTGCGATGGGCCCTGTTGATGGTCGTTGTTGCCGGTTTGCCGATGGCTCCGGCCCTGCCCGCGACGGCCGAAGATGAGAAGCCGGCCGAGTCGGCTTCCGCTACCGAAGAGGAACCCTCCGAGGCAAAGAAGGCTAAACAGAGGAACTGGCGGGTGCGTTTCACCGGCGCCTTTGCCGCCGATGACAACGGCATTATTGCCACGTCTTGGACGGGTTCCAACCACAGCGTGTCGGTAGGCGGCGGGGCTGGCGTTGGCGTCAATTTCGAGTACCGGTACTCGCCACGGATGGGTTTCGAGATGGGCGCGATGGCGCTCGGGGGCGCGGTCCATGTCGGCGTTCGAAAGGACTATCGCTACTACCCGGGAGTCGAGGTCGGGGGGTATGTGCCGCTCACACTCGCCCTCAACTATCACCCGATCAAGGGCAGCGAGATCTTCGATTTCTATATCGGGCCTCTGGCGGCTTCGACCATTTTCGGCGGCGTCTGGATCGGTGGTGATGTCAACGTCGGGTCGAAGGTGGATCTTGGGCTAGGCGCCAATCTTGGATTCGACATCAACCTCGGCAAGAGGAGTCGGTGGTCACTCAACAGCGGGCTCAAGTACATCGCCAATGTTACCGGGAGTGAAAGCGATGCTCGTATCGCCTTCGATCCCCTGATTTGGACCTTTGGTTTCGGCGTCAAGTTCTGATGGATTACTCTCAGAAACTGTAGACGATCGACAGGGAACCTATGGCCGTGTCGTCGGAGAGGTCGGCCCCCATGTCGATTTGAAACCGCTTGAAGGCGAGCCCGAACCCGAATGCGAAATGGGTACGGGCATCCGTAGTCGTGCTGTCCACAGTATCAGGTTCAATGGTCACGTGTCGATCGCGGGCCGGTTCGTGCCAGAGGCCCACCCGGAAGGCGACCACGGGCTTCCACCGCAGCACCGCGTACTCGGCGCCGAAGTGAATCTCGGAGCCTCCTTCGGAGACCACATATCCGTTTGGGAGAGGGTCAGTTGCCTCGCCGACCTGGTCCCATTCGAAGCCGATAGTCAGAGCACCGGCGTTCGGCTGAAAGGCTGCACCGACGCCGTACACGTCGGGGAAAGTCAATTGGGTCGGTGTCGACCTGGACTCGAAGCCGGGCCCCTGGCGATAGAATCCCGCGAGGTTCCAGTCCAGTGAAGGGCTCCACAAAATGCCTGCGTTGAGGCCCCAGTCGGCGTCCGAAATCTCCGCCGGGCCGGTTCCGGCGCTGCGATCACCGTCGAAGTAGCTCAGACCAGCGCCAAAGCTGAGCTTTTCACCGGCCTGAAAGGCAGCGGAACCCGAGTAGCTCCTGACGGTGAATTCACGAGTCTGGGGGACGGGGCCGTTGAATGTGAAGTCGAGACTCCCCAACTGGTGTGAGTAAACGGCGAACGCCCATTCCCCGGCAGGGAAGACAAACGAGAAAAAGCCGAGACCGGAGACGCCCCCTTCAATTGTGAACTCGGCGTCGAGGGGCCCGGACGAACCTGTGCCGCGGATCTCGGCCGAAATTTCGGGGCGTAGGATCTGGACAAGTCCGGCCGGGTTCGCAAATGCTGCCGTCGCGTCATCGGCGATCGCGGCGAATGCGCCTCCGAGGCCGAGGCTCCGAGCCCCCGGGTTGGTGAACACGGTGTCGGAGATCGTCGTGTCCTGAGCCCAGCACGGGCTCGTAGCCGTGACAGCAGCGGTCAAGACAAAAGCTATAAATGTGTGGTGTCGCACTGCAGGAATCCTATCACCCGTTCAGACCATCGGAGGAGATGTGCCGCTTTCGAACGGTACGACGCATCCTGCGATTGGTTTCATTGCCAGGGGACGACGACCGATGGGAGGGTTACGGTTTCGCCGACGGCCGGAGGTTCGAACGGCGCGTAGACGCCGTTTCGCCATTGCAGCCAACGGAGTGACGAGTCCTCGAGATCGACGTCGAAATGAGCCCAAATTTCGATCGGGCGACCGTCTTCGGTGACCTCGGTGACCTCGACTGTTGCTCCGCCATACGCGATCCGTTCTCCGACCTTCATCGGGGTGGCGTCACGGTAGAGGCGGTCCAGCATTTGGTGGAAGTAGGCCGGGTGGAAGGCTGTCTGCGAGGCGTTGTGGCCGGGCCGTGGAGTGCCGGGTGGGACCAGGTACCCGCCGTCGGGACGGATCGCGATGCTATTGGCGGCGGGGCGGGAAATGGTCATCGGGTAGATGCCCGAACCGAGGGTCAGGTTGCGGTTGGGGATGGGCCGACCGTGCAACGCCTGCATCAGCGGGCCGTAAATCGAGAAGAAGGCGGATGGAGTGTTGACGATGATGGCGGTCTGGTCCCTGACCGCCGGATCCGAAGGCAGGCTCTCAGAGGCCCGGGAAATAATGGTGCCGAACATCCCGACCTTGTGAGCGGTCGTTGCAAGCGCGAGCGGTGAGAAGACGAAGTGAATGATCACGAACGCCCAGCACGCGATAGAGAGCGGCAATCTCCGGACACGGTTGGATGGCACCCAATCGGCACGCTGCCAGACCGCGGCGAGGAATTGTGCAAGGAGTCCCATACCGCCGAACCCGGCGAAGTAAAGGAGGCGGTCGTCCGGGAAGGTCGCGCACGCCGGCAACAGCGACAGCAACATCCCCAGGGCGAAGAAGCGTGCCGTCGGTTCCCGTTTGAGTATGGGCAACAGGAGAATCGTGATCATTCCCATGAGCCCGACGGTGAGCAACCACAGAACGTGAGTGGCGGATTGCGAGAGCATCAGTCCAAGACCGGACGGCAGCGCCCACAGACCGGAGAAGAGCATCGGTGCGCGCTCGATGACCGCCTGTGCGAAGGCGACGGGGCTGGTTCCTGGGTCGATGTAGACCCCGGAACCAAAGGCGCCATATCCAAGTTCTCGGTAAGTCACCCACCATGCTGCGCCGGCGACGCCGCCCGGGATCAACGAAACAAATCGACTCGGCCACGAGCCCCGATCGAGGAAGAGGGCGTAGGCCAGGAGGTAACCACAAGCCGCCAGTGCAATCTCGCCGGCCATCAGACCGAGGAGGAGTGCGAGCGGAGCAACGAAAGCTCCGGGCCGCCAGCCCTCGCGGCGCCAGCGATCGTGGGCGATAAGTGCTACCAGACCGAAGAACACGCCGATGCTGGCGTTGCGGTTGGCCAGCCACACCGCCGGCATCCCGTGCGCATCGTCGATGGCGAAGAGGAGCGCCGCCAGACCCGCGATCCAGGCGGGTACGAGCAGCCGCCGGTAAAAACGCGCTGCCGCGACGATCGCGCCGGCAAACCAGAGAAGCGACTGAACGTGCATGAGCCAGGGTTGGTTGGGCCAGATTCGGAAATCAACCCAATGCGTGATGCTGGTGACCGGCCGCAAGAATGCGAGCTTGAGCTTCGGGTGTGTCCACCACGGGATCCGGCCTTCTTCGACAGCTCTTCGGATGAGCTTTTCATCACCGTCCACAAATGAAAATACATTGAACGGCGAGCGCGTCCATTCGGGATCGAGGGGTGGATCCGACAAAACCAGGCAGAGGATGTAATCGTCATTCTGGAGCCCGAGCCATAGCGATGAAATGCACAAAAAAACGCCAAGAGCCGCTACCAGAAGCGGTATAAGGCGATGGCTCAGAATGCCGCGGATCACTTCACTCGAGCTCATTGTAGGTTTGTAGGCGGGTCCTTCAGGGCCCGCCAGAGCGCTCCCCAATCAGTTTTTCGACCTCAGCGAGCGTCTCCCCGAAGGCCTTCATAGCTGCGTCGAGGGAGTCCGGTTTGGTGAGGTCCACTCCCGCGCCCGCCAGCAGCTCGAGAGGTGGCGCCGACGCCCCTCCGGCCAACATCGCGAGGAACGCATCGGCCGCCGGCTCGCCGAGGGTCTTGACCCGATCAGCGATCGCGATACCGCTCGTAAGTCCGGTCGCATACGAGTAGACGTAGTACTTGTAGTAGAAGTGCGGGATATAGGCCCATTCCATGCCGTCATTTTCGTCGAAGGTGTAGCCGGGGCCGTAGTAACGCTGCACCAGGTCGCCATACGTCTCATCGAGGAGGGCGGCAGTGATCGGAGTTCCCTCTTCGACATAGGCGTGGACCCGGCGTTCGAACTCCGCGAACATGGTCTGACGGAAGATCGTGGTACGAATGGTCTCGAGACGTTCGACCAGCAGGTAGGCTTTTTCCGCCGGGTCGGTCGCCTTGCTCACCAGGTACTCCGAGAGCAGCGACTCATTACAGGTCGAGGCAACCTCGGCCAGGAAAGGGACGTAGCGGAATCCTGCGTAGGGCTGGGCCTTCATTGCCAGGTCAGAGTGGAGCGCGTGGCCAAACTCGTGCGCCAACGTCGACATGTCATCGAGCGAATCCTGGTAATTCATGAAGACGTAGGGGTGGGGACCGTAGACGCTGGCCGAGAACGCTCCGCTTGCCTTGTCTCGATGCGGATAGAGGTCTATCCAGCCGTTCGCCGGATCGAGGCCCGCGGCGAGGGCTGCACCGTAGTCAGCTCCAAGCGGTTTGAGGGCGGCGACGATGTTGGTGCGCGCGTCGGCAAAGGGCACATCGACCGCGACGCCTTCGACAATCGGGATATAGAGGTCATAGAGGTGAATGTCCTCGAGCTCGAGCGCCTTTTTTCGCAGCTCGACGTAACGGTGGAGCAACGGCAGGTTGGCGTTGATGGTCGATACCAGGTTTTCGTAGACCGCGGTATCAATGCCGTCCTTGTCCATGTAGGCCTCGAGGGCGGTGTCGTAATCACGGGCGCGAGCGTAATCGACGTCGAGCTGGAACTGACCCGCCAGCGTAGCGGCGAGGGCGTGCTGGTACTGACGCAGGGTGCCGAAGAAGGCCGCCACCACCCTGCGGCGGACGTCGCGGTTGTCGGATGAGCGATACCGCCCATAATTGGCCAGGTTGAGCTGGACCTTCTGGCCCTCCTCGTCGGTGATCTCGGGCCACGGGATGTCGGTCAGCAGAGCGCCGAACGCGGTCTCCAGCGGAGATGGGATTTCGTTGAGGTCGATCTCGGCCCACAGATTGTCGCCGAGCAGGGCCAAGACGCGCTCCGCCTCGGGAGACAGCAGCCGGTTGGCTCGGCGGCGCAGATTGTCGAGGTACGAACGATACTCAGCCAGCCCGGGTTCCGTCGAATAAACGGTTTCGAGGCTCTCGGCGGAAAGGGTCAAAACCTCGCGCCGGATGAAGGCGGCGGCCTGCATCAACTCTTCCATTGCGGCCAGGCTGCGCTGCACCATGGCGTTGGCGGTCTCGTCCGACTGCGCTGTGCTCTGGCGAAGGTTCGCATAAAGAGTGACGAAGTTACCGTCGGAGTGGAGCCGAAAGTAGAGATCGAGACAAGCCCTCAGCGCGGCAGGATCGGTCAGCTTCCCGTCGTAGGCCTCGAGGTTGGGGATGTCTTTCAACAGCTTCAGCCGTGCGGTATCCCACGCCTCGTCAGAGGCGAAGAGCGGTGAAAGATCCCATTTGAAGACGTCCGGTATGGCGGAACGGGCGGTGTTCGAATCTGGTGCGAAGGCTGGCGGTTCAGCGGCGAAATCTGCGCCAACCGCGTTGGGAATGGCCGGCCAAAGCGGCACAGTCAAGAGTGTCCAGATGAGAAATGCCTTCCAGGCTGGTCGATCAACACAACGCATGAGTTACCCCCTGTCAAGAATCGGCTTCGGTGCGACTGAGACGATTCGGATGTCTCAGCTGGGCCCGTTCTATCCTACGCCTCCCGACACTCGAGGTTGCGCAGGGCGCAAGTTTCACTACCGGCTGCGCCGGTCTAAGGTTAGAATATATGGGAGCACTACCCGTTGGAGATAATTTGGTGCAAGACCGCCGGCTTCAGGATATGACTGACGAAAACCGTGCGCTCCGAGAGCGGATCGCGGAGCTCGAGAGAAAGCTCAGTCGATTTCGAGTTGACGAGTCCTCCAATCCACCTCCGGGTTCAAATGTGTCGGCCGCGGAGAGGGCCGTTGCAGGTTTTTTCGAGCAACCCCTGGTGATGCTCTTCATTGCCGACCTCGTTGAGGGTCGGTACCTCAGAGTCAACAGCAAGGTCTGCGAGGTCCTTGGCTACTCCGAGAAAGAAATATTGGAGACTTCGTTTCTGGATCGTGTCCATCCCGACGACCACCATCGGACAATGAAGGAAATGGAAAGGCTCGTTGCCGGCGAACAGACCTCGAACTTCAGGAATCGTCACCTGGATTCGGATGGAAATTACCGCATTTTCGAGTGGACGGCCGTCGCCGACGCGAACCGTGAACTCTGTTACGCGATGGCTGTCGAGATTACCGACTGACGGCTGGAAATATGCTGCCCATTTTGTGGTGCGGCCGTCCCGGCCGCATATCGTCGGTGCCGGTGAATTCGCGCGGGCGGGACGCCCGCACCACAACCCTCCCCGATGTAAGCGTCCGGCCGCCCTACTTCTTGCGGTCCCAACCCCAATTCTCGTAATACTGCCAGCTGGCGAGGGAGTTGAGCTCCTTGATCTTGCTGTCTTTTTCGAGCAGGTTGGCTCGCAGAACGTCACCGATCGAAACCATGCCTATGAAATTGCCGTTCTTCT
>Ga0316198_10000766_pt1 | contig 17649 bp, 20 predicted proteins | sample OudBieAanoxic_MG_FD_204935 | JGI IMG/M metagenome (GOLD analysis project Ga0316198, IMG submission 204935) | Coastal sediment microbial communities from Oude Bieten Haven, Netherlands - site A anoxic | ecosystem: Environmental > Aquatic > Marine > Coastal > Sediment | place: Netherlands...
CGAAGCCGAAGCCGAAGCCGAAGCCGAAGCCGAAGCCGAAGCCGAAGCCGAAGCCGAAGCCGAAGCCGAAGCCGAAGCCGAAGCCGAAGCCGAAGCCGAAGCCGAAGCCGAAGCCGAAGCCGAAGCCGAAGACCGGTCGAACAAGCATGAAGCCTGATGCGAAGGGCGTGCGTGTCCAGAAACTCTTGGCCAATGCCGGCCTCGGGTCGAGGCGTGAGCTGGAGTCTTTGATCAGCGCAGGCCGGATCAAGATCAACGGCGTTGTTGCGAAACTGGGTGACCGGGCCAGCGCGGAAGACCGGATCGAGGTCGATGGTCGGCCGGTGGCCGCAAGACGGCTGAGTGAAGACAGACGCTTCGCGATCATCTACAACAAGCCGGAAGGCGAACTGGTCACGCGCAAAGACCCGGAAGGGCGCAAGACCGTGTTCGAGCCCTTGCCAGCGCTGCCCACCGGTCGCTGGATCGCCGTTGGGCGCCTCGATGTCAACAGTGCGGGCCTGCTGTTGTTCACCAACGATGGTGAGCTTGCCAACCGCCTGATGCATCCGCGTACCCAGATCGCCCGCGAGTACGCGGTGCGGGTGAATGGGGAGGTGACAGATGAGATGGTACGCAGGCTGGTGGCCGGCATCGAACTCGAAGACGGACCGGCGCGTTTTGAAGATGTGGTCGATTCCGGTGGCGAAGGCAGCAATCGCTGGTTCCACCTGGTGATCATGGAAGGTCGGAAACGTGAGGTGCGGCGACTGTGGGAGGCCGTGGGTGCGACGGTCTCACGCCTGAAACGTGTGCGCTACGGCCCGATAATTCTGGATAGCAGTGTCAAGGTGGGCCAGTGGCGGGAGCTCGAGCGTGAGGAAAGACGTGAACTGCTCGCGGTCGCCGGAATCAGGGACAGTAGGCCCTGGGGCAGTCTGGTCCGGCGAGCCGCAAAGAAGAGGCCCGGTCCTGCCCAGTCACCCTGGAAACACAAAAAAAGACGTTGACGCGAACACCTTCGCCAGCGCGGTCTCTGCGCCGTTTGCTCGATGCCCTGCACGCCATCTACGGCGAGCAGCCCTGGTGGCCGGCCGATTCCCCATTCGAGATCATGGTCGGTGCCGTGCTCACCCAGAATGCGGCCTGGTCGAATGTCGAAAAGGCGATTGATCGGCTGAAGGCGGCAGGGCTGATGTCCCTGCCGGCCCTGCTGGATACCACGCACGAGCAGATGGCGGAAACGATCCGTCCGTCCGGGTACTACAACATCAAGGCCAAGCGCCTGCGCAACCTGTGTCTGTTCCTCGACCAGGCTGGCGGCCTCGAGGCTTTTGCCGCCTGGCCACTCGATGATCAGCGCGCCGCCCTGCTGGGCGTAAACGGGGTGGGCCCTGAGACCGCCGACGACATTCTCCTGTACGCCTTGGAACGGCCGGTCTTCGTGATCGATACCTATACACGGCGACTCCTGCAGCGCTATCGGCTTGCGCGCGGCGATGAAGACTACGAGCAGCTGCGCGCGCTGTTCGAACAGGCGATCGAGCAGGATGTTCACCTGTACCAGCAGTACCATGCGCTGATCGTCATGCATGGCAAAGAGACCTGTCGGAAATCGCCGCAATGTGTGCGATGCGCGTTGACGAAGGACTGTCCGAGCAGTGCCGCGGCAGGTCGACAGGTCTGAACTCCGACTGTACCGCATGATCAGAAAGCTCATCAGTGGCGGACAAACCGGAGCAGACATCAGTATCGTTGCGGTGGGTGCACGTCTCGGCATTGCCGTCGGGGGGCTGGTCCCAAAAGGCTGGCGGACCGAACGCGGACCTGCTCCCGAACTCGAGCAATCCGGATTTGCCGAGTCTGACAGCAGTGATTACCGGGTCCGTACCCGCTTAAACGTGGAACATGGCGATGCGACCCTGATCTTTGCGACCAACCCGGACTCCGACGGCACCAGGCTGACGATCGATCATGCGCAGAGGCTTGGCAGGCCCTGCCTGGTGCTGGATCCATTCGAAGCGTCTGCGGTAAAGAGGGCGAGGCAATGGTTGCGGGATACCTCGCCCGAGGTACTCAATGTCGCCGGCAACAGAGAGAGCAGGTCGCCCGGTATTGCTCGGCGGGTGGAACAGATTCTGCTCGCTGCCCTTGTTGATCCGGGCTAGCGAGGGCCGCGTCGCCCCGCTGATCAGCCCAGCAGGCTTCTGTCGCGACCGTTGCGTTTGGCGCTGTAGACCGCCTTGTCGGCACGCTCGAAGAATGCCTCGGGGGTCTCTTTGGCTTGCAGGCGGGCGACTCCAAGGCTGACGGTGACCTGGATGCGGCGGCCACGCACGGTCTGCATGGCGGCAACGTTTTCGCGTATACGCTCGGCCAGCAGCATGGCGCCTTCTTCGCCTGTGTGGCTGGCCAGCACCACGAACTCTTCGCCACCGTAACGGAACAACAGGTCGCTGCGTCTCACCGTGGTAGAGATGGTCTGTGCGACCGCGGTCAGGACATCGTCACCGAAGGCGTGGCCGTATTCGTCGTTGAATGCCTTGAAGTGGTCAATGTCGATCACCAGCATGGACAAAGTCACTTGCTGACGGTGCGCCAGGTCGACCTCGCGCTGCAGCGAACTGCTCAGGGCCATGCGGTTCTGAACACCGGTTAACGGATCACGCGAGGCAAGTTCGACCGCCTGGCGGTAGCTCAGGGCGTTGCGCAACGGATAGACCAGGGCGCACAGCAGGTTTTCGAGTGAGATGATCTCTTTTTCGGCGAACGGCATCTCGCGGTATACGCGCACGGTACCGAGCGACTTTTCCTCCAGCTTGAGGTCGTAGGTCGCACGCTGTGATGCCTCGCGTCCATAGATGATCTTGTGGTCGGTACCTGGCGGTGTATAGACCAGGCCATCTATGGACAGGTAACGTTGGATCTCTTTGCCGAACAGGCCGACCTGGACATCGATGTCCAGCGTCGTCTGCAGGATGCTGGACAGTTCGAGCACCCTTGGACCGAGATTTTCGGGTGCGGTCGGTACGACGGTACCGTGTGCCTGAAGTGGATTGACCAAAGCGAGGTTCCCTGTATTGCTGTAGCCCGGGTTTCTCATGTCTGCATTCTCGTTCTGCTGTATCGGCAGTCCACAAGAAGCGAAACCCATGCCAGAATTATTTTTATTAGTAAAAACCGTAACTTATTCTTCTTGATCAGGAGTTGCTCAGGTCGGCGTCATTTTTTCCACCTCACCTCAGATTCCCAAACGTCGAAACACCGGCAGTTTTCAGGAACTGCGTTCACTGACGGATTTCTGCCATCTTAGCCAAGGTGAATCTATTGTGAAGTGGAAGATACACTTGAATCATTGTTTGGCTGATCTGGATTAACCGCGTCTGTGGCGCTTTGGTCGGGAGTCCCCATGAAACTGATAGCGATTGTTGTTGCCCTGTCCGTACTTCCCGCTCTTGGCATTGCGGCGCAGCCGGCGTCACACCCGGCGGCCCTGGGCGAGGGGATGGTCAACCCCGGCTACCAGGATAAGCCGGACTGGTTCAAAGCCTCGTTTCTGGATATCCGTGAAGACCTCGATGAGGCCAGTGAGGCCGGCAAGCGGGTGCTGCTGTATTTCTATCAGGACGGCTGTCCCTATTGCGCAAAGCTGCTCAACGACAATCTTGGCAATCGCGCGATCGCCGAAAAGACCCGCTCGGCTTTCGATGTGATCGCGATCAACATCTGGGGCGATCGGGATGTCACCGATCTGTCCGGTCAGCCGACCACTGAAAAGAACTTTGCCGCCGCATTGCGGGTGCAGTACACGCCGACACTGTTGTTTCTGGACGAACAGGGCGAGGTGATTTTGCGCATCAACGGGTATTTCGCGCCCCATAAGTTCGATGTCGCCCTCGATTTCGTCGCCGGCGGGCATGAAAAGCAGACCCGGTTCCGTGACTTCTACGCCGCAGCGTCTCCGCAGCCGGCCAGTAAGAAGATGAACGAATTGGGTGGGACCCTGAGCAGGCCACTGAGACTGGATCGGCGTACCGACAACGGCCGGCCATTGCTGGTCCTGTTCGAGCAGGGAAGTTGCGCGGATTGTGATGAACTGCACCGTGACATTCTCGCGCGTCCGGCCATCGCCACGGCCCTGAGCAACCTCGATGTCGCGCAGCTGGACCTGTGGTCGACCGGGAAATTGAGCACGCCTGACGGTCGAGAGATGACCGCGCGTGACTGGGCGCGGGAACTGGGCATCCAGTACGCGCCGAGTCTGGTGTTTTTTGATCGCCAGGGTGTCGAGATATTCCGCACGGAGGCCTACCTGCGCACGTTTCACATCCATGGCGCGATCGACTATGTGGTCACCGGGGCCTATCGTTGGCAGCCGTCTTTTCAGCGCTTTCTGCAGCACCGTACCGAGTTGCTGGAAGAACGCGGTATTCGGGTGGATCTGATGGATTGAGGGGCCAGGTTCACGCCTGTCGATGCACTGTCGGTGGAACCATACTGCGTTCTGCGTGCCAGAAAAAACTGCGGGTATGGAAAAGACGGCCCGCAGCCGGGCAGCACCGACCTTTAGTCTTTGCGGTAATTGCACATCCCAAAGGGGCGTGTGAGTGGCATAATGCCCGGCATCCAACTGCCAGGCCGTGGCCTGGGTGCGAATTCGGTATCTGAATTGGATCACTACGAATCAACGATGAGGAGATAGACATGTTAGGACTGAAAAAACTGGGCGGACTGGCAGCAATCCTGGGTTTGGCATTGATCGCCGCAATCACGGCGCATGCCGATAGTCATGGTGAAGACAACAAGTTCACCGACTACAGCAAGATGACGCCCAGCGCCACGATGGAATTTGACATTACTTCGGTCAAACTGATTGCCGGGGCAAGCTGGGGTACGGGTACATTGCATTATCAAGGTAAAAGCTACCCCTTGAAGGTCAAGTCCGGAAGTGTCGGCGGCATCGGTTACCGCAGCATGAAGGGTACCGGCAAGGTCTATGAGCTCAAGAAGCTCGAGGATTTTGCGGGCATCTATGGCGGCGGCACGGCGGGTGCGACAGTCGGCAAAAAGGGTGGTGGAGCCAGCACCATCGAGAACGGCAAAGGTGTTGTGATCAAGGCATCGGCGACCGATAGTTCCGGCGCACAGCTCGCGCTTTCTGCCGGTGGAATAGAGATCGCATTCGCCGAGGAATAAATTGGGGATTGTGTATCAGGACCTCTCGCATGCCGGTTCTGTCCGGCGTGCGAGAGGTTTTTTTCGTGCCTGTCTGTGGAAGACCTGGCGGTTCAGCTCACCACAGGTCGTTCAATCGTCCCAGGCAAGTCGCTGCCCCGTGATACCCCGGCTGTCTGGCCCCATGGCCCAGAGATAGAGCGGTGCCAGTGTATCCGGTGTCTTGAGGTCGGCATTCTGTTCGCCCGGAAAGGCTTTTTTGCGCAGTGCGGTCCGCGTCGGTCCCGGGTCGATGCAGTTTACGCCGATCGGCCCGTTCTCCAGTTCGGCCGCCAGGATCTGGGTCAGCCCCTCTATGCCGAACTTCGACACACCGTAGGCTCCCCAGAACGCCTTGCCGACATGACCTACCGTATCGGTGGTGAATATCACGCGGGCATCGGATGACTTGTCCAGCAGGGGCAGGCATGCGCGGGTGATCTGAAACGGGGCATTGAGATTGACCTGCATGGCCTTGAGCCAGTCTTCCGTATCGTAGTCCTTGATCCGGCTGAGATAGGGCAGGCTGGCCGCATTGTGCAGGATCCCGTCGAGCCGTCCGAAATTCGTCTGCATGGCCTCGGCGAGTTCGTCGTAGTCATGCGGTGTCGCCCCCTCGAGATGCATGGGGTAGATGGCCGGCGTCGGTCCGCCGGCATTCTCGATCCCGTCGTAGACCTGCTCCAGCTTGGCGACCGTTTTGCCGAGCAGGACCACAGTCGCGCCATGTCGGGCATAGGCCAGTGCCATCGCCCGGCCGATGCCGTCGCCGGCGCCGGTAACCAGAACGATACGGTCCTGCAACAGATCTTCAGCGGCTTGGTAGTTGGCGTGCATGGATGTTCTCTAAAAGGCTCGACGACTGCGCCACGCGGTCCACAGATGGGCGATTGGCGCCCGCTCTATCGGAGGCTCGCTGGCCGGGTATCCCTGGTGCCGCATTTTACACTGCATGGCCCGGGCGAGTGCGGTCATTCGACGGGTAAAATCCGGTGCAGACCCGGTCTCGGCAGAATCGGTTCCAGCGAAGCGTGCCAGAAGCTCATCGATGCGCCGGGTCCTCTCGCCGTTGCCGGTCGGCCCGGGGTTTCGCAGGTGTTCGGGTACGCGCTGTGGGCACCGACCCAGGTGTCGGATGCGTTCGACAGCCGCACAGTAACCGCCAAGATCCAGGTTGGTGCTGTTCCCGTTCGGATCGAGCAGGCGGAATACAGCGCCCAGACTGTTGCGGCAGGCCGCCACGAAGGTGTCTTCGTCCAGCAATGCCGGTCGTGTGATCTCTTCTTCCGCGACATCGATGACAGCGCCCATCAGCGTCGCCGGGTTGTCGCCGAGTTCGTTCTCCTGCAGGGCGATCGCGAGCGGGTGGCGTGCCTTTCCGTCATGCATGTTTTCGATTTCATGGCGCCACCAGTCCAACTTCAGGCGCGCAGCACCCGGGTCGCGTGGCCGTTCGGAGATCTGCATGATCAGTTCATGCCAGGCGAACAGCAAAGCATCGCGATCACGAGTGGCCTCGGGCGCAAAGCGGATCGCGTAGTACACTGCGGAGCCGACCGCTGTGAAGCGATTGGGGAAGGACCAGTCGCCGGCGTCAGGCGTCGGTGCTGTCATCATTCATCAGGTCGAGTAGCTGTTCCGGTGCGTCGATGGTCAGGTCTGCCTGCCAGCTTTCAGGCGGATCGTCCGGGTGCAGGTAGCCATACAGGGCGCCGATGGTCACGCAGCCTGCAGCGCGGCCGGCCTCGATGTCACGACCGGCATCGCCGACATACCAGCTGTGCCCGGGCTTCGTGCCCAATAGCGCACAGGCATGCTGAATGGGCTCAGGGTGCGGCTTTCGATTGCTGCAGGTGTCACCGCTGATCACGCAGCCGGCACGCCGGTCGAGGCCCATGGCACCTGTCAGCGGGTCGGTCAGCCAGGCCGGTTTGTTGGTGACGATGCCCCAGGGCAGTCGGCGCGATTCAAGGTGGTCCAGGACCCGGGCCATACCGGGGAACAGGACGGTCTCGCGGCACAGATTGTTCTCGTAGACCTTGAGCAGATATCGTTTGCGCTCCTCGAATCCGGCGGCCTCCGGTGCCATGTCGAAACCCAGCCGGATCAGCGCGATGCCCCCGTGAGACACCACTGGACGTATGCGTTCGAAAGGCAGCATGGGTTCGCCGTAGTGCTGCAGGGTCTGGTTGAGCGCGTAGGCGAGATCCTGTGCCGTGTCCGCCAGGGTGCCGTCCAGGTCGAACAGTACTGCCAGGGGCTGGGGCTGTGAGCTGTGCGTCACTCTGCGCGGCTGCATGCGACCATGTAGTTCACGTCGACGTCGCCCGGGTCGAGTTTGTAGACGCCGGTGAGCGGGTTGTAGGTCATACCAGTGAGGTCTGCCGTATCTAGTCCAGCTGTGCGTGCCCAGCGGTTGAGTTCCGACGGACGGATGAACTTGGCGAAATCGTGCGTCCCCTTGGGCAACATACGCAGGATGTATTCTGCGCCGACGATCGCGAGCAGGTAGGACTTTGGATTGCGGTTGATGGTAGAAAAGAAGACCTGTCCGCCGGGTTTTACCAGGGTCGCGCAGGCGGCGATCACAGAGGCCGGGTCCGGCACGTGTTCGAGCATCTCCATGCAGGTCACGACATCAAATTGCGCCGGCATCTCTGCAGCCAGTTCCTCGACAGGGATACGCCGGTATTCGACCTGCTGTCCGCTCTCGAGCAGATGCAGCCGCGCCACCTCCAGCGGGGCCTGGCCCATGTCGATGCCGGTCACCTTGGCGCCACGTGCCGCCATGGATTCGGCGAGGATGCCGCCGCCACAGCCGACGTCGAGCACGACCTTAGCGTTGAGAACGGCGCGGTTATCGATATAGTCAAGGCGCAGTGGATTGATCTCATGCAGCGGCTTGAACTCGCTGTTTGGGTCCCACCAGCGTGATGCCAGCTGCTCAAACTTGTTGACTTCGGCGTGATCGACGTTGACGGCTGCACACATAGCGAATGGCCTGACTATTGATCGGGTGACTGATTATATGCCGCCGGGTGTCACTTATCACCGCGCCGGCCGGCGGGTCAGGCGGATTCTGCCTGGATACGCTCGCGCCAGGTGGCTGTGCGTTGCAGGGTGTCGCCCAGGTCGATGGTGGTCAGTGCACGGTCTTTCAGTACCTGTCGACCACTGATCCAGACATGCCTGACCTGTTCCCGTCCGGCCGCGTAGACGATCTGAGACACCGGGTTGAACAGCGGCTGGGTCTCCGGCTGCGCCAGATCCACGGCCACGATATCGGCCGATTTTCCGAGCTGCAGAGAACCCGTCTCTTGACTGATGCCGAGTGCGCGTGCGCCGTTGAGACTGGCCATTCTCAGGGCCTGATCCGCGGGCAGGGCGCAGGCGTCGGCACTGACACCCTTGGCCTGCAGGGCGGCCGCGCGCATCTCGCCGAGCATATCGAGATCGTTGTTGCTGGCCGCACCGTCGGTACCCAGCGCCACGTTGATCCCGACGTCGATCAGCTGGCTGACCGGACAATTGCCCGAGGCCAGTTTCAGGTTGGACTCGGGACAGTGGACCACTTGGGCGCCGCTGTCTGCGAACAGTTCGATCTCGTCCCGTTCCAGCTGTGTCATGTGTACCGCCAGCAAAGCGGGGTTGATGAGATCGAGCTGGCGCAGGCGTTCGATCGGGCGCAGGCCGCTCTGTTCCAGACTGCCCCTGACCTCGGCCGCCGTCTCGTGGACATGCATGTGGATCGGCAGGTCGAGTTCGTTGGCAAGCACTGCGACGCGGCGCAGAGGAGCATCGGAAACCGAATACGGGGCATGCGGCGCGAAGGCCGTGCGTACCAGCGGATCGTTACGAAACTGGTCGTGCACCGTTATTGCGCGGTCGAAATAACCATCTGCGTCGTTTGCCCAGGCGGATGGGAAATCGATCAGGATCAGACCAACGACCGCGCGCATACCGGCCTGGGCCGCGACCCGGCCGGTGACGTCGGGGAAGAAGTACATGTCGTTGAAGCAGGTCGTCCCGCTACGGATCATCTCGGCGATCGCCAGGCGCGAACCGTCGGCCACGAATTCCTCGTGCACCCAGCGCGCTTCGGCCGGCCAGATATGATCGTTCAGCCAGCTCATCAGGGGCATGTCGTCGGCCAGGCCACGGAACAGGCTCATCGGGCTGTGGGTGTGCGAGTTGATCAGGCCAGGGATCAGGGCGTGGCCGGGCAGACTGACGACTTCACGCGCATCGATCTGCGAGTGCGCCTCTGTGTACGGTGCGATGGCGGTGATCCTGCCATCTTCGATTGCCACACTGTGATGCTCCAGGGCGCCCGGAGACTCGACCGGGATAACCCAGTCGGCATGTATGAGAAGGTCTGCCTGCACGAATCTTTGCCGTTGTTTGCGATTAGCGGCATAAAATACAGCAAATTCGGGCCTTGCCCCTACTGTGCGTTTCCAGCCTCGTCGGGATTCCCGGTTCCCGATACGAGCCAGCGGACCAGATATGCATGAAGTTGACCTAGACGTACCCGTGTCGGCCGACGCTGCCATCCTGTGGCACAAAGACCGGCTGTACCTGCTCGATCAGCGTTGCCTGCCCGCACGCGAGGTCTTCATCGAGTGTCCCGATGTTCAGACCACGGCGCGGGCCATAACGGCGATGGTCGTGCGCGGGGCCCCGGCGATCGGCATCGCAGCGGCCTATGGCATCGTCCTGGCGGGACGCCGACGCTACACGCTCGACCCCTCTGGCTGGCGTGATGCCGTGGAGGATGATCTTCAGCTGCTGGCGGCAGCTCGTCCGACTGCGGTCAATCTTTTCTGGGCAATCGCCCGTTTTCGCGACTTCATCGCCACACTGGGCGACGGCGATCCGGAGCCGGCCCTGCTGGCCGAAGCGCAGGCGATCCATCGCCGGGACAGGATCGACAATCGGCGTATGGGAGAGCTCGGCGCCAGTCTGATCGAGGGTCCCACCGCTGTGATCACCCACTGTAATGCCGGCGGGTTGGCTACCGGCGGCTGGGGGACGGCGCTTGGCGTGATTCGCAGCGCCTACGCGCAGGGCAAGATCGAGAACGTCTATGCGGATGAGACCCGGCCCTGGCTACAGGGCGCGCGCCTGACTGCCTGGGAACTGGTGCGCGATGGCATCCCGGTGAAGTTGATGGCCGACAGCGCGGCCGCCGCGCGCATGGCGGCCGGCGGTGTTGGCTGGGTGATCGTGGGCTCAGACCGGATCGCGGCCAATGGCGACGTTGCCAACAAGATCGGTACCTACGGTCTGGCTGTCGCTGCACGCCATCATGGTGTCAAGTTCATGGTTGCGGCGCCGACCTCGACCGTCGATATGGACTCGGCGGATGGCAGGGCGATCCCGATCGAAGAGCGACCGGCAGAGGAGGTGCTGCAGTGTTCCGGCAAGGCGACGACCGCACCGGGTGTCGGCGCCTGGAACCCGGTATTCGACGTCACGCCGGCGGAGCTGGTCGACGCGATTGTCACCGAACGTGGCATTATCGAGCGTCCGGATGCTGTGAAGCTCGCAGCGCACATGGCGAAGTAGATGCGCGGGCGGGAATCCAGCGCTGACAACGAGAAGGCCGATATGCCGAAACAGGCTTGCGTGCACATACCGGCTAGACATGATGTTTCCAACCGTCCAGCCGCAACGCAGGTGAATTATGTTGAGGTTGGACACCTCAGGGCATCTCTAGTGATCCCGGGTGCGCAGATCATGTCGTTCAACAAGCCATGCACGGATTAGAGCTGCGCTTCACTCAGAGCCGCATTCTATCTATTTGCAGGTTTCGGGAGGCTGTAGAGCGATGATCGAATCTATTCTGTTGACTGCGGCAAACGTTTTCACGTTTGAAGGCCAGCGTCGGCTGACGAATGCCAGCGGATTCTTTTTCGAACGCGACAGGCGTTTATTCCTGGTGACGAGTCGCCATGTGTTGATGGATGCGCCGACCAAGCACTATCCGGACCGGATAGAGATCGAGCTGCATACAAATCGGGAAAATCTGGCCGAGTCGACGGGTTTCTCGATTCCCCTCTACCGTAACGGAAAGGGAGTATGGCGTCAGGGCAGTGATACCGCTGGACAGATCGACGTTGCCGCAATCGAACTCGAACGCGCGGCGATTCCGACATCGACGGTTTATCGTGCCTTTACGCCGGAACACCTGCTGCAAGAGCCCGATCGTGTAGAAGTCGGCACGACACTTTTGGTGGTCGGGTTTCCCCTAGGATTCCACGATACGCTGCACCACATGCCCGTCGTGCGGCAGGCGATCATTGCATCATCGTTTGGTCTCCGATTTCAGGGCAGTGGCTACTTTCTGACGGATGCCAGAACACACCGCGGCACCAGCGGCGCACCCGTGGTCATGCGGGCTACTGAAACCGATCGAGATATGGGCGACCTGCCCTGGAGATTGCTGGGCGTCCACTCGGCGAGGCTTGACGTCGGCACGCGCGATCTTGAGCTGGACGAGGCGTTGGGTTTGAATTGCGCCTGGTATGCAGACATTCTGATGACGCTGACGCAGACCTGAATGCCGATGTCGCCACGGTTCCGTGAGGTTCGTTCCGCTGACCGGCCAATCCCCCGGCGCTTTGCCGAGTCCATGCCGGCTTTCCGCTGAATCGCTTATTCGCCGAGGGGATACACTTTCCCTTTGCGGAACCAGCGTTGGAAGCGCTGCTCTTCGCCCGACTCCAGCTGCTTGATCCGGTATTGCATCACGTCCCGGGCACTGATCATGCCAATCAACCGGTCGTCTTCATAGACCGGCAAGTGGCGGACTTTGAATTTGATCATGCCCGAGATGACGGTATCGATAGTGCAGTCGCCGGTGCAGGCCATCACCTTCCGGGTCATGACGTCGCCGACGAGCCCCTGCAATCCGGTACAGGTATGTTCGGCTACCGTCCGTATGATGTCGCGCTCGGAGAGTATGCCCTCGACCTTGCCTCCATCATCTTCCATGACCAGAACTGAGCCGATTCCCTTTTCATGCATGAGCTTGACCGCTTCCGATATCTGAGAATCCGGCTTTACGGAATAGACCGCGGTGCCCTTTAACCTCATAACTGTTTTGACGTCCACGGCACTCCTCCTTAGATGCGTCTGGTTTTTATACTGACTGGTTTTTCGGCCATCCTGGCCGCAAGGAGAGGTAACCGCAAGCCACGGTTACTTTTTCTACCCGTCATCGATCTGGGTCGGATCGAGGATAGAGGATCTGTCGCAGCATTTCAAAGCCGTGGGCCGATGATCGATCAGGGACCGGTACGGAGAGGTCGCGCGGGTCGATTCGCAGATCAGACCGGTGCGCTGAAGGCGGGCGCCGGCAGGGAGACGGTTTCCACCAAGCGAAAGACCGTTTATGCTGTGGGGGGTTGACGGCGTTGGGGTGCCGTCGCCGCGAGATGGCGCCGCCATGCCTGGCCTGACACGCCAAACCGGTGTCCGAGCTGGCAATGAACAGGGCAGCGCCCTGGGGCTGTCTCTAACCTGGTTGAGCAAACAGAATAACAACAGATGCGCTACATTCGATCCGCACTCTTCGTCGCCGTCGTCTGGCTGCTGCTCTCTGGGCATTACACCGCGCTGATTCTGTCGCTCGGTGTCTTGTCCGTGCTGATTGTGACCTGGTTCCTAGGGCGCATGGACCGGGTCGATGGGGAACTGGGCGTCCTGCCGATGCGGCCGCGCCTGCTGTATTACCTGCTTTGGCTGATGTGGCAAGTGGTGCTGTCCAACATCGATCTGGTGCGGCGGATCTGGGATCCGACCTTGCCGATACGGCCGACCTGGCAGCGACTCGATGTCAAGTTAACCTCTGCGCTGGCCAAGACGCTGTATGCCAATTCCATCACCCTGACGCCCGGCACCCTCACCACGGATGTGAAGGAGGACCACTTCATGGTGCACAGTCTCTCCTCGGATGGAATCGACGAGCTGAGAAAAGGCGAGATGGAAAGACAGATACAGCGTCTGAGGATCTGATGTGATGTTGACTGCCGCCATTGTCGCCATCCTGGTGACCATGCTCCTGGCCCTGATCAGGACCTTTATCGGTCCCACCGAGTACGATCGCATGCTCGCGGCCAATTCCTTCGGCACCAAGACCGTGCTGCTGATCGCGCTGGCTGGTTACGCCCTGTCGTGGAACAGTTATCTCGACGTGGCCCTGCTCTACGCCCTGCTGAATTTCGTCGGCACCATCGCCGTGATGCGTTTCTTCGAGTATCGCAATGCGCTCGAAGAGCGCGACGACCCGGAGTCGGCGGTATGACGGCGATCCTTGAATTACTCAGCGGTCTTTGCTTGTTTTTCGGTGGCGTATTGTGTGTCACCGGCGGAGTCGGATTGTTGCGCATGCCGGACTTCTTTTCTCGCGTTCACGCCTCGGGCGTCACGGAGACCCTGGCGACGCCCCTGCTGTTGAGCGGGCTGCTGTTGCAGATGGAGTGGTCACTGGACATGGTCAAAGTGGTCATGATCATGCTCCTGGTGCTTGCCACCAACCCTACCGCCACTCATGCCATGGCCAAGGCGACGCTGCACGGCGGCCAGCGGCCGCTGGTGTTTCCCGATGACAAAGACTCGGTCGGAGAAGACTCATCGAAGCCCTGATCGACGTCACCTTGCTGGGTTTTCTCGTGATGATCGCGGTGGCGGCCATTCGCCTGTCCGATCTGTTCGCCGTGGTGATGTTGTTTGGTGTCTACAGTCTGCTGACCGCCGCCCTGTTCATGGACCTCGACGCGGTGGACGTCGCGTTCACCGAGGCAGCGGTAGGCGCCGGCGTCACCACGGTGCTGATGCTGTCCAGTCTGCACCTCACAAAACGCTGGGAGGCGCTGCCCAGGCGTAATCCATTGATCAGCCTGCTGGTGGTCGGTGTCACGGGTGCCGCGCTTGTCTACGCCGTTCTGGATGCGCCAGGACTTGGCGACCCGTCTGCGCCGGTGCATCAGCACGTGACCCCGCGTTACATCGAGCAGGGCGAGGCGGAGGTGGGTATGCCGAACCTGGTCACCGCCGTGCTGGCGAGTTACCGGGGTTACGACACCTTCGGTGAGACCGTGGTGATCTTCGCCGCCGGACTGGCGGTGATGCTGTTGCTGGGCATCAAAGACGACCCGCGTCTGCGCCCTGGGGAGAGCGCCATCGGCGGTGACCAGCTCGTGCTGCGTTCGGTGGTTAAGGTGCTATTGCCGCTGATTCTGTTGTACGGGCTATATGTCCAGTTTCATGGTGACTTCGGCGCCGGCGGCGGCTTCCAGGCCGGGGTGATCTTTGCCACAGGCTTTGTGTTGTACGACCTGGTGTTCGGTGAGGGCAGTGCCCGCGCCGTGGTGCCGCCGGGCTGGCTGCACCGCCTGGCCGCCATTGGTGTGCTCATCTATGGTGGCGTCGGAGTCTATTCGCTGCTGGCCGGTAAAGCCTTCCTGGATTACTCCGCGCTCGCGACCGATCCGGTCCACGGTCAGCACCTGGGCGTCTTGCTGGTGGAGCTGGGTGTCGGCATCGCGGTGTTTTCGGTGGTGCTGTTGATCTTCTATGCGTTCTCCGGCCGGGGCCGCCGCCGATGAACTTGTTGCCGGGAGTCTTCAATTACCTCGTCGTGGTGTTTCTGATGATGGCCGGTTTCTACGTGGTCATCGCCCACGGCAATCTGGTGAAGAAACTCGTCGGGCTGGGGCTGTTCCAGGCGTCGGTGTTCATCCTTTACATCACCATGGGGAATCTGGCGGGAGGCCAGGCACCAATCGTCGCCGAAGACCTGACCTTGTATTCGAGCCCACTACCGCATGTGCTGATTCTGACCGCTATTGTGGTCGGCGTGGCCACCACCGCGGTGGGACTGGCGCTGGTGGTGCGAATCCACGAGGCCTACGGCTCTGTGGAAGAGGACGAGATCCACGCCAAGGATCTCGCCGATGACATGCCCATGCAGCAACCCGATCCAGCCGACAAGGCGGGGGATGGCGAATGAGTCTCTGGGATCACCTGCCGGTTCTGGTGGTCATAGTCCCACTGCTGGCCGGGCCCATGTGCGTACTGGTGGAGCGTCCGCGGGCGGCCTGGGGCGTGGCGCTCGTTGCAGCCTGGCTGAGCTTCGCCATTGCCGCTGCGCTGGCGGTCCAGGTCGTTGATACGGGCACCATCAGCTATGAACTTGGCGGCTGGGCACCACCCTGGGGGATTGAGTACCGCATCGACACCCTGGGCTCCTACGTACTGCTCATCGTCACCGCCATCCCGGCCCTTGTGCTGGTGGCGGCCAAGAGAAGCGTGGTCCATGAGATCCCCGAGGAGCTGATCGCGCGCTTTTACGGCGCCTTCATGCTGGCCTTCGCCGGTCTGGCGGGGATCGTCGCCACAGGGGACGCCTTCAACGTCTTCGTGTTCCTGGAAATCTCTTCGCTGGCCTCCTATGCGCTGATCAGCATGGGGCGCGACCGGCGTGCGCTGACCTCGGCCTTCGAATACCTGGTGATGGGCACTATTGGCGCCACCTTCATTCTGATCGGCATCGGTTTCCTGTACATGATGACCGGCACACTGAACATGCAGGACCTGGCGGAACGGTTGCCGGCTGTACTGGACACAAACACCGTGCGGGCCGGATTCGCATTCCTCACCGTGGGCATCGGGCTCAAGCTGGCGATGTTCCCGCTGCACCTGTGGTTGCCCAATGCCTACACCTACGCCCCTTCCGTTGTGACCGCCTTCCTCGCCGCCACGGCCACCAAGGTCGCCGTCTACGCATTGCTGCGATTTCTGTTCGGAGTTTTCGGTTTCGAGTTCGCGCTACGAGAGATGCCGCTGGACGACATCCTGATGATCCTCGGACTGGCAGGTATCCTGACCGCGTCGCTGGTCGCCGTGTTCCAGGAGGATATCAAACGCATGCTGGCCTACTCCAGCGTCGCCCAGATCGGCTACATGGTGCTGGGCATCAGTCTGGCCTCGCCCACCGGGGTCATCGCGGCAACGCTGCATGTATTCAATCACGCACTGATGAAGGGCGTCCTGTTTCTTGCGCTTGGCGCGGTCGTGTACCGCATTGGCGGTGTCTCTTTGCGGGATTTCGCCGGTCTGGGGCGACGTATGCCCTGGACCATGGCGGCGATCGTGCTCGGTGGCCTCAGCCTGATCGGTGTGCCACCCACCGCGGGATTTATCACCAAGTGGTATCTGGTGCTGGGCACGTTGGAGCAGGGTCTGTGGCCTGTCGCCCTGCTGATTCTGCTGGGCTCCCTGATGGCCGTCGTCTATGTGTGGAAACTGGTGGAGGCGGCCTACTTCGAACCCGTTCCGGAAGGGGCCGCGAAGGTGCGTGAGGCACCCTGGTCGATGCTGCTGCCGATCTGGCTGCTGGTTGGCGCCAACATCTATTTCGGCATTCACACCGAGGTCACGGTGGGCATGGCAACGCAGGCGGCGAACGAACTCATGGGGCTCCGGCCATGAGCGCGGAGCAGTTGCTGACCTGGATCCCGCTGGTGCCGTTGCTTGCGGCTTTCGGCGTCGTCGCAGCGCGTGCCAATCCAAACCTGCGTGAAGGGATCAGCATCGGTGCCGGTGTGATCCTGTTTCTGCTGGTCGCCGGCCTGGCTGCGACCATCGACTGGGAGGCACCGCCGACACTGGTTATGGCGACGCCGGTGGCGGGAGTGTCACTGGCGCTGACGCCCGAACCGCTAGGCATGTTGTTCGCGCTGGTCGCCAGCCTGCTGTGGCCGATCACGACGGTGTATGCGGTCGGCTACATGCGCGCGCACCATGAACAGAACCAGACCCGCTTCTATACCGCGTTCGCGGTCTCGATTGCTGCCGCGATGTGCATCGCGCTGGCCGGCAATATGCTCACCTTGTTCGTGTTCTACGAGGTGCTGTCGGTCGCGACCTATCCGCTGGTCACACACGCCGGCACCGACAAGGCAAAACGTGCCGGCCGGGTCTACCTCGGGCTGTTGATGGGTACGTCGATCGGCTTCTTGCTGTTGGCTATGATCTGGACCTGGAGCCTGACCGGCACGCTCGACTTTACGCCCGGCGGCGTATTCAGCGACGAAGTCAGCAGCGGCGTACTCGGCATCTTGCTGTTGTTGTATGTCTTCGGAACCGGCAAGGCGGCGCTGATGCCGTTTCACCGCTGGCTGCCGGCGGCGATGGTCGCGCCGACGCCGGTTTCGGCTCTGCTGCACGCGGTGGCCGTGGTCAAGGCGGGTGTGTTCACCGTGCTCAAGGTCAGTGTGTACATCTTCGGTCTTGACCGAATCGAACAATTGCTGATTGCCGAGTGGCTGGTCGCACTGGCCGCGCTAACCATCGTGCTCGCCTCGACGATTGCGCTGCGCCAGGACAACTTCAAGGCTCGCCTCGCTTACTCCACTGTCAGCCAGCTGTCGTACATCACCATGGGCGCGC
>Ga0316198_10000768_pt1 | contig 17643 bp, 13 predicted proteins | sample OudBieAanoxic_MG_FD_204935 | JGI IMG/M metagenome (GOLD analysis project Ga0316198, IMG submission 204935) | Coastal sediment microbial communities from Oude Bieten Haven, Netherlands - site A anoxic | ecosystem: Environmental > Aquatic > Marine > Coastal > Sediment | place: Netherlands...
ATCTATGGTTCGAGAATAGACTCTGATTGATGCCGCTAGCTGGAAGTAAGGGCAGGGCCTGTTTACCATGCGCGGTGACTAACGCATTGAAAATATAAAGTAATGGCGATGGCTAAAATACTAATTGTGTATTCAACCACTGATGGGCATACCAGGAAAATCTGCCTGCGCCTGCAGGGAATAGTCGAAAACCTGAACAATCAGGTGACGGTGGTGTCCGTGCAAGAGGCAGGCGCAGTCGACCTGGACTCCTTCGATAAGCTGGTAATAGGGGCAAGTATCCGCTACGGAAAACACAGTCCTGAAGTGTATGATTTTATAAAGGCAAATTCGCGGGTTCTGGACGCTAAGCCCAACGCATTCTTCACCGTGAACGTGGTTGCGCGTAAACCGGAAAAAAATACACCTGATACGAATCCGTATCTGAAGAAATTCCTCAAACAGATATCCTGGAAACCAAAAGTGCTCGGTGTTTTTGCCGGGAAGATTGACTATAAATTATACGGGCCCCTGGATCGGTTTATGATCCGCTTAATCATGCGAATCACCAAGGGGCCGACTGCCGCCGATACAAATATTGAATTTACCGACTGGGAAAAAGTTGATGCGTTCGGCCGTGTTATTGATGAAATGTAGCGAATTATCGACACAGGATTCAGGCGCACAAGGTGCTTTTACAACAATGGGCAGTTGTCAGTCATGAAACAAGAATTAAGGGGGGAGTTGCTATCATTAAGGGAAGAGTGACCTGTGCACCCATATCGATGATATGGACAGCGCACTGGTAGTCAGAAGGGTCGGACGAGGCAAACCAAAGGAGACTGTAAATGACGAAACTGTCAGAAATAGAAGGAATCGGGAAGGCCTACGCGGCCAAACTCGAACAAGCGGGCATAGTATCGTTGGAAGACCTGTTGAAACTATGCTGTGAGAAGAAGGGGCGTAAGGATATAGCGCAGAAATCGGGCATCAGTGAAAAACTCGTGCTTAACTGGGTGAATCGTGCGGACCTGTCAAGAATAAAGGGGGTCAGTACTCAATACGCGGATCTTCTCGAATGTGCCGGCGTTGATACTGTTCCCGAACTGGCTCAGAGAAACGCCGAGAACCTTCAGTCCCGAATGTCTGAGATCAATGGGGAAAAGAATCTCGTGCGTAAGTTGCCAACGGCATCACAAGTGCAGGATTGGGTGGCACAGGCTAAGGAGTTGCCTTGTTTAGTGACGCATTAGCCGAACTAGTGGGCCATGCGTAAAATACGTTCACATCTTTCATCCCTTCGCCGCACCTGCCTTTGTTGCAAGACGCTTGCTGTAGGAGTGCTACAGCGGCGGTCTTGCGCCGCGGCAGGCACGCCGAATGAATAAAATCTGTTTCCGAATTTTCCGCATGGCCCACTAGGACTGTCGCGCCGATCAACAAACACTTTGCAGACATTGATTGTGCAGTTCGCGTATTATTCGTTTCCGTGGCTATGCGCCCTGTTTGATCAGCCTCAATCTCTTCAGTCGCCGGGAACAAGGATGAAAGCACGCAGAAAAGTAGTTGCCCCCGTTACACCCAGAATCGTTCAGACCAACCCAGGGCGGAGATTCCTGCAGTATGCGCTGCTGTCCTGCGCATTCTTGCTCGCCGTCTGGTTCAGCTATGATTATGGTAGAATGCGGGCAGAGACGGACGCTGAAGTGCCGGTTGCTCAATCCGGCGACGCGGAACGAGACGTCACCGGACTGGAGCAGGAACGCGATACCTTGCGACAACAGGTCGCGGAACTTCAACAAAGCATTAAACAGGCCCGTCAGGACCTCAAGGCGGCGCAGACCCGGATCCAGTCGCTGCAACAGGCTGAGTCGTCAGCACGCGAATCTGCGGAAACGCCCACGACCCCGGCCATGGCAACTGAACCCGAGCCGATCCCGGTCTCGGCCCTGGCACCTGTAGCGGAAACCACTGCATCGCAATCTACCGACAACACGCTGGCACTGGAGAATCTATACGTCGAAGCCACGGATTCGGAGAACAGGTTCAGGATCGGCTTTTCCGTAATGCAGAACAGCGACAGAAGCAGCCGGGTAACAGGTACGATCTGGATCGCGGTCAACGGTTTCGTCGACGGAGAACCGCGGCGGCTTTCCTTCAAAAAGCTGTCACCGGACCGGCGCTCGTACGTGAAAATGGGCTTTGACCTGCAACAGGACGTCATCGAAGACGTGGTATTGCCGGAAGATTTCCACCCCAAGAACGTACTCATCGAAGCCAAACCCTACGGCGACACCTACACCGGCACCTCCGTGAAGTTCGACTGGGACACCAACGGATAGGAATTATCAGTAACGCCGCAGCAAACCTTTCAACACGCCCTGTATCGTGACTTCATCGGGTAGATACGTCATCGGTTTCATGCCGGCATTTTCCGGATGCAGAATCACCCGCCCGGGCTTCTGTTCAATGCGTTTCAAGGTCACGTCTTCATTCGCCACCAGGGCCACCACAATTTCACCGTTGTCTGCACTGTCCCGCTGCTCGATCACCACGTAGTCACCGTCGAGGATGCCTGCCTCGATCATTGAATCACCACTCACCTGCAGCACGAAACAGGGCCTGCTGCCCAGCAGTTGATCGGGCACCCGCATGGTTTCCGCTTGCGCTACGGCTTCGATGGGACAGCCGGCGGCAATGGTGCCGAGGAAGGGGATGCCGTCTTCTTCCTGCGCCTGTGCAACCAGGCGGATGCCACGCTGGCTGCGGTCCATGGGTTCGACCAGGCCGGCCTGGATGAGCGCCTGGATGTGTTTGTGCAGCGAACCGCGCGAGCTCAGGCCGAGGACCCGGCAGAGTTCGTCATGGCTTGGCGGATGATCGAAATAATCCCTGTTTTCGAGCAGATAGGCGTAGATTTCTTGTTGGCGGCGGGTCAGGCTCATGGCATGGCTTGTTTGTTCTCCATTGGTTCTCTATTCTACACCAGACAGAACGAATGGAGAACAGGGCATGAGTACGTCGGCTGAGCACATGGAAACCTCCCCGCTTGATCCGGCAGAGGCGCTGGCAGCGCGCTTACGGTCGCAGTATGCGGCGCGCATTACCGGGGAACTGGTGGTAGCGGCCAGAGATGCGCACTACGTGGCGCTGCCGGAGGGGCTGGATGCGCGCCTGGCGCAGGCGCTTGCCGGGCGCGGCGTTGAACGGCTTTACACCCATCAGGCGACGGCCTGGGACTCGGTGCAATCGGGCCGGCACACGGTGATCGTGACACCGACCGCGTCGGGAAAGACGCTGTGCTACAACCTGCCTGTGTTGCAGGCCGCCCTGCGGAACCAGGCCAAGGCCCTGTACCTGTTCCCCACCAAGGCACTGGCGCAGGACCAGGTGGCTGAGCTGACGGCGTTAAACGAGGCCGGTAACCTGGGGCTGCGCGCCTTCACCTTTGACGGTGATACACCGGGCGATGCACGCAAGGCGGTACGCACCCGCGGCGATATCGTGGTCAGCAATCCGGACATGCTGCACCAGGGCATTCTGCCGCATCACACAAAGTGGGCGCAGTTCTTCGAGAGCCTGCGCTACGTGGTGATCGACGAAATGCACAGCTATCGCGGTGTGTTCGGCTCGCACGTGGCCAATGTGCTGCGGCGCCTGCAACGCATCTGCCGCTTCTACGGCTCCGAGCCGCTGTTTATTCTGTGTTCGGCGACCATCGCCAACCCGGCGGAACTGGCCACTGAGCTGATCGATGCCGAGGTGAACGCCATCACCGACAGCGGTGCCCCGCAGGGGGCTAAGCACCTGCTGCTGTGGAATCCACCGGTGGTGAACCCGGACCTGGGCATTCGTGCCTCGGCGCGTTCTCAGACCACACGCATTGCCCGCAAGGCTGTGAAGCGCGGCTTGAAGAGCATTGTGTTTGCGCAGTCGCGGCTGATGGTCGAGGTGCTGACCAAGTACATGAAAGACGCCTTCGACAAGGACCCGCGTCACCCGGCGCGGGTGGCGGCCTATCGCGGCGGTTACCTGCCGAGCGAACGCCGGGGCATGGAGAAGAAGCTGCGTAACGGAAGTATAGACTGCGTGGTATCGACCTCGGCACTGGAACTGGGCGTGGATATCGGTGCACTGGATGTCTGTGTGTTGAATGGTTACCCCGGCACCATCGCCGGCACCTGGCAGCGCCTGGGCCGTGCCGGGCGGCGCCAGCGCACGGCGCTGGGCGTACTGGTGGCCAGCAGTCTGCCGCTCGACCAGTACATTATTCGTAACCCGGAATTTTTCCTCGGTGCCTCACCGGAGCAGGCACGCATCGATCCCGACCAGTTACTGATTCTGCTGGATCATATCCGCTGTGCGGCCTTTGAACTGCCGTTTCGCGACGGCGACGTCTTCGGCAAGGAGGCTGTCAACGAGATGCTCGCCTATCTGCAGGAGCACGGCGTGGTACACCACGAAGGCGGCCAGTGGCACTGGATGGATGACAGCTATCCGGCTAACAGTGTCAGCCTGCGCTCAGTGGCGGAAGGCAACTTCGTAGTCATCGATACCACCGCCGGTGCGCAGACGGTGATTGCCGAGGTCGATTACAGTTCGGCGCCGGAAACCATCTATAAAGGCGCCATCTACATGATCCAGTCGACGCCCTACCAGGTGGAAAAACTCGACTGGGAGGGCCGTAAGGCCTTCGTCACCCGCACGCGGGCGGATTACTACACCGATGCCATCGACTATACGCGACTGAAGATACTGGACGAGGAGAAACCGCGGTCAGAGCCGATTTCCGGCAATCAAAAAATCGGCTCTGACCCCGGTTTTTCTACGGTCTCACAGGGTGAAGTGCATCTTGTCAGGCGCATTGCCGGCTACAAAAAAATCCGCTATTACACCCATGAGAATGTCGGCTACGGCAATATCGACCTGCCCGATCAGGAAATGCACACCACGGCGGTATGGTGGCAGGTGAACCCGGACGCGCTGTTTGCCGGTTCCCCCGTAGCAGCGTCGTCCCCCGGCGCGATTGCTCACGGTCGGGAGACCGTTCCTTCCATGTCACGGCAACAAGCTCTGGACGGTTTCCTCGGCGCCGGTTATGCCATGCACATTATCGCCGCCATGCGCATGCTGTCGGAACCGCGCGACATCGGCCGCGCCGTGGGTGACGGCAATGCCGAATGGTTTGCCACCGTCGGCGCCAACGGCCGCGGGCAGATGCGCAACGGTGACGGTGACGCGCTCGATCCCGGGCAGTTACAACGGTTTACGCCAACGCTGTTCCTGTACGACAACTATCCGGGTGGAATCGGCATCTCGACGCCGCTGTACCGGAACAGGCAGGCGATTGTGGCCGATGCACAGACGCTGGTGAACGCCTGTGAATGCGCGTACGGCTGCCCGGCTTGTATCGGGCCGATACTTGCGAGTGACGAGTTGCGGGGGTATTCGCCGAAGCAGTTGGCTGCGCGCGTATTATCGCTGCTCTCCGGCTCTGAGCCGTAGGAATATCCGGGATCAATGGTATGAACCTCAAATCCAGACTGTCGCGCCTGCAGACCCAGGCCGGTTCCGGCATTGCGTCCCCCGCCCGGAAATCCACCGTATCGGACCTTCGTGCCCGCATTGTACAGCTGGAGAAACGGCGGCCAGGTAAAAAGGGGCTGGCACCCGCAGGAGCGCGCAAAACCCCGTTGGACAGCGGTGCTCTTTCTGCTCTAAACCAACCCTCCGGCACAATCCTTGGCATGCTCGAAGGTGAGCCAATTGGCAATGGTTTGATACGCATCCGCAAACGCCTGCCGCTCACCGGTATGCTCGGTTCGATTGCCTTGCCCTCCCTGCGTAACCGGCCACGCCTGCCGGGAGAAGCGGAAAACGAAAACCGACGCCACGTCTACATCGATACAGAAACCACCGGACTGTCTGGTGGCAGCGGTACCCTCGCCTTCCTGATCGGCATCGCCGTGGTCGAAGACGACGCTATTATGTTAAGCCAGTTTCTGATGACCCGCTTCGCAGCGGAAGCGGCTTTGCTGTCAGCCTTCGCCGACACCCTCTCTGACGACGACCGGCTGGTCAGCTACAATGGCAAGAGCTACGACCTGCCACTGTTGATCAGCCGCTTCCGCATGCAGTCCCTGCAACACCCCTTCGACGGATTGCCACACCTGGATCTGTTGCACCCGGTGCGACGCCTGTTCAGGCGGCGCTGGGATGATTGCCGGCTCACCAGCCTGGAACAGAACCTGCTCGGCTTCAGCCGAATCGATGACCTGCCCGGCAGTGAGGCGCCCGCCGCCTGGTTCAGTTATATCCGCAGTGGTCAGGGTGATCCGCTCGTCAAAGTAGTCGAACACAACCGACAGGACATTATCTCACTGGCGGTCGCACATAGCGCCCTGACACAGGCCATCGCCCAACCGCAGCCGTTTGATGCTGACCTCCACGCCCTCGCCCGCTGGTTGTCTGAAAGCAATGAAGACAGTGCCCGCGAACTGCTGGTGTCGCATGAAGATAAACTCTGCGACGACGGCCGACGTTTGCTTGCCCGTCTTGCCAGACGCGCCGGTTATTGGCCACAGGCCGTTGCCCTATGGGAAACCCTCGCCGCCGCCGGGTGCAGCGATTCCCTGGAACGCCTCGCCAAGTACCACGAACACGTCAGCAAGGACCTGGCCGCCGCATGGCGCTGCTGCAATATGCTGCCAGGCGACCCGGCCCAGCAGCAGCGGCGCCGGCGTATTGAGGGCAAGATACACCGTATACGGTGCGAAGATTGCTAAACATCGCGAAAGATTTTGTGTGAGAGCCGTTATTTGGCTGAAACCAGTTTCAGAGCCGGCTTTTGCTGCCTGCCGTACAGGGCCTCCTCCAGCGGCTGGGGCTTGGCGATACCATAGCCCTGGGCATAGTCGACGCCGATATCGCGCAGCGCCTCCAGGGTCTCCTTGTTTTCAACAAATTCGGCAATGGTCTTGATCCTGAGTGTCTGTCCGACGTAATTGATGGCGTGAACCATGGCGTAATCAGTCGTGTCGCGGGTCATGTTCTTGATGAAACAGCCGTCGAGTTTGAGATAGTCCACCGACAGACTCTTCAGGTAGCCGAAAGAACTCAGGCCGACACCGAAATCATCGAGTGCGAACTGGCAACCCATGGCGCGGAGGTTATCGATCAGGCGTGTGGCATTACTCAGGTTGGAGATAACCGCGGTTTCGGTGATCTCGAAACACAACAGTTCCGGCGGAATGTCCATGTCATCGATCATTTTCGCCAGCGATGACATGAAACGATCATCGGATAGCGACTGGCCGGACAGGTTGATGCTGCAGGTACTTATCCTGTTCTGCACATGGTCGATATCCTGACCCAGTGTCTTGAGCGTATTTTCCACTACCCAGCGATCGATAGCGCCCATCAGCGAATAGCGTTCGGCGGCAGGAATAAAAGCATCGGGACCAATCAGGCCGCCGTCATCATCGATCATTCTGACCAGGACTTCACCGTGCAGCCTGTTACGCTCGCTGGCAATATCCCCGATGGGCGCGATCGCCTGAAAATACAGTCGGAAGCGATCCTGCTCCAGCATATCCTGGATACGCTGGACCCACTGTACCCGCCCCCTTTGTTCGATCATCGCGGCGTCAGTGTTCCTGTAGATGTGTATCCTGTTACGCCCGTTTTCCTTGGCGACATAGCAGGCGGAGTCCGCTGCACTCAGGACATCGCTGATAGTCCCGCTTTCGGCGGTGACCGGGACCAGGCCGAGACTGGCGCCGACTCTGAACGACTTGTCGTCCCAGGCAAATCGGAAATCCTCCACCTGGCGACGGATTTTCTCAGCGAGTCGTCTGGCCGATGCGATGGAACAGCCGTTAAACAGGATACCGAATTCGTCGCCGCCGATTCTGGATAAAGTGTCACCTTCGCGCAGGGCCACACGTAGCGTCAAGGTCAGCTGCTTGAGCAATTCGTCGCCGGCGACGTGCCCGCAGGTATCATTGACCACTTTGAAGTTATCGAGATCAAGGTAACAGAGCGCATAACGTTTATCCCGGTGGCGGGTATAGTCCAATGCCTGGTTGACACGCTTTTCGAATTCGCGCCTGTTGATCAGGCCGGTCAGCGAGTCGTGGGTGGCATGATACGTCATCTGTGCCAGGCTGCGCAGTTCGGAAACATCGTGGAAGACCAGCACGACACCGCTGATATCCTTGCTCGAGTTGCGGATCGGTGCCGCATTGACCTCGATGGACAACTGCTGCTGTACATGACGGTGGATCAACAGCAGATAGCCGGACAACATGGTCGACCGGCCTTCCTGCAGACACAGTTCAACCGGATTGGGAGTGGATTGCAGGGTCTTCTCGTCGACGACCATGAACACCTCGCGCAACTGCCTGCCATGTGCTTCTTCGAGGTTCCAGCCGGTGCCCTGTTCGGCGACGACATTCATGTAATCGATGCTGCCATCCAGGCTGACGGCAATGACACCGTCACCGATTGAACCGAGGGTGACATAGGCCTGCTCCTGTGCAAGAAACAAAGCCTCCTTGGTGTTCTTCAGTGCTGTTATGTCGCGCAATGTCGTTTCGTAACCGGTAATACCACCCATCTCGTTATACTGGTAAACACAGTTTTCCGAGACCCACACTGCGCTACCGGATTTGTGCCTGAGCCTGCATTCGCGGTTCTGCAGCCCTCCGAAGTTTGCATCAAGCTCTGTATCATGTTTTTCCCTGTCTTCAGGCGACATAAAAAGTCGGCCGACGTCAGAGCCAACCACCTCCTGCGTGCTGTAGCCAAGCAATTGCCTGATCGACGGAGTGGCCCATTTGATGCGGCCGTCCTTGTCGACGTGAAAAATCGTGTCCTGCATGCCCTCTATAATCGCTTGAATGCGTTCTTTCGATTCCCGGATACGGCTTTCCGCTACACGCTTTTCATGAATCTGCGTCTCCAGGTCCTGGTTGGCCGTTTCAAGCTCACGCCCGGCGGCTTCTGCGGTCTCGCGCGCTTCGATCAACTCGTGAATAAGTTCGGTGTTGTGCGAACTCAGCTTTATCGAGTGAATCAGCAGAATCCTGAAGCTCCGCGACCAGGTGAACATCAGCACCATCAGCAGGCTGGCCGCGGCAGCCATGATTATGTGGAAGTCATCGCCGGTGGTAGCAGTATTGTATATGCATGGCAAAAGCGCAGGCACAGCAAACGCGGCGAAAACCCTGGGCGAGGACTGCATCGACGTATAGGCGGACAGGGTAATACAGATGAGTGTTACCAGGGTCACTGTTTTTGCATTACTATCGCCGTACAGATAAGCCATGATACCGAGACAGCCCCAGGCCACGCCGGAGACCAGTGAGGCAATCACATAGCCGTCGCCCCAGACGCTCACCTCATTTCTGGTACGGCTGGAAATAAACAGCGATCGCCAGGCCAGTGTGAGCACGATCAATAGCGACCATGTGGCGATGTACAGGCCTGGCGTGGTTTCCCAGAACACCACACAGACCGCAGCCATGAGTGCGACGTTCACCAGCAGTTCATAGCGCATCTGTTTGTGGATCAACTGGACCTGGGCCCGCCGAAAGCGGGGATAATTCACCCTCTCGGATTGTTTTTCCCACAAGCGCTCTGTTTCGTGTGCTAAAGAGGTGGTGGGTAAGGCCTTGTTTTTTGCCATGCCGCGGATCCAGTTTCGAGTACCAAAAGGGTTCGGCGATCCAGCCTTCTCTTACTTCAGATCCTTTGACAAGCCTATGTTTTTCTTTCTCTTTCCAGATTTGCTTCAAAGATGACGGCTTAAATCACTGTATCGGTGGAGGTGGCGCTAACTTGAGACTAAATGTGACGGGACTCACGCTTGATCGCGGGCGAGGGGAAGTGACTTATATTTTCGTGTTTACGGTGAAGCGACCGGTAGACGGGCGAGTGCAGCCCTGTCCGATTCATGCTGATCAGTGCAGCAGTTCGCGGGCAAGGCTGGTCAGATTACCTGTCCCACCGCTGACGAGCATACTGACAAGACTGCCGAGACCGTCGTTATTCTGCACGAAGCGAAGAAAGCGGGGCATAATCGCGCTCAGCCCGGCACAGGCCATATCACTGCCAATAGCGAGTCGTTCAGCCAGCTCCGTCACATCCAATGAAATCAGTAAACTCGACAACTGCTCGTGGCCATCGGCGTCCAGCAGTCTGGTTAAATCGCTGCTCTGCAAGGAATCGATGAAACTGTATATCGCATCAGGTATGAAACGCATCGCCTGGTCGTGACTGAAACCGGCATTTGCCAGTTCGCTGATCACATCTTCAGCGTCCGCGTCGAGAAACTGTTGCACGAGATCCATCGCGGTTCCCTCCAGGTTCATCCATAGCAGTTATGGTCTGTGGAAAACACACTAGGCGCCGCGCCCTAACCCTTCAAGCAGTAAAAGACAAACGTCACAAAAATTCACAGTTGCTGCAGACGGGTCGGAGAGATGTTCCGTTCTGCTTTGCAAACAATTGTTACAAATGCGTCATCACTCTTGCGCAGTCGGGCAACCTGAACTCTACTCGCCAGCCATGAAGTCTTTTATAAGCAACACCCTTCACACTTTAGGAGTAACAACATGGACAACATCAACGAACTGGCCGACCCCGACCTCATACAAACGCTCATCATACCCTGGAGCATCAAGATCGCTGTCGCGCTGGCCATTTTCATTGTCGGGCGCTGGATCGCCAGGTGGCTGACCGGCGTGGTACGCAAACTGATGGCAAAATCCAACCTGGACGACATGCTGATTCAGTTTCTCGGTAACATTGTCTATACCGTCCTGCTGCTGGTGGTGGTCATGGCAGCCCTCGATCATATTGGCATCCAGACCACCTCGCTGCTGGCCGTGTTCGGTGCTGCAGGTCTGGCTATCGGTCTGGCGCTCAAAGACTCGCTGGGCAACTTTTCCTCAGGTGTGATGCTGATTCTGTTCCGCCCCTTCAAAGTGGGAGACTTCATCGAAGCCGGTGGAGAAAACGGTGTTGTGGAAGAAGTCAGGATGTTCGCAAGCATCCTCCGCACCGGCGACAATCGCGAAGTCATTATCCCCAACAGCCAGATCTACGGCGGCACCATAGTCAACTACTCGGCCCATGAAACCCGTCGCATCGACCTGGTATTCGGCATTGGTTACGACGATGACATCGCCAAAGCCAAGCAGACTCTGGAGATCATTATGCAGCAGGATGAGCGTGTCCTGGCCTATCCTGCAGCTGCCGTTGCGGTGGGGGAACTGGCAGACAGCAGCGTCAATTTCAACGTGCGCCCGTGGGTGAAAACCACCGACTACTGGCCGGTGCGTGCCGACATGCTGGAAAAGGTCAAACTGGCGTTCGATGCCAACGGCATCAGCATCCCGTACCCGCAACAGGATGTCTATATGCACAAAGTTGCCTGAGTCGCGACGGCGCAACAATGATCGAAACAGGCACCAACCGCTGCCGGCGGTGCCTGTTTTTTATCCATTCTGGCCCGGAATCCGCCCTCCTGTGACAAAGTTTCACATTTAACGCAGCGAGGGGTGATTCCAAAGCCCGCCGTTAACGCATAAAATCAGACGGTAAAGAACCTCTGAAACCAGAACTAACGGGTTAGTCTTGATGCGTATTGCGATCCTGGAAGATGATCCGGCCCAGCAGGAGTTGATATGTTGCTGGCTGACAGAATCGGGCCATGAATGTCACGGTTATCAATCCGGAAACACCTGCCGCGATGCCTTGCGTCGCGAGACCTTCGATCTGCTGATTGTGGACTGGAACCTGCCGGATACCACCGGTCCCGATGTCGTCGTCTGGGTCAGGGAAAACCTGGACTGGAATATACCGGTCCTGTTCACCACCAGCAGGGACCGCGAAGAAGACATCGTGCACGCGCTGCAAAGCGGCGCAGACGACTACATGACCAAACCGATAAAACGCGGGGAAACCCTGGCACGTATCAGCGCCTTGCTGCGCCGCGCCCTGCCCGACAACACGGATAACGAGCTGTACAGCTGCCCGCCCTTCGAATTCAATCTGCACAATCAGCAGGTCTCGGTCGGCGATCAGTCTGTCAATCTGACCAACAAGGAATTTCAGCTGGCGCTGCTGTTGTTTCGTAACAGCGGCAGACTGCTGTCACGCAGTTATATCCTGGAAAACGTCTGGGGTGTACGCTCCGAACTCAGCACCCGCACGGTCGATACCCACGTCAGCCGGTTGCGCAACAAGCTGGGGATACGACCCGATCGTGGCTGGCGCCTGAACGCTGTCTATCATCACGGCTACCGGCTGGAAACTGCAGAGTTGCTGGAAGCAGGGTGAACGCCATCTCAATAGACAACGCAATGCACCGCTGCGCTAAACAGCGTGCTTTCCAGTGGCGTGGCACCAGGGCCTGCCTGCTGATGGCTTACCTGTTCCTTGCGCTGGCCCAGAACCCGGTGCAGGCAGAAACCCAGCACTGGGTATACACGGTAAGACCCGGTGACAACATCTGGGACCTCACGCAAAAATACTGTGTCAGCGTACTCCACTGGAAACGCATACAGCAGCTCAACAATGTCCGCCTCGACCGCCAGATCCCGCCTGGCACAAAATTGCGTTTTCCACTGAACATACTCAAATATCAGCCGGCAACAGCGCTGGTGGTGCAGATCCGGGGCACGACACAGCTGTTCCGCGCCGGCGGCAAACCGGCCGTCCCGCTGGTGGCAAAAACGTCCCTGCGCAGCGGCGACCGCATTGTCACCGCACCTGGCGCCAACGTGACCCTGCAGTTTGCCGATGGCTCTGAACTGCTGGTGCAGGAGGACTCTGAAGTTGTCATGGATACCCTCAGTGCCTGGGGCACAACGGGTATGGTCGATACGCGTGTCAGACTGCAGGGTGGACGCGTCGATACGCGGGTAAAACCCGGCCAGGGCCCGGGCAGCCGCTATCACATTATCACGCCGGCAGCTGTGGCAGCTGTTCGCGGCACGCGCTTCAGGGTCGCCACCGACAAACAGCAGCCGCTCAGCAGGAGCGAGGTGACTGCCGGCAGGGTAAACGTCGGTGATTCAGCAAGCAGCCAGGATATTCCCGCCGGCTTCGGTCTGGTATCGGAAAGCGGCAAACCACCGCAGCCACCGAGAAAACTGTTGCCGCCCCCCGATCTCACCGCGACTGCCACGCGCTACAGACGTCTGCCACTGCAGTTCGCCTGGTCACCCATGCCAGGTGCACAGGGCTACCGATTGCAGATTGCACCAGACCGGAACTTCGAGACCCTCATCGTCGACACGTCAGTCGGGCAGCCCAGTGTACAGTGGGCGGACCTGCCGGATGGACGCTATGCACTTCGCGTACGCGCAATCGATGAGGTCGGCCTGGAAGGTCTGGATGCTACCGGGGAGTTCGAAGTCAACGCCAGACCCTTCGCTCCGCTGCCCACAGGCATGACCGACGGCACGCTGGTGCGCGAATCAACACCCGACTTCAGCTGGAAACCGGTCACTGGTGTCAACAGTTACCGCTTCGAACTGGCGCACGATGCCGCGTTCACGAAACTGGTAACCCGTGAACAGACCAGCAACGCCGGCATTGGGCTGACAGAGGCATTGCCGCCGGGCGACTATCATTGGCGTGTCGCCAGCGTTGACCCCGATGGTGAGCAGGGGGCTTTCAGCAAGGCACAACAATTCTCTTATCGACCACCGCTCAGGGCCCCGGCTGCGGTTGAAACACCCATAGTTAAAAACGCGACATTGCTGTTCAACTGGCAGGCTGTCGATCACGCCATCGCCTACCGTGTGCAGCTTGCCGAAGATCCGGCGTTCGCGCGGATAATCGCCGACACCAGGGTATCCGAACCCCGGGCGGCAATCGAACGCCCCCCTTCACAGACCTATTACTTCAGAGTCAATGCCGAAAACGCAGAGGCTGAAGTCAGCCCCTACACTCCGGCACAGGAAATCAAGGTCCCTCCACATAACTACTGGGGCCTGTTGATCGTACTGCTCCCCCTGTTACTGGCGCTGTGACCCTGACTGGAAAGCGGCCTGTCGCGTTTGCCGAACGCGTTGCACTCGCCGCTCTGATCGTCGGCCTTGCAGTACTGCTGGCATACAGCGACTGGTTATGGCGCTGGGACCGGGTTTTTTATGACGCCCAGCTGCGCCTCTGGCAGCGACCGCCTGCCGACGATATTGTCATCGTCGCCATCGATGAGGCAACCCTGCGCGAACTGGGACGCTGGCCCTGGTCACGTGCGGTACACGCGGCGCTGCTGACCCGACTGAAGCATGAACAGCCAAAGGCTGTCGCATTTGATGTCATTTTTGCTGAGCCGGATCTGCAGCATCCGCAGGACGATGCCAGTTTCGTCGCCGCGGTCCGAAACAGCGGACGAATTGGATTGCCCGTACTGATGGAACAACCACGGCGTGACGGTCAGCCGATCGAAACCCTGCCCTTCCCCGAACTGGCCGAAGTTGCCGCCACCATGGGCCACGTTCACGTGGAACTCGACCCGGACGGCATTGCGCGCTCCCTCTATCTGTTCGAAGGCCTGGGCAGACCGCATTGGCCACATCTGAGTCTCGCCATGCTGGAGATGGCCGGTGAATCCACCGCTATCGAACTCGAAGTATCCCGCCACCGGGAAACACTGGACTCCCCCCTGCGTTGGGCGCGCAGCCATGCGTTACTCATCCCGTTTGCCGGCCCCCCCGGGCACTTTCGGCATATTTCCTACCGCCAGGTACTCGATGGCGATTTTTCTCCCGGCACGTTTCGCGATAAGTATGTACTGATTGGCACCACGGCAGCAGGGCTGGGCGATGCGCTGCCGACACCCTTTTCAGGGTTCAGTCATTCGATGTCCGGTGTCGAGATCAACGCCAACATACTGGACACACTGCGCCGCGATCTGGTCATATCACCGCTGCACAAAACCTGGCAGATGCTGCTGAGCGGCCTGCTCGCGCTGCTGCCGGTGCTGGCATTCCCCAGGCTCGCTCCGCGCAGTAACCTGTTGATGACCGCCACGCTGCTGGTATTCACCCTGGCGGTCAGCGCGGCACTGCTGGCGGTGTTGCATCTGTGGTTTTCACCGACACCGGCGTTACTTGCCATAACCCTGAGTTACCCGCTGTGGAGCTGGCGCAGACTGGAATCCGCCATGCGCTACCTGGACCGGGAACTCGACCAGTTGCACCGGCAACAGGCGGCGTTTTCGGGCCAGCGGCAGATATCGCAACAGGCTTCCATGGATTTCCTCGCCAGCCTGCTGCCGGTGAGTGGCTGGAGTCTGCTGGATGGCAAACGGCAACTCGTCAGACGTTCGGGCAACGCACCGGAACTGCCAGCGGATATCGATGTCACCCAGCGTTGGAATGCGCAGGGTGACTGTCTGTGGATCCACCTGCAGCACACCGGGCCAGCACAGCTGCTGGGTATACACTGGAACAGCGGACAACCGCCGACCGCAAGCGAAAAACGCCTGCTGGACAGTTTTGTAAGACAGTCAACAATCGGTCAGGCTATCGACCTGACCAGCGCGGCAAAGGACATACAATCGCGCATCAACCAGGTCCAGCAGGCCACCACCCAGTTAAGCGAACTGCGCCAGTTTATCGATGACAGCCTGGCCAACATGGCCGATGGTGTCGTCGTGGCGGACTTCCGTGGACAGGTCCTGCTGTCCAATGCGCGCGCAGCCTGGTACTTGCGTGGAGACGATAATCAGGAGCTGATCGGCCTGCCACTGATGGAATTACTGAACGACATCGTCCTCGAACAGGGCGGGCAGTGGCCCGACCTTCTGCGCACCGTGATGCTGCAAGGCACGCGCTCCCAGTCAGGCGCACGACACCGGAATGGCCGCGATCTGCTGGTGCAGGTGGCCGCACTGAATACAGAATCGCTGCGGCTGTCCGGACTGGTATTCAATTTTTCCGACATCAGCCTGCTCAAGGCCAGCGAACGCAAGCGCAACGAGCTGCTGAATTTTCTTTCCCATGATCTGCGCGCGCCGCTGGTATCGCTGACCGCGTTGCTGGATCTCGCCAAAAACCAGAAACCGTCCACCGAACTCGCGGCATTGCTTGAGCGCATGGAATCTCATACTGGAAAAACACTCAATCTTGCCGAACAGTTCCTTCATCTGGCACGCGCGGAAAGCAGTGAGGGCTTCGTGTTCCGCGATGTCGATATGGTCAGCATTGTCCTGAATGCGACCGAGCAGGTCTGGGCTCAGGCCAGGAGTCGTGGTATCCAGCTGCAGCAACAGTTCGACATCGATGAGGCGTGGTTAGCCGGCGACGGCGGACTGCTGGAACGCGCGCTGGTGAATCTGCTGGACAACGCCATCAAATACAGCGACACAGGCAGCTGTGTAACAGTGACCCTGACACTGGAGTCCGGCTCGGTGCGCTGCTGCGTCTGCGACCAGGGAACCGGTATTCCCGCAGCTGAATTGCCCCGCCTGTTTGATCGTTTTCACCGCTTCCAGCACAGCAGCACAGAACACATACGGGGCGCCGGCCTTGGGCTCGCCCTGGTTGACGTGGTTGCCCGGCGCCATGGCGGCCGTGTTGACGTGGAAAGTGAACAAGGCCGGGGCTCCTGTTTCTGCTTGGTAACCCCCTACAATGCAGACAAAAAAACGGCGGGCTGAAAGCCCGCCTGCCTAACTGGGTGGCAAAGGAGGAGTGTATGACTATTGGCTCATGGACACACCATATAGACAATCGTCGCCTCGACGCCAGCGAGCGTTGCTGGGCGTCATATAGCCATCTTTGAGTGGCATGTACCCGGTGGTGCTTCCCCTCTGAAACTGTTCATTTATGCTGCCTGACTTATAGTCGAGTCACATCAATAACTGACCGCTGGTTTGAGTTTTTTCGCCTGATCGACCCAGGAACTTATCTGGGTCGCATTCGGCACCTGTTTGACCAGGCGTTTCTGTTTATTGATTTCGCGCATCTTCTCAGCCAGATTTTCCGGATTGCGGTTGCGCAACTCCTTTACCGTATCGACACCGGCAGCCTCCAGCAACTCGGCCCATTGTCCGGCGACACCCTTGATGCGGAACAAGTCACTCATATTGACCCATTTGAGGATCAGCTTCTCGTTTATGCCGCTGCGCTCCACCAGCTGAATTCTGTGTTTACGCTCACCACCTTCGGCAAGCAACTGACCGGTATTCATCACACCAGCCGCTTTTAACATTTCCGCATATTTCGGACCAATGCCCTCGATGGAGTCGATGCGACGGTTCATGATGCTTATGCTCCTCTACACGTTATTCATCAGCTCTTGCACTGCCTGCTCAGCAGCCTTGCATGGGCTGCAGCAACGATTGTGTTCTCTACCCTGCATTCTTGGTCAGACGGGAGGCGCATTCAAGATGGCAATTGTTAACTTATGTTAAAGCTGCGGCAGAAAGTCTGATAGACGTACTATCGCCCTCAGGATAGCGTTCCCGCACGGGGGATGGTGGGATCATATAGCGGCAGGGATTGTGGTCCCGCGGGCACCGCTGGGGGATCGGCGTAGACTAGCCCGCATTTCTCACGGGGCGGCCGGAGAGGGACAAAAGGTATTGAAGTTGTGAAGGGTTTTGTGATCAAAAGAGAAACAGAGTGTTTCCGGGACAAG
>Ga0316198_10000769_pt1 | contig 17639 bp, 19 predicted proteins | sample OudBieAanoxic_MG_FD_204935 | JGI IMG/M metagenome (GOLD analysis project Ga0316198, IMG submission 204935) | Coastal sediment microbial communities from Oude Bieten Haven, Netherlands - site A anoxic | ecosystem: Environmental > Aquatic > Marine > Coastal > Sediment | place: Netherlands...
GGCCGGCTACAGCGACTACTTCTGCGACATCTCTCGCGAGCTCCAGGACGAGATCATCGAACGGACCGAGCACGAGGGGTTCTGATTCAGATCAGCTCGAGCAGGTGGGCGATCATTTCCGTGCCGCGGTGGAAGTTGTCGATGATGAGCATCTCGTTGGGCCCGTGAATCCGTCCCTCGGGGACGTCGATCCCGAGCAGGAGGCAGGTCGCGCCGAGCTTTGAGTCTATGGATGCCACGATCGGAATAGAGGCGCCATCCCGGATGTAGTGCACGTCTCCCTCGAAGGTCCTCTCCATGGCCTTGAAAGCGGAGCGGACGTGCGGGTTGTCGATGGGCGCGAGAAACGGGTGGCCGCCGTGGCCGAGACTGACCGAGACCCGAACCTCCGGCGGGGCGATCTCGCGGATGTGTTTCTCCAACAACTCGAGGACGCGATCGGGTTTCTGGTTCGGGACCAGCCGCATGCTGACCTTGGCCGTTGCGTGGGCCGGGACGATGGTCTTCGAACCCTCGCCACCGAAGCCGCCGGTGATTCCGTTGATCTCGAGGGAGGGGCGCGCCCAGATACGCTCGAGGGTCGAGAAGCCCGGTTCACCGTAAGGTCCCTCCGAGCCCAGCTCCCGGCAGAACACATTCTCGTCAAAGGGGAGCGAGGCGAATCCCTCGCGTTCACTCGGCGACAGCTCGAGGACGTCGTCATAGAAGCCATCGATGGTGATTCGGCCGTCCCGATCCTTGAGCTCCGAGAGGATCCTGGCCAGAAACTCGGCCGGGTTGGCGATGGCCCCTCCATAGTTGCCTGAATGGAGATCCGTTGCCGGGCCCTCGACTCGGATCTCGGCGGTGGCGATGCCACGCAGGCCATAGCAGACCGATGGGCAGTCGGCGGCGAAGAACGGGGAATCGCTGATGACGGCGATATCGGCGGTGAAGAGCTCGCGGTGGCTGTCGAGGAGCTTCTCGAGTCCCTCGCTGCCCTCCTCCTCTTCGCCTTCGATGGCGAAGAGGACATTGACCGGGAGCGCGCCTTTGTATTTCAGATAGGCCTCGACGGCGTTGATGTGCATCAACACCTGGCCTTTGTCATCGGCCGTGCCGCGGCCGAAGAGCCGGCCGTCTCGGACCTCGGGCTCGAATGGGGGACTCTCCCACTCGTCGAGCGGATCGGCGGGCATGACATCGTAGTGGCCGTAGAACAGGACGGTCGGCAAATCATCCGAGACGTGTTTCCGGGCCCATACGACCGGGTTGTGCCCATCGACGACGAGCTGGCGCACCTCGTCCATTCCGGTGCGCTGGAGGCGCCGCTCCAACCAATCCGCAGCCTCGCCGATGGCCTCGGGATGGGGAAGACCCGGGCTGATGCTCGGGATCCGGACGAGCTCGATCATCTCGGCGAGGGCCCGGTCGCGGTTGGAGCGCAGGATTTCGATGACCTGTTTCATTGAACCTCCCGATCGGATGGCGACGAGGGGGAGTATAGGGCAACGGGAGGCCAGGAGATTCGAACTCCAGGCTTCTGGACCGCCTTCGGGCGTCCCAGGATCGAACGCCAGCCGAGCGCGGGTTGCCGCTGCCGCCATCGGGATCGGGATCGGGAACGGGTTCGGGACCGGGATCGGGAAAGGGGGGTCCTGCCCGCTTGACATCCCCCACCCGCACCACGCATCCTTCACCGAGTGAAACTGCCGGAGGCCCCCATGTCAGCCAGCATCGTGTGCGCAGACTATTACCACGCCATGGTCAAGGATCGCCCGGGCGCGGCGTACGAGCTGCTCTCTCAGCTCGCCCAGACGGGGGTCAGCCTGATGGCCTTCAACGCCATACCCATGGGAACCGACCACACCCAATTGGTGCTCTTCCCGCGGTCGCCGAGCCGGTTGATCAAGGCGGCTGAGGAAGCGGGGATCGATCTTACCGGGCCGCAGCATGCGCTCATCGTCCGCGGAGACGACAAGTTGGGCGCCCTGGCCGAAACCCATCGAAAGCTCTACGACGCCAACATCAACGTCTTTGCCTCGGGGGGCGTGGTCGCCGACTGCGGCCGGTTCGCCTATGTGCTCTATGTCAATGAGAAAGATTTCGATCATGCGGCCAGGGTGCTCGACGCGGGCTGATCATTCTCGTGTAATCTTGGTCCTTGTAAGTTCACTTCTCGCGATGAGGTCGCCGTCGATTTCGTCGCGTCGGCGCGTTGGGAGGTAACTCGAGGGTGTGGATGCCGATCAGCAAGATGACAAACCGCGCGGAGTCCGGTGAAGCCGGTGGCGTACTGATCGGGTGTTTCGTGTTGAAGCGGTGCGCCGAGGGCGTTGTTTCGTGAAACACGCGGTCGCCCTTTTTTTCTTGTTGATGTCGGTCTGGCTTCTGAACTCCGGTCACTACACCGTTCTGATCACGTCGTTCGGCATCGCCAGCTGTCTGCTCGTGGTGTGGTTGTCGCGCCGGATGGGAATCGTCGATGACGAAGCGCTGCCGCTCCACCTCCTGCCGGGTCTGCCCCGCTATCTCCCCTGGATCGTCAAGGAGGTCGTCAAATCGAATCTCGACACCTCGCGGCGGATCCTCAGTCTCGGCCGGCCCGATATCAGCCCGCGCCTCTTTGATGCGCCGACCACCCAGCACAGCGATCTCGGACGGGTGATCTACGCCAATTCCATCACCCTGACTCCCGGGACGGTTTCGATCAGGGTGCACGGCACCAAGATCACCGTCCACGCCATCGCCGATGCGGTTGCGGATGATCTCCTCGAAGGCGAGATGGACCGCCGGGTGACCCTCCTCGAGGGAGAGACAGAGTGACCGGGGTCTTCGCCGCCGCCACCGCCGCCATCGTGGTCTGCATGGGGTTGACGCTGATCCGATCCATCGTCGGGCCCACAGTCTTCGACCGGATCCTCGCGGTCAACAGTTTCGGCACCAAGACCGTGCTGCTCATTGCCCTCATCGGCTATCTCAGCGGCCGTCCGGACTTCCTCGATCTCGCGCTGGTCTATGCCCTGATGAACTTCATCGGCACCATCGCGGCCATGAAGTTCACCCGTTTCGGCGACCTCGCGGGGATGGAAGACGAGGAATCGGAGGAACTCTACTGATGGCGAATCCCATCGAGGTCCTCAGCTGGGTGTTCATCCTCTCGGGATCGATCTTCGTGATCATCGGGGGAATCGGTCTTCTGCGCCTGCCCGATTTCTACACTCGGATCCACGCCGCCGGGATCACGGACACCCTCGGCGCCTGGTTGATCCTCCTCGGTCTCATGCTGCACGAGGGCTTCTCCCTCAACGCCGCGAAACTGGCCATGTTGCTCTTCTTCCTCCTGGCCACGGGGCCTTTGGCTTCGCACGCGCTGGCGAAAGCGGCGTTCCTGCGTGGTCTCGACCCCCTGCAGGGACGCGGCCTCGTTGACCGGCACGAGGTGGATGACAATGCTTGATATCGTCCACCTGGTGCTCTTCACCTTCCTGGCGGTGGTCGCGGTGGCCATCATCCGTCTCAAGGATCTCTTTGCGGCGGTGATGCTCATGGGGATCTTCAGCCTACTCTCGGCCTCGCTCTTCACCGTGATGGACGCCGTCGATGTGGCCTTCACCGAAGCGGCGGTCGGCGCCGGGATCTCCACCATCCTCATGCTCGCCACCCTCGCCCTCACCGAGAGCGAAGAAGAACCGAAATACAACCGGTTCAAGATCCTGCCGTTGATCGCGGTGGTCCTCACCGGCGCGGTCCTGGTCTTCGCGACCTTCGACATGCCTCGCTACGGTGACCCCGAGGCGCCCATCCACCAGCACGTGGCGCCGCACTACATCGAGCACACCGACGATGAGATCGGTGTGCCCAACATGGTGACCGCGGTTCTGGCCTCGTATCGAGGCTATGACACCTGGGGTGAGACAACGGTGATCTTCACCGCCTGTGTCGGGGTCATGCTCCTGCTCGGCGGGCATGCCATCGTCGAGCGATTCCGTCGGCGCAGGAAGTTGGATGTGGAGGGAGACTCGTGATTTCCCACCTCATCCCCCGGGTCCTTTCGAAACTGCTGATTCCACTGATCATGCTCTTCGCCCTCTATGTCCAGTTCCACGGCGACTACGGTCCCGGCGGAGGATTCCAGGCGGGGGTCATTTTCGGCGCAGGGATCATCCTCTACTCGCTGCTCTTCGGTCTCGACCAGGCCAAGGAGGTCTTTCCACCGAGGGTCTTGGAGATCTTCGTAGCGGGGGGGGTCCTGCTCTACGGCGGCGTCGGAATCGCCGCCATTTTTGCCGGCGGAAATTTCCTCGACTACGACGTGCTCGCGCACGATCCCCATCACGGTCAGCACCTCGGGATACTCCTGGTGGAACTCGGTGTCGGGATCACCGTGGCCGCGGTGATGGCGACGATTTTCTTCCAGTTCGCCGGCAGGGGGCGCACCGATGATTGAGTGGGGCCTCTACAACTATTGGGTGGTCATCTTCCTCATGATGACCGGTCTGTATGTCGTCATCTCGCGCGGCAATCTGATCAAAAAGATCATCGGGCTCAACATCTTTCAGGTCTCGGTGATCATGTTCTACGTCAGCATGGGCAAGGTGCGCGGGGGAACGGCGCCCATTGATGCGCCGGGCTTCGAGATCTACTCCAACCCGCTGCCCCACGTGCTCATGCTCACTGCCATCGTGGTCGGCGTCGCCACCACCGCGCTTGCTCTTGCGATCGTCGTCCGCATCGGTGAGGAGTACGGCACCATCGAGGAGGACAAGATCCGCGAGATCGAGGCGGAGGAGCATCCCAATTGATAGACGCCCTCTGGAACCTCATCGGCGACGACCTCCCGGCGCTCCAGATCGCCATGCCGTTGCTCACGGCGACCGTGTGCGTCATCGTGCGCCGTCCGATGCTGGCCTGGGCGGTGGCGATGTTCAACGCCTGGGGAGCGGTGGTCAATGCTTCGATCCTGCTGTACCGAGTGTGGACCCGGGGCACCATCTCGTATGTTGAAGGCGGCTGGCCGGTACCCTGGGGCATCGAGCTGCGCATCGACCTGCTCAACGCACTGGTGTTGCTGGTGGTGACGAGCATCTGCGCCGTCGTCCTCGTCGCGGTGCCGCGCAGCATCGCCAACGAGATCCCGCGCGAGAAGCACTATCTCTTCTACGCCACATACCTGCTCTGCATGACCGGACTCGCCGGGATGACCATCACCGGTGACGCCTTCAATATCTTTGTCTTTCTCGAAATCTCGTCGCTGTCGTCCTATGCGCTGATCTCGCAGGGCAGGACCTCCCGGGCGCTGACATCGGCGATCCAATACCTCATCATGGGCACCCTCGGCGGGACCTTCATCCTGCTCGGCATCGGGATGCTCTACATGATGACGGGCACGCTGAATCTCGTTGACATGGCGGACCAGCTCGCCCTTCTCGGCGTCAACCGGACGGTGCTGGTGGCCATGGCCTGTCTCGGCGTCGGGATAGGTATCAAGCTGGCGGTCTTCCCGCTCCACACCTGGTTGCCCAACGCCTACACCTACGCCCCTGCGGTGGTCACGGCCTTTCTCGCCGCCACGGCCACCAAGGTCGCCTATTACGTTCTGGTCCGGTTTGCGTTCTCCGTCTTTCGCATCAACCTCACCCTCGACGGTACGCACGGCGGCGCCCTCCTGATGACACTCGGGATTGCCGGCATGTTTGCGGGTTCGCTGGTGGCGATTTTCCAAGACAATATCAAGCGGATGCTCGCGTATTCATCTGTGGCCCAGATCGGCTACATGGTGGTCGGTCTGAGTCTCGCCAACGAGCACGGTCTCACCGGGGGTCTGGTCCACGTTTTCAACCACGCCGTCACCAAGTGCGGGCTTTTCCTGGTCCTGGCCTGCGTCGTGCTTCGCATGAACTCGACCCGGTTGTCGGCCTTCGCCGGGCTCGGCCGTCGGATGCCCTTCACCTTCGCCGCCTTTGTCCTTGGCGGCCTGAGCCTGATCGGCGTGCCCCTGACCGTGGGCTTCGTCAGCAAGTGGTATCTGGTCCTCGGCGCCCTCGATGCCGGTCTGTGGCCGGTGGCGGTCTTGATCCTGCTGAGCTCGGTCCTTGCCCTGATCTACATCTGGCGGGTCGTCGAGGTCGGGTACTTCACGGCGCCGCCTGAGGACGCAGACGAAGTTGCGGAAGCGCCGTTGAGCATGTTGGTGTCGACCTGGATCCTCATCGGCGGGACCCTCGTCTTCGGGGTCTGGACCTCGCTGAGCGCCGGGGTGGCTTCGGCGGCGGCGCGGATGCTGATCGGTGGTGTCTCGTGACCGCCGCCACCGCCGTCGGATTGGCCGTCGCCTGGCCGCTCATCGCGGTGGTGTGGATCACGGTTTTCAGCAAACGACCCAACCTGCGAGAGACCGGCATCCTGCTCACCGGAGGGTCCCTCTTCGCCATCGTCGCCGGAGTGATCCTCCCCGAGGTCCAGGCCGGGGGCCGCCCGAGGATGGATCTGCTGGAGGTCCTCCCCGGTCTCGAGCTCGCCTTCGAGGTCGAACCCCTCGGGATGCTCTTCGGTCTTGTGGCCTCCGGGCTGTGGATTGTCACCACCTTCTATTCCATCGGCTATATGCGGGGTCACCACGAGGAGAATCAGACCCGTTTCTACATCTGTTTTGCGTTGGCGATCTCGGGCGCCCTCGGGGTTGCCTTCGCGGCCAACGTCTTCACCCTCTTTGTCTTTTATGAGTTCATCACCCTCACCACCTACCCGCTGGTGACCCACGCCGGGACCGAGAAGGCCAGGAAGGCCGGACGGATGTACCTCGGCATCCTCATGGGAACCTCGATTGCCTTTCTGCTCCTGGCCCTCGTTTGGACCTGGCTGGCAACGGGCACCACGGACTTCCGGCCGGGCGGGATCCTCGCCGGCAAGGTCGAGGGCACCCAATTGATGATCCTGCTTGCCCTCTACGCCTTCGGGACCGGCAAAGCGGCGCTCATGCCCTTCCACCGTTGGCTGCCGGCGGCCATGGTGGCGCCGACACCCGTCAGTGCGCTGCTCCACGCCGTGGCGGTGGTCAAGGCCGGAGTCTTCACGGTCCTCAAGGTCGTGGTCTATGTCTTCGGGATCGATCTTCTGGCCTTCACCGATGCCAGCCGCTGGCTGACCTGGGTGGCTGCGTTCACCATCATCGCTGCCTCGTGTGTGGCCCTCGGCAAGGACAACCTCAAGGCCCGTTTGGCCTATTCGACCATTTCCCAGCTCAGCTACATCGTGCTCGGAGCCGCCTTCGCCACCACCGCGGGAGTCATGGGCGGCGGGATGCACATCGTCATGCACGCCTTCGGCAAGATCACTCTCTTCTTCTGCGCCGGCGCCATCATGGTCGGTGCGCACAAGACCGAGGTCAGCGAGATGGATGGGCTCGGGCGGCGAATGCCGTTGACCTTCGGCGCCTTCCTGCTCGGTTCGCTGAGCGTCATCGGTCTGCCGCCGATGGGCGGTTCGTGGAGCAAGTGGTTTCTCATGCTCGGCGCGGCCGAGGCCGAGCAATGGGTCATGATGCTCGTTCTCATGGCCAGCTCCCTACTCTCGATCGGCTATCTCATGCCGGTGGTGGTGCGTGGTTTCTTCCGGCCGGCGCCGGTTGAAGACGGCCACGGAGACCACGGCAGCTCTGGATTCCACGAAGCCCCTCTGCTCTGTGTATTGCCGCCCGTGGCCACGGCCCTGGGAGGAATCGTGCTCTTCTTCTGCGCCGGTGACATCTGGCAGTTGTTGACAGGGATGGTGCCATGAGCGATCACCAACGCGACGAACGCACCTACTGGCTTGACGACAAACGCAACGTCAACAAGATCGTCTACGGGCTTTATGCCATCTGCACCGTGGTCGGGCTGGCCGATCTCTTCCCCTACAAGCATCATCTCCATTTCGGTTTCGAGTACTGGCCCGGCTTCTACAGCATCTACGGCTTCGTCTCCTGCGTCGCCCTGGTGCTCGCCGCGACCCAGCTCCGCAAGATCCTGATGCGGGACGAGGACTACTATGACCCACGATAAGCGATCCTCGCCGGCGATCTGCGCAAACCTCGTGGTCTCTGTTGCTCGCGAAAATGCTCGACGTGCCTCAGGGTACCCCTCCGCTTTTCGCGAGCAACAGAACCTCACGATCTTCACACATCTCATCCGGGAGGATCGCTCACCGTGGGTCTGATTGAGCTCCTCCCCCCCGGCGCCATTCTGATCATCGGCGGGCTGCTGGTTCCGCTACTGCCAGGTCGCCTCAAGCCCTGGGCGGGGGTGGTGCTGCCGGTCCTCGGTTTCATGCACCTGCTCGCCCTGGAGAAGGGATTCGTGCAAAACCTCGTGGTCTTCGGCTACGAGCTCACACCGGTCAGGGTCGACGGGCTGAGCCTGGTCTTCGGCTATGTCTTCTTCATCGCCGCCATCCTCGGCGGGATCTATGGACTGGGTGTCCGTGACAATGTCCAACTCGTGGCGGCGCTGACCTATGTCGGTTCGGCCATCGGTGGAGTCTTCGCCGGTGATCTCATCACTCTCTTCATTTACTGGGAGCTCACCGCCATCACCTCGGTCTTCCTGGTCTGGGCCGGGAGGACGAAACGTGCCGCAAAGGCCGGGATGCGCTATCTGATCATCCAGGTCGGATCCGGTGTCATCCTCCTGGCCGGGGTCATTCTCCACTTCGTCGACACCGGCTCGCTCGATTTCGACAAACTCATCGGCGCCGATGGGCTCCTGGGCTCGGCGAGCATCGGTGTGCTGCTGATCTTCGTCGCGTTCGGCATCAAATGCGCCTTCCCGCTGCTCCACAACTGGCTTCAGGACGCCTACCCGGAGTCGACGGCGACGGGCACGATCTACCTCAGCATCTTCACCACCAAGATGGCGGTTTATGCCCTGGCTCGTGGTTACCCGGGCACCGGGGTGCTCATCATCATCGGCGCGGTTATGACCGCGTTTCCGATCTTCTTCGCGGTCATCGAAAACGATCTCCGCCGGGTTCTGACCTACTCGCTCAACAACCAGCTCGGTTTCATGGTCGTCGGGATCGGCATCGGCACCGAGCTGGCCCTCAACGGTACCGCCGCCTACGCCTTCGCCAACATCATCTTCGAGGGCCTGCTCTTCATGGCCATGGGGGCGGTGCTGCTGCGCACCGGCACCTGCCTGGGCTCGGAGCTCGGCGGGCTCTACAAGACCATGCCGTGGACCGCCGCCCTGTGTATCGTCGGGGCCGCTTCGATCTCGGCCTTCCCGTTCTTGAGCGGTTTTGTCACCAAGCCGCTGATTCTCGACGAGACCGCCGCCGGCCACCACGTCATCATCTACCTCATGCTTCTCTTCGCCTCGGCCGGCGTCTTCCACCACTCGGGGATCAAGATCCCGTACTTCGCGTTCTTCGCCCATGACTCCGGCAAGCGGGTCAAGGAAGCGCCCGCGAACATGCTCTTCGCCATGGCCGTCATGGCCGTCATGTGCATCGGCATCGGGATCTTCCCCGAGGTGCTCTACCGGGTGCTGCCCTACCAGATGGATTACCACCCCTACACCACAACCCATGTCATCACCCAGTACCAGCTGCTGCTCTTCTCGGCGTTGGCGTTCGTGTTCCTCCAGAAAACCGGTCTCTACCCGCCCGAACTGCGGTCGACCAACATCGATACCGACTGGATCTACCGTAAGGCGCTACCCGCCGTGGTGAGAGCATCGGTCGGTATCGGGCACACGGTTGTCGATGCCATCCGCGTTCCCGTTCGTGCCCTCCTCCAGGGAATCTCCGGCCTGGTCTACCGGCTGCATGGGCCCGAGGGAGTTTTTGCTCGGACCTGGACCACCGGTTCCATCGCCTTCTGGGCGGTGGTGGTTCTCTGCGGCTATCTGCTCTATTTTCTCGGTCGCTGACCTCGTTATACTCGACGTGAATTCGGAGTTTGTCCGTGACCGACGACCATAGCTTTGGCGACTGGCTGGCGACCCATCGCCTTCTCACGAAGGACGAGCTGCGTCGAGCCCGTGACGCTCAGCGGGGGCGACTCGGGCGGCTGGACACCGAGATCATCGATCTTCAGATCCTCTCGGAGGCCGCTGTCCTCGAAGCCCTCGGCAAGTTCCACAGGACGCGAACGGTGTCGGGAGCCGAACTCGAGTTCTCAAGCCCTTCGGCGGTGCGGATGCTCACCCCTCGCATCGCCAGCCGCTTGGGAGTCGTGCCGTTCAAGATCGAAGGCAAGACCCTGTCGGTGGCCACGCTCAGCCCGGGCGATCTCCTGGTGGAAGACGAGATCGCGCAGCAGACCGGCTTCATGGTTGCGAGCTTCGTCACCCTCGAGATCAGGTTCGTGGAAGCGCTCAATCGCCACTACCAGGCGCCCATCACCGCGCGCTATGCCAATCTCCTTCGACGCCTGACGGGACAGAAGGAATCGCCACCGGAGAGGGATGCCCGTCGGCCGCTCGACGAAATGGAGCCCGTTCCGGCGAAGTCCACTTCACCGGACACTGCTCGGCGACCGGTCGAGTGGTCACGCATCTCGGAGGTGCGGTCCGCCGAAGCGCCGCTGGAACTCAGCGCGGAAGAGTTGGACCTCTTCCCCTCGCTGCGTGAGGAGGAGTTCGAGGGGAACGCGGATCCGGGCGGAATCTCGGGTGCGGTCCCGCTCGTCAAGGAGGGCGAGGACCCCCCGCCGACCGAGAAGACGGTGCTGCCTCCACCTGTCACCGAGACGACCGAGCTCGGGCCCGAAGAATTGCTCCAAGCGGCCTCACTGGCCATGCAGAACGCCGAGATGCGGGACGACATCGCAGATGCCATGCTCGGCTTCTGCTCACCCCTCTTCAACCGCCGGATGATGCTCGTTCGGCGGGGAGACACGATCATGGGCTGGCGGGGTGAGGGTGTCGGCGTCGATCAACAGGTGGTGCGGACCGTCAGCATCCCGGCCGGTGAACCATCTGTGTTTTCCGGGCTCCTTCAGGGAGTCGAGTTCTGGCTCGGCCCTCTGCCCTCCATGCCGCACAACTCGGATCTCGTGATGGCGCTCGGGAGACCTACACCTCAAGATTGCTACATCCTGCCGGTCAGAGTCAGGGACAAGACGGTCTGTTTCCTTTACGGTGACAATCAGGAGGAAAGCCTGGGCGGTCTTCCCCTCGGCGAGCTCAAACGGTTGGCGACCAAGGCGGGCCTCGCCTTCCAGATCTACCTGATGAAGGGCAAGATCCGGACGCTCTGAACATCATCGTCGTCGATGATGGTACTGCCCGTCAGACGTGACGGAAGCCCGCCCGAGCCCGGTCTCACGCAGCTTTCCCTGAATCAGGGTCCCGCAGGATGGGGATCGCCATCTTGCACAGCAAAGTGAAGACCAGAAATCCGATGGCGAAGATCCCCGCGCCGATCCGGACCTCGTTGAGGGTCGGGACGTACTCGTAGAACTCACCCAGGGTGTCGGGGGTCATTCCAGGAATGACCAGCGCCATTCCCTTCTCGATATAGACCCCGGCGAAGATCAGCACGCAGCCCAGGTTGAGGGTGACCAGATGTGTTCGGGTCGCCGGAATCAGGAAGAGAAGGAATGCAGCGACGCTGCAGATGAGCGACGCCCAGGCGTAGGGCACCAATGCGTCGTGACCGTGGACCCCGCTGTAGAGATACTGGGTGTGGATGAGATGGTGGGTGTTCGAGTAGTACTCGCGGAAGATCTCGGCGCCGAAGAGGAAGAGGTTGAGGAACATGGCGTAGGCCATGAGCTCGGCGATCTTCCAGATCGCCTCGTCCTTGATCTTGATGTGGGTGGTGCGCTGGAGAATCTGAAAGAGAATCAGCAGAATCGCCGGGCCGGAACAGAAGGCCGAGGCGAGGAATCGTGGCGCCAAGATGGCCGAGTTCCAGAACGGCCTGGCGGCGGTGCCGGCGTAGACAAACGCCGTGACAGTGTGAATGCCCACTGCTGCGGGGATGGAGAAGAGGAGCAGCGGAACCACGAACTTCCGGTTGTAGGGCCGCTTGTGAAAACCGGTGTAGAGCAGGTGAACCACGATGATGAGGTTGAGCACAAGATAGCCGTTGAGGACCATCACATCCCAACCCAGGAGGGAGCTCGGCAGATTGGGGGTGCCGATGATGGGCATCAGCTGCCACACCCGGTCCGGGCGGCCGACATCGACGAAGACGAAGAGCATGGACATGACGATGGCGCTGACGGCGAGGAGTTCGCCGAAGATGGCGATCTCCTTGATGGGTTTCCAGTTGTAGATGTAGGCCGGGATGACCAGCATGACCGCCGCCGCGGCAACACCGACCAGGAAGGTGAAGTTGCCGATGTAAAAGGCCCACGAGACCTGGTCGCGCATGTTGGTGGTGATGAGACCGTGCTGGAACTGGTTCCACCACGCCGCGAGTCCCCAGAGACAGACGATCCCGAGGAAGCCGATCCACGCGTAGAAGGTCGGTCCGCCCTTGAAGGCGATCCGGGCCGAGCCCGTAGTGAAGGAGGTGATGTCTTTGATCATGTCGTCTCTCCTCCCTCAGGTGGCGTAGAAGTAGTAGAAGCGAGGGCGCGTATTGAGTTCCTCTTTCAGAACGAACACACGTTTCTCGCGCATCAGATAACGCATCTCGCCGGCCTCGTCGAGCAGATTGCCGAACTTGCGCGCCCCGACGGGGCAGATCTCCACGCAGGCGGGATAGCGTCCCTTGCGGGTCCTATGGATACAGAAGGTGCACTTTTCGACCACGCCGTTGGGACGCAGGCGATTGCCGAAGATGTGGGTGTCGGGGTTGATCTCCTCGGTCGCAATCCTCGGCTCGGTCCAGTTGAAGTGGCGGGCGCCGTAGGGACAGGCCGACATGCAGCAACGGCAGCCGAGACACCAGTCGGAGTCGATCACGACGATGCCGTCCGGTTCCTGCCAGGTGGCCTTGACCGGACAGACCTTGGTGCAGGCGGGTTGGCGGCACTGCTGGCACGCCACGGGGACGTAGAACGAGTCGGGCTCCGGAACCTCGTCAGGGTCGTAGTAGACGTTGGACTCGGCGAAGTCGATGCCGTGGTCCTTCTTCATTTCGAGCACCCGAATCCACTGGATCTGAGGATCGCGCGACTGGTTGTTTTCGTGGACACAGGAGTAGACGCAGCGGCGGCAACCGACACACCGGGAAAGATCGAGGCCGTAGGCGAACTCGACGCCGTCCAACGCGGGGGTGTCCGCGACCGTGATGTCGTCACGACCGTATTTCACCCGGCAAGCCTCCTCGAGCTCGGTGAGGATCTCTTCTCGGCGGGCGTCTGAGAGCTCGACGAATCGCCGTTTGAGGAGCCGTTCGACCCACCCGGTGCTTTTGCCCGAGGCGGCGGCCGAGATTCCGGCCATGGTGCTCAAACCCGCGCTGACCAGGAGCGTTCGACGGTCGAAGCTCTTCTCACTCATGGGGGGCCTCCTGGGCTTCTTCCTGTGCCGTCCGAGCCAGGAACTGCGGTCTCACGGGCGGGGGCAGTGGGGTGATCGCATGGAAGGCGGGCGCGTGTGGGTCGTGGCAGTGGGCGCAGAGCAGGTAGCTCTTCCCGCCGTTCCAATAGCCCTGCCGGCGGCCGTGGATGCCCTGACGCCAGTCGCGGAAGATGGTGCCGTGGCACTGGCCGCAGAGAAGGTATGACTCGTCGAAAGTGATGAGTCTGCCGTTGATCAACCGAAGCACATCCCGGTCGTCGGGGTTGTGACAGTCGAGGCACCAGCGGTCGCTGGGACCGTGGTTGAGCTCGATATCGTCGTGCATCTCCTCGAGCACTCGCGGCTCCGGATTGAGATCGAGATCGGCGTGGCACTCGGTGCACGGGAAATAGCCGCTCTCCGACCACGGCGGGGGAGGCACCAGGAATTCGCCCTGGTCGGGACCGGTTGTTGCCTCCTCGATGCCCGGAAGGAGTTCGCCGTCGAACTCGACACCAGAAATCTCGGCCGGACCAAAGGCCTGCCGACCACCATCGCCCTCGGCCACGTGACCGACACCACCGCGGACGATTGAGAAGAGGATCAGCATGGATATGCTGAGAAAGACGATGAGCAGGATCGCGAGCGAGCTCGATCCCGGGAGGAGCTTTTCCTGATCCGAGTTCACGAGGTCCGAACCGGTCGGTCTCTCCATGGTCCCCCTCCCGATGGGCTCATCGAAACCGAGCCCGATAGATATACCAGGACGCTGTCTAAGTCGAGAATCAGCCTGCCCAATATATTCCGTCCTTGACGGTGGTCAAGGACCTGAGAAAATGAGCACATATTGTTGTCCCAATCAGTCAGGTTCGGCGGCGAATCGGTTGGACGGAGGCGACTCGTGACGGCAGATGTATCGGGAAGCGTCTCGGGCCTGTGTCTCATGGTCCGCCCGGAACACCTGGAAGACGTGGAAGCGAGCCTGCGTGACCTGGATTGGGTCGAAATCCACGCCCGCGACGAAGTGACCGGTCGCCTGATCGTGGTCCAGGAACACCGGACCATCGAGGAACACCAGCGGGGCCTTCGCCGGCTGCAGGAGATTCCGCACGTCCTGACCGCCGATCTGGTGGTCCACCACAATCTGCCGTTGTTCGACGACGGCACCGACAATCGGAGATCCGGATGAAGAACGACCTTTCCCGTCGAGATTTCGTCAAGACCAGCGTCGCCGCGGCCACGGCCGCCGCGGTGGGTGTCCCCATGGCCCGGACCGGGTCGTTGCCGGATCTCGAAAAGGGGCTCGACTGGGAGAAGAGCGTGTGCCGGTTCTGCGGCGTAGGCTGCGGAGTCATGGTCGGCACTCGGAACGATCAGGTCATCGCCGTCAAGGGTGATCCGGAAAACCCGGTGAATCGCGGCCTGCTCTGCGCCAAGGGCTACGCCAACGCCGACATCATGTACGGCGCCGACCGGCTCCACCAACCGCTGCTGCGGATGAAGAACGGTCGTTTCGACAAGCAGGGTGACTTCACCCCGGTCTCGTGGGAGCGCGCCTTCGATGAGATGGAGGTCCAGTTCAAGCGAGCCCATGGCGAGCTCGGCCCCACCGGAGTCGGGATCATGGGCTCCGGGCAGTACACCATCCCTGAAGGATATGCCTCGGTCAAGCTGGTGAAGGCCGGCTGGCGGTCGAACAACATCGACCCCAACGCGCGCCACTGCATGGCCTCGGCGGTGGCCGGATTCATGCAGGTTTTCGGAATCGACGAGCCCGCAGGGTGCTACGACGACATCGAGCTCACCGACACCGTCGTCACCTGGGGCGCCAACATGGCCGAGATGCATCCCATGTTGTGGTCTCGCGTGGTCGAGCATCGCCTTCGACACAAGGGGGGGAGGATCGTCAATCTCACGACCTACCGGAATCGGACCTCGGATGCCGCCGACACCGAGATCATCTTCAAACCCCAGACCGATCTCGCCATCTGGAACTACATCGCCCGTGAGATCGTGAATCGCGACGTCGTTGATCACGTCTTCGTGAAACAACATTGCGTTTTCGCCTCCGGGCCGAGGGATATCGGTTTCGGAATGCGGGGCAGCGACGATTTCGCCTACGAGGCCGAAAAGGACACCCAGGCACGGGAGCGGATGGTGATTCTGACTCGAGAGGAAGCCATCGCCCAGGGCTTGAATCCCGACGAGGACCGCCACGTGGCACAGAAGTCGACGGGAGGCGCCGGCGCCCACTGGCTCATCAGCTTCGATGAGTTCAAGGCCGCCCTCGAACCCTACACCCTCGACTTCGTCGCCGAACTCGCCAAGGGCGATCCCGATGAGGACCTCGAGAGCTTCAAGGTTAAGTTGAGTCTCCTGGCTGACTACTACGCGGATCCGGATCGGAAGGTGGTTTCGTTCTGGACCATGGGTTTCAACCAGCACACCCGTGGAACCTGGGTCAACGAACAGGCCTACATGGTCCACCTGCTCATGGGCAAGCAGGCCAAGCCCGGCAACGGCGCCTTTTCGCTCACCGGTCAGCCCTCGGCCTGCGGGACCGCTCGCGAGGTCGGCACCTTCGCCCACCGGCTACCCGCCGACATGGTGGTGGCCAACCCGGCTCACCGGAAGCTCTCGGAGGAGCTGTGGAGGCTCCCGAACTCGACTCTCAACCCCAAGGTCGGCAGCCACATCACCAAGATGATGCGCGATCTCGAGGACGGGAGTATGAAATGGCTGTGGGTCCAGGTGACCAACCCGTTCCAGTCCACCGCCAACGCCAACCACTGGCTCAAGGCGGCCCGTGAAAAGGACTGCTTCATCGTCGTCTCGGACATCTATCCGACCTATTCGTGCAAGGTGGCCGATCTCATCCTGCCGTGCGCCGCCCACTACGAAAAGTGGGGTCTCTACGGCAACAGCGAGCGCCGGACCCAGGCCTGGCGCCAGGTGGTCAACCCGCCGGGTGAGGCCCGGAGCGATGTCTGGCAGGTGCTTGAGTTCTCGAAGCGGTTTACCCTCGGCGAGGTCTGGGGCAAACAGGCAGTGCCGGGGGTTGCGGTGGAGGGAACCGATGCGGGATTCCTGCCCGATGTGCTGGCCGACGCGGTGAAGCTCGGCTACAGCCCCGACCAGACACTCCATGAAGTGCTCTTCGAGACCGAGACGGCCAAGACCCATGCCTGGCCCGATCCGGTGGGTGCCGACCACGGCAACTGCACCGCCGAAGCGGCGGGGATCGATTGGTTCCCCGAGAAGGCGCTCTTTGAGGACTACCGGCGTTTCGGGATCGACCACGCCCACGATCTGGCGCCCTTCGATACCTATTACCGCGACGATGTTCGCGGTCTTCGCTGGCCGGTCATCGATGGTAAAGAGACCAGGTGGCGTTTCAACGGCGAGCACGATCCCTATGTCAAAGCGGGCGCCGACTTCGAGTTCTACGGACCGGCCCTCAAGGCGATCCCGCAGGGCACCATCACCGGTCCCACCGGGAAAAACAAGGTCCCGGTGACCGGCAAGGCGAAGATCTTCTTCCGCCCCTACGCTGCTCCCGCAGAGAGCCCGGACGCCGACTGGGATCTCTGGCTCTGCACCGGGCGGGTGCTCGAGCACTGGCACTCGGGTTCCATGACCCGGCGGGTCCCGGAGCTCGACTCCGCGGCGCCGCGCGCCCAGGTCTTCATGAACCCGGCCGATGCCGCCGCCCGGGGTCTGGCCCGAAATGACGTTGCCGTGATCGAGTCGCGGAGAGGCGAGGTCCGGGCCGTCGTGGAGACTGCGGGCCGAAACACCATGCCGAGGGGGACGGTCTTTGTCCCCTGGTTCGACGAGGGTGTCCCGATCAACAAGGTCACCCTCGATGCGACCTGCCCGATTTCCAAGGAGACCGACTTCAAGAAGTGTGCCGTCCGGGTGAGAAAGGCCTGAGGGAGGACGCCATGAAGAACACCGTTTTCGTGCTGTTGTTGGTGGCCGCGATGGGTTGCTCCTCGAGCGGGCCGGAAACCACCGAGGCCCCGCCGGCGGCGAAATCCGAACCAGTTCCCGAGCCGTTGAAGACCATTCCCGAGACCGAGATCGGCCTCGCCCCGGGGACCGCTTTCGAACAACCTCCGCAGCCGCCGATCAAGTTCAACAGGATCGATCCGGGAGAAGGTGAGATCCAGGCCCGACCCAACGCCGAGTTCCCGCCGGTGATTCCGCACTCGGTGGAGGATT
>Ga0316198_10000770_pt1 | contig 17637 bp, 15 predicted proteins | sample OudBieAanoxic_MG_FD_204935 | JGI IMG/M metagenome (GOLD analysis project Ga0316198, IMG submission 204935) | Coastal sediment microbial communities from Oude Bieten Haven, Netherlands - site A anoxic | ecosystem: Environmental > Aquatic > Marine > Coastal > Sediment | place: Netherlands...
CATGGGCATTCGCTCGGCCTTCGAGCTCACCGAAAAGCTTGGCTTCACGGTCCTGGTGACCAACGGTGGCGTGCTCGGCGGAACTCCGATCGACAACAACGAGACTCCGACCCTCGGCTGGCAGTTCGCGGTCGGCGGCGATGCGGTCGGGTTCTACTTCGGCGGTCAGCATGGCGCTAGCACCAGTGACAACAAGAAGTGGGACCAGTTCTTCGACTGGGTGTTGACCGCGGAGGCAGGCATCTTCACGCTGATCGCCAATGGCGACTACCAGATGACGCCCGCCGGCGCGGTGCTCGTCGATGACCCGACGTCGGGTATCGGCGGCATGGGCTTCGCGTACGGGCACAGCCTGCAGCTGATCTTCGACGCGAGCGACAAGTTCTCGATCGGACTTCGTGGCGAGCACCTCTCCGGCAATACGGATTACCGCAATTTCATAGCCGGCGGAGACACGGGCCTCGCAACCGCGACGCTGACCCTCCGCTACAAGCCGGTCGAGTACCTGGTGCTCAGCCTCGAGGGACGCGGCGAGTGGAACACACGCGAGATCTACTTCTCGAGGACGTCCATGGAGGACACCGTAACGGGCGAGCTCATCCCCAACAAGACGCAGAACTACGCAGCGATCTTGGGCTTCACGGCCTACATCGGTAACTGAGCCTCGATCGAGGCACGACTTGGCAAGGGCCGGCTCATTCGAGCCGGCCTTTTGTCGTTGGGGGCGCCGGCGTGGGCTAGTCTCTAGTCGCCCTTTGCTCGGCTATCCCGTCACATCGCCGACGCCGTGCTTCGTCAACCACTGGCTGAGCGGTGCGGGAAGCTCGGCCGGTCGATCCCCCCAATCGTAGACGACGGCTGTCTTTGCGACGACGTCGTGAAGGGCGCGTTGCTTCGCGTCGAACACGATCCCTAGGACACCCACCAAGGTGACCGCACTGATGGGCATGACCAGCGCGCGAATCGCCGCATGGCCCGGACTGACGGGCGTTCCCTCTTTGTCGACGACCTTGATGCCGAGAACGCTCATGCCCGGTGTCCTCCCCGAAACCGCGACTCCGACCCAGAAGTAGACGAAGAACCAAATCGAAAACGCGGTGAGGCCCAAGACCCCGGCGCGCCAATCCCACTGCAGGTCCGACGCGAGCATGACGTTGATCGACCCCACGATGATGGTTGAGAACAGGCCGGCAGCGGTGAACGCCAAGAACGAATCTATCAGGTACGCCAGTAGGCGAGACAAGGGTCCGGCGTAATACCCGCTGATTCGTGCACGGCCGGGGCCCGCAGCGGGTTGGCTCTCCATTTCTTGTGCGACGAGCTTCGGAGGCCCGAGCGGTTGCGTGGCAGAATCGCGACCGAGAAGACGATCCACGAGCCCCATGATCAGGGTATCCAAACCCACCGCTTGGCGACGGGCAACGTCCAAGGTGGAGCCGGCAACTTGGCTGGTGCTTTGTGCCACCAAGCCACCGACGTTGGCCCGCTTGGTCACGGCCTGGACGTCGACGCGATCGACGAGCCGATTGACGTCGACCCCGTCCAGCAAGCGGTCGACGTCGACACCGTCGAGCAGCCGGTTGACGTCGACGCGGTCGAGGAGGCGATCGACGTCGACGCGGTCGAGCAGTTGATTGACGTCGATACGAGCAAGCAGATCATCGAGCTCGACTTGCCCAAGCAACGAATCGACGTCGACCCGGTCGAGCACGGCGTTGATGAGCCTGGCCCTGCGTTTGTCCTCACTCGGTTCGGTCATGGAAAGCACGCCAGACGAAGAGGCTGTGTAGGGCGAGAAAATAGTGGCGGGGCTGTCGTCATCTCGTTGCGGAGGATACCTCAACCAAGCCCTTTGTCGTCACGTCGTTCCGAGATGTCGGTCGGCGCTTTTGGTTTTACGTGGCCGTGCTACGGGTGCCTTCGAGAAACGAGCGCAACTCGGTGACTCACTTATGCTCGACGCCTCCGTAAAACAGCTTCTCAGGCACAACGCGGGCCTCGTCCTGTGGCTGACCGGAGCTGGGATTTCCGCCGAGAGCGGTATCCCTACCTTCCGCGGCAAGGAGGGGTACTGGCGGGTCGGTTCAGACAACTATCGGCCAGAAGAAATCGCGACGATGTCGGCGTTCTGCGAGATGCCCGACGAAGTGTGGGCCTGGTACCTCTACCGACGTGGCGTCTGTCGCGCCGCGGAACCCAACGCGGCTCACCGTGCGCTCGTCCGCGCCGAACGGCGTGCCGGCGATGGCTTCTTGCTGGTCACCCAGAACGTCGACGGGCTGCACCTCCGCGCCGGCAACACGCCGGATCGGACATATCAGATCCACGGCAACATCGATTTCATGCGCTGCTCGAAGGAGTGCTTGCCAGCTCCAGTCCCGATGCCCGCGGGCATCGATAGCGCGTGGGACAAGGGGCGCCCGTTGACCGAGCACGAACGGAAGCTTCTGAAGTGTCCCTCGTGCGGAGCCACCGCCCGGCCGCACGTCCTGTGGTTCGACGAGAGCTACGACGAAGCGAACTTCCGCTTTCAAAGCTCGATCGAGGCGGCCCGAAACGCGTCCTTGGTCATCGTGATCGGCACCACCGGAGCGACATCGCTGCCTATGCACATCGGCACGATCGCCGCCCAACGCCGCGTACCCATGCTCGTCATCAATCCGGAGCCCAATCCGTTCAGCGAGCTCGTGCGAAGGACGGGAAGCGGAGCCTTTCTCACCGGAACCGCAGGAGAGTGGGTGCCGCAACTGGTGGACGCCCTCCCCGCCCGCTGACGCTGACGCTGGCGCTGACCGCTGACGCTGGCGCTGACCGCTTGCCCCCCTCGACCTTCAGAGATACTTATCGACCTATGGCGCGAGCATCGATGTGTCTTCTCTTCTTGGGGTTGTTGGCTTCGTGCGCGAAGGAAAGCGAGTCGGCCCGTTACCCGGATCGCCCGGGCGGCGACTGTAGCCGCGCGGCGGGCGCGACCTGCCAGGAAGGGTTCCTTTGCCACTACGGACCCACCGCCGAGTGCGGAGAGAGCGGAGCGAAGGGTGCCTGCTTCCCCATGCCTTCGACCTGCACGAAGGACTACAGCCCTGTCTGCGGCTGCGACGGTCGGACGTACGTCAACATCTGCGTGGCGCATTCACATGGTGTCTCGCCGCGGCAATCCGGGCAATGCTCCGCGACGCCGGGTGCTGCCGTCGGGAGCTGCGGCGAGGGCGGCGCAGTCGCGGCATGCTCGCAGGGGTTCTTCTGCGACTACAGCGAAGCCCAGTACTGCGGCGAAGTCTCCGGCCCCGGCGAGTGCGCCCGCAAGCCTACGGTGTGCACCAAGGAGTGGGCGCCGGTGTGCGGATGTGACGGCCGCAACTACAGCAACGATTGCGTGGCCCACTCACACGGCGCGTCGATCCGACATCGGGGCCTCTGCCAGGACAGCGCCCAAGCCGCTGCTGGCGCTGCCGGCGCCAAGTGCGGCGCGCCCGGTCATGGCGGGTGCGCGACGGGGCTCTTCTGCAAGTACGCGCAGCAAGCGAAGTGCGGAGCCACGGACAAACCCGGGACGTGTCAGGCGCGTCCCCAAGCCTGCACGGCAGACTACAACCCCGTGTGCGGTTGCGACGGCAAGACCTACTCCAACGCCTGCTCGGCGCACGCAGCAGGCGTGTCGGTCAAGCAGGGCGGCGCCTGCCCATAGTCAGGGCATCGTCATCATCATGTCGGGTGGGCAGTCCATCCCGCAGACGTAGTAGCCCGTCCCGCACAGTTTGCGCTCCTGACCGTCGCAGTCGACATTGCAGGCCCCCACGAGGTCGCAGAAAACCTGGCAGGTGCCCTTGCACTTGACCTGACAGGCATTCTCGACCTGGAGACAGGTAGCCGTGGAGCCATCGTCGATGGTCGCCGCGCAGGCGCGGGCGTTGACGCAGAGGAAGTTGCTATCGGCGCCTGCATTGACGATGCAGCGACCCACTGAGGCGCAATAAGCGTCGCAGTTGACGCCGCACTGACCTGCACAAAGTCCGTCGACCCGGTTTCCACCCTGACAATCGAACTCGCAGTCATCCATGCACGTGACGGCACACTGTTCGCCGAAGTTCAGGCAACTCGGCGAACACGGAACTGTGTCCCCGCAGTCGAGGCTACAGGTGTTGTAGTCGCGGCACTCGCAGTCTTCGCCTTCTGAGCAGCTCTTCTGCAGCGATTGACCCTGATCGCCGCTGCCACATCCAAGCAAAGCGGCCTGGCTCGCGATCATGAGCCAGGCGCCGGCGATCCAAATCGTCAAGCGCATCCATTCCGCGTACCAGCCCGCGGGAAACAGGTCAATGTAGGCTGAGAGCTGCGGACGAGAATCGGCTTGCCTTCAGGGAACGGCCCTCCCTATTCTCGTCCGCGAGACGGAGGTTCGTTTGCGCTGGAAAGGCAGAAGACAAAGCGCGCAGGTCGAAGATCGGCGAGGCGCGCGCACGGGGCCCAAGCTCGCCGGAGGGGGAATCGGGCTCCTGTTGCTCGTGGGCGTCGGGTTATTCTTGGGCGTCGATCCCGGGACGCTGATGCAGGTGGTGCAAACGCAACAACAGGGAGCGTCGACGCCGGCGCCCAGTCAGACCGGCCTCGAGGACGAGCAAGCGCAGTTCGTGTCCGTCGTCCTGGCTGACACCGAGGACACCTGGGGCAGCCTCTTCGAGGCCGCGGGACGCCGCTACGACAAACCCACCTTGGTCCTCTTCAGCGGCGCGGTGCAATCGGCTTGCGGATTCGCCCAGGCGGCGGTGGGGCCCTTCTACTGCCCTGCCGACCAGAAGGTGTACATCGACCTCAGCTTCTATTCGGACTTGCAGGATCGCTTCCAGGCGCCGGGGGATTTCGCGCAGGCCTACGTGATTGCGCACGAGATCGGCCACCACGTTCAGACGCTGCTCGGGATCTCGGAGCAGGTGCACCGGGAGAAGGCCGGGCTCGGGGAAGCGGAGGCCAATCAGCTCTCGGTGCGGCAAGAGCTCCAGGCCGACTGCTTCGCCGGCATATGGGCCTACCACGCCGACCGCACGCGCAATCTGCTCGAGCGGGGCGACATCGAGGAAGGACTGAACGCCGCGAGCGCGATTGGCGACGATCGGCTCCAGCGGCAGTCACGAGGGTACGTGACCCCGGAATCGTTCACCCACGGCAGCTCCGAACAACGTGTGAGGTGGTTCGAGCGGGGCTACCAGACGGGGGATGTGAATCGATGCGACACGTTTGGGGAGGCGCGCTTGTGAGGATGGTGGGCGGTGGGGAGAGCTGATGGCCTGGTTTGGTTTGGTCACATCCGACCCACCCACCCCCACCCGTAATCCTCCCTCCGCGCGCTGCGCTACGCTTGCGCTTGGCGGCGCATGCGCGCCGGGCTTCGCCCTGCGGGCTCGCGTGTCAGCGAAGTGTAGGCATGGCTGAGCTTTTGCAAGACGGAACTCCGTCCACTCCGCGTCTGCTTCTGGCCCACGGCGCGGGCGCGCCGATGGACTCTGACTTCATGAGCGCGATCGCGGAGCGGATCGCGTCAGCCGGCATTCAGGTCATTCGTTTCGAATTCGGCTACATGGCCAAGCGTCGGGAGGATGGACAGAAGCGAGGCCCCGACCGTGCGCCGAAGCTCATCGCGCGCTTCCACGAGCTGCTCGCACGAGTTGGACCGCCGCACGAGGTGGTGATCGGAGGCAAGTCGATGGGGGGTCGCATCGCCTCGATGATTGCGGACGAAGCGGGGGTGGCCGGCGTTTGTTGCCTCGGGTACCCGTTTCATCCTCCGGGAAAGCCGGAACGCCTACGCACTGCCCACCTCGAGGCGATGCAAACGTCGACGCTGATCGTCCAGGGAACGCGGGACCGCTTCGGTACCGAGGAAGAAGTTGCGACCTACCGGCTTTCCGACGCGATCGAGCTCGCATGGATGGAGGACGGAGATCACTCGTTCAAGCCACGTAAGAAGAGTGGCCGCTCGCTCGAACAGAATCTCGACGACGCCGCGCGCGCCGTGGTTGCGTTCATCCGCCGATGCGAAGCAACGGGGTGAAGTCCTCGAAGACGCCCTCGTCGGGCGGCCCATCACAGTACGCGTAGTGCTGGACGCGACCCGGGCTCAGCGCGGCTACGGTGGCCGAGACCGTGCCGTATACCGGGGTCTTGACGCAAATCGCTTGAAGGAGCCGGGCCAGCTCGGAGTCGAATGGCGCATCGGGTGGAAGCGGGGGAACGCCTGCCGGATCGGGCAACGAACGATCGCCCAGCACTTCGATCAATCGCGATCTCACCGCAGGCCAGGGCGCTCGCGTGATGGACGCGACCGCCGCACGCGCCTCGTCAGCCTTCGGGAACTCGGGTGAGCCGAGCCGGTCGTTGCACAAGACGTGCACACCAGGGCCAAGCGGCTCGAGATCGACTGAGCGCGCGGCTCGTCTCCCATAAGCCGCGCACGCCTGATTCCCATCACCAAAAATGAGATTGAACTCGTTGTACGCTCGAGCGTCAATCTGCTCGAGGTAACGTCTGATGTCTTCGAAGCTGCCGGCGCGAAGCGCGTCAATCACGAGCTCGCCGCGCGACAGGAGCGCGTCATCGCGCCCGCCGAAGCTCCGTTGATTGGTCAGACCGAGGAAGATGCCCTCCGATGTCAGCCCGAGCCACGTGCCTCCCGCGAGGTTGTCACGCCCCCCGACGATACGCGGTGTTTCGTTCAACACCATCGGGCCGCTCGCGGCCCGATCGTAGAACTCGTCCCGGTTGGCCGCGATCAGCGTCGAGCACCAGTCATCTAACCCATGCCGAACGATGAGAGTGCACATTTCAGCGCCACGCCGAAACGAGCGCTTCGCCGCTGCCCTCGGCCAAGCCACGCACGGTCGTCGCCTCGGCGGCCGGGCCCCGCGCGGTCTCCATATGATGTTGCAGCACGACGGCTTCGGTTCCGATGACGCCGATCCGCTTCGTTCGAACGAGGACCTCCTCACCAGGCAGGACGGCGCTCTTGTATGCAACGCGCTCTGCGATGGGGCGAAGCAGTAGGGGGTCGAGGCCGGCAGCGTGCATGTGCCGGCTCGTCGCTTCGTCGCACCAATCGACGTACGCCGGGTGATTCGCATGCGCGAGCGGGTCGGCCCAAGTTTGCCACATGGTGAAGCGAAGCTCGTCCGACGCTCCGAGCGCTTCGTCGAACTGCGGCAAGTCGATCGACGGTTCGATGTCGGTCTCTGCAAACGCCGCCGCGGCTTCCGGCGACCCTTGCTTTGGCTTGAGCGTGTCGAAGTCGACGTGCACCCACTCTTGCGTCGCAGCGGCAACACGCTGACCGCCCGTCCGCACTCGAACCTCGCGCGTACAGAGCGTGCGACGTCGCAAGCGCGAAACCCAGGTTTTCGCATCGAGCACAGCGCCGTACGGCGTGGCGGTATCGTGCACCATCGTCATGCGGTAGACGATGAAGGCCACGCGTTCATCGCGGAAACGCGACGGCGGCCACCCGGACCGGATGGACGCAAGCGTCGCCACATCCTGGCACAGGCGCCAGATGTCTCCCGCGCGTGGAACCTCCCGCGCGGTGAACGCGTTACGAGGCAAGGTCAACGGGAACTCCCAAACCGCGTTCGTCACCGAGCTCAAGTAGCACCTTCGCGCGTACGGCACCATTCGCTCCACGAGCCGACGTAGAGTCCTGCTCCGCGGAGGCCAGATGCGGACATCGCGAGGAGCAGGTGACAGGCGGTGACGCCGGAACCGCAGTAGCAAATGACTCGCTCGGGCGGGACGTCGCGAAGAACCTCAGTGTAGCGCGCGCGAAGTAGCGCCGGGTCGAGAAGCATGCCGGCGTCGTCGACTTGCGTCTGCCAGTGGAGGTTGTGCGCGCCCGGGATGTGACCCGCCAACGGATCGATCGGCTCCGACTCGCCCGCGTAACGTTCCGGGGCGCGCGCATCGATCACACGCCAGGCGGCGTCGCTGCGCGCGCGGTCGACGAAGCTTGCATCGACGGTCGGCCACTGCCGAATCGTGGTCGGATACGGGTTCACGGGACTGGGGCGCGGTGTGTCTCCGCTTTCGGTGGACGCTCCCGCCTCTCGCAGGGCGGCCCAACCACCATCGACGACCGCAAGAGCTTGGTGACCGATCGCGTCGAGCATCCACCAGGCGCGGGCGGCCGCCATCCCGCCGTTCATGGCGTCGTAGATCAAAACCGGCGTCGAGGGACTGATCCCAAATGCCCCGAGCCGCGCGAACCAGGCGTCGAGGGCGGGCAACGGGTGGCGGCCGCCCGCTCGCGGATCGCCGACCTCCGACAGATCGGTCTCCAAGTCCACGTAAGAGGCGCCTCGAACATGGCCTTGGAGATAGTCGGCCCGGGCGGTGGCCCCTGCCCTGGCGTCCAGAACCACAGCCCCTGCGAGATGGGTGACGGCCTGCTCTGCCGAGATGATAGGGCCCGAAATCATTCGACTCCCTGACTATAGCGCGGCGATCGAGTCAAGTGTCTAGTCACACTTGACACTCCTTCGCACTTTCGGCACTCTGAGGCCGATGGAGGGAAATCGCCGCCGTGCAGGTCGCCTCGATGCAGCGGCTGCGCTCGCCGCTCGGGCATTGCCCAAGGCCTTCACGCCTTGGATCGAGCAAACGCGGCTCGACGCGCGGATGGTGCTCGATCGGACGAGCGGCAGAACGCCTGCGCCCGTCGTCTCCAACATCGAGGTGCCGCAGCCCCTCGACGAAGTCGATCCCCTGAGCCTGCTGCCGCGCGGCCTCGCCAACAAGCTTCGCGCTGCGGGGCGCGACGTCGGCATGCTTCGCGACCGTCTGATTTTGGGCAAGACCCCTCCCCCGGTGATCGAGCGCCCCAAGCCCGCTGGGGGGGATGTGGTTTCGCTTCCGCGCAAGGCCCCCAACATGGCCCGCCCGTTGAACGTCGTGAACGTCGTTCGAGAGACCGCCGACGCCGTGTCGATCTACGTCACCGAGAAGGACGGATCCCCATTGGTGTTCCGGCCGGGGCAGTTCCTTAGCGTCGACGTCCACGTCGACGGCGAACGCCTGCGGCGCGCCTATTCGTTGGCGAGCCCCTGCCTCCCGGACGTCGCGCGCCACATCACGGTCAAACGCATCCAAGACGGCCGCGTGAGCAACCTCCTGAACGACACGATCGCCGAAGGCGCGGAGCTCCACGTACTCGGTCCCTCTGGGAACTTCACGGTGGAGCCACGGGCCGTCAACCAGCGGCACCTCGTGATGATCGCGGGCGGTAGCGGCATCACGCCCATCATGAGCATTTTGGAAACCGTGCTTCGCGTCGAGCCCGACAGCAGCGTGACACTGATCTACGGCAACCGCGGATGGGACGACGTGATCTTCCGCGACAGGCTCGCCGCACTCTGCGAAGAGCACGGCAAACGATTGACCGTCGACCACGTCCTCGAAGATCCGCCGGAATGGTGGACCGGCGAGAGTGGACTGCTGTCCGGCGACATCCTCGAGTCGCGCCTCGAGGCTCTCGAGATCCACGATGACGGGGTTCAACGCTATTTCATCTGTGGCCCGACGCCGATGATGGACGCAGCGCACGAGGTGTTGGCACGGCGGGGCATCGATCCGGGCCGGATCGCGGAAGAGCGGTTCACCAGTCCCGAGTCGCGCTCTCGGGTTGGAGGGAGTAACAAGACCGAGCGTGTGGTGGTCTCTCGGGCCGGGCGCGAGCACGGTGTTCAGATTGAGCCCGGGCAAACCATTCTGGAGGCGGGCCTTGCCGCAGGGATCGACATGCCGTTTTCATGCGCAATGGGCGGATGCGGCGCCTGCCGTGTGCGTGTGACGGACGGCGATGTCGAAATGGAAGAGCCGAACTGCCTGACCCGTGCGGAGCGAGAGCAAGGATACGTGCTCGCCTGTGTCGGACGTCCGCTCGGCTCAGCGAGCGTCGAGGTGGAAGGCTCGTGACCTCCGCGGCCGAAGCGCTCGGTCCCGACCCGGATCTTTGGTGCTATCGCATGAAAGATCTCTGCGAGGCGTCCGGGCTTCCGCGACAGGCGATCCACTTCTACATCCAGCAAGGGCTGCTTCCTCCGGGACGCAAGACCGGTCGCAACATGGCCTGGTACACCGAGGAGCACATCGAGCGCCTGCGACTGATCAAGAAGCTTCAGCACGAACAGTTCTTGCCCCTGAAGGCGATCAAAGCGCTCTTCGATGGCGAGGACGGGGTATTTTCTCCGCGTCAGCATGCGTTCCTCGCGGGTGTGAAAGACCAGATGGCAGAATCGCTCAAGACGAGCGACGACCGCAGCCCCACCCTCACCCCGCAAGAAATCGCCGATAAAACGGGCATCGACGCTGCCGATGTGGAGAGCGCGTTCAAGCTCGGATTGGTGGGCGGAGCACGTACGGACGGCGCACTCCGAATCGCCGCCGCCGACGTCTGGATCTTCGAGGTGTTCGGGCAGGTCCGATCCCTTGGGTTCACGCCCGACCTCGGCTTCCGAGTCGAAGATATGGCGCTTTACCAGGACGCCATCACCGAGCTCCTCAATGAAGAGGTTCGCTTGGTCTTTTCACGACTTTCCGACCTGCCCCCCGAAAAGGTCGCTATCATGATCGAGGCGGTCGTTCCGATCCTCGATCACTACATCATGCGTTTACATTCAACCAAGATTCGAGAATTCTTCGCGAACGTGCTCTAAGGAAGGAGCTGACCATGCTCAGTGACAAAGTCCTCGACAACCTGCCCCACGAGATCCGCCGCCGGCTCGAGCCGTACGTCGAAGCCGTTCAGCTCATGACGGCAACGAACAATGCCAAGGTGCTGCGGTCGATGGCGCCGTCCGGGGTGCGAGGGCTGATCCTTCAACGAGGTAAGCAGGGCGTTCCGACGACGATGCCGTCGAACCACCGGGTGTACTTCGATTGGACGTATCCGAACGACCAACCGGAGATGCGCGAGCTCTACCAGCGAGCGAAAGAAGGTCAGTGGAACGGCGACGACCTGCCGTGGCACATCGACGTCGACCCGGAGAATCCGGAAAAACCGATCCTTCCGCCCAAGTTCATGGACTACGAGGCGCTTCGCAGGGCTGGCATTCGGTTGACCGACCTCGAGGAGCGAAGGCTCAATGCGAGTGTCGCCTCCTGGATGCTCAGCCAGTTCCTTCATGGAGAGCAAGGCGCGCTCTTCGCCGCCGCGCAGGTCACGGAAGCCGTGCAGTTCTTCGACGGAAAGCTCTACGGCGCGACGCAGGTCGTAGACGAGGGACGCCACGTCGAAGTGTTCCACCGCTACCTCGATACGAAGCTCAACAAGCTCTATCAGATCAACGACAACCTGTTCGTCATCATCGACGCGCTAATCCAGGACTCTCGCTGGGATGTGAAGTTCCTCGGCATGCAGATCATGGTCGAAGGTCTGGCGCTCGGTGCGTTCGGCACGATGTACCAGATGACCAACGAGCCGGTGCTCAAGCAGCTTCTCAAGATGGTCATTCAAGACGAGGCGCGGCACGTTCACTACGGGGTCCTCGCGCTTCGCGACCACATTCGCAACGAGCTCAGCGACGCGGAACGAGCCGAGCGCGAGGATTGGGCTTTCGAGGTGGCGATTCTCATGCGCAACCGCTTCCTCTCCTTCGAGGTCTACGAGGAGTGGTTCGAGCACAAGCTCAGCCGCAAGGAGTGGGCCAAGTTCGTCACGGAGTCGCCTGGGTTTGCCCTCTTCCGGCAAGTGATGTTCAAGAGACTCGTCCCGAACCTCCGCGAGATCGGTCTGATGAGCGACCGGATCAAGCCGCACTATCAGCGCGCGGGACTGATGCAGTTCTACGATGGTGCGTCAGCCAATCAGCTGAGCGGCGACCAGCTCATCGCTGACCTAGACGCTGCCTGAGCGCGGCTCAAGCCGGCTCAACGACCGCGAGCAAAGCGTCGGCATCGACCTGATCGCCCGCCGCGACGGAAACCTGGGCTACCGTGCCGTCGTGGGGCGCGGTAACCGTGTGCTCCATCTTCATCGCTTCCATGATGAGGAGCACCTGACCGGCCTGCACGCTGTCTCCTTCGGCGACACGGAGCTCGATGACCTTGCCCGGCATCGGGGCGATGCAGCCACCCGCTGGGACGGCCAGCAGCTTGTCAGGGAACCGTGGCTTGCGGTGCAGCGTGGCATCGAAGCCGGCGCTGTGCACGAAGACCCGATCGGCATCGAAGACGACGCGGGCGCGCTGCCGGTGCGCTCCGTCCTCGAAGGTGAGGTACGGCGGCTCCCAAGAAACGACGCTCAGGTCGCGGGCTTCGTCCCCGACCGAGACGCTGAAACGGTTGTCGCCGAGGTGGCGGTACTCGACGCGGAGGTCGCGTTCTCCGGCCGCGTACTCGACCCACTGCGGGCTGTGGTAGTTGTTGCGCCACCCGGAGGGCACGTCCGGGACGAGCTCGCGCTCGAGGTCGCGCTGTTGCTGTTCCGCAAGCGCAGCGACCACGGCGGCACGCAAGGAATTGACTTCGGAGGGCTCATCCGCGAGCCCATCTCCGAGATGGCGCTCGATGAAATGCGTGTCGATCTCGCCGGCGATGAACGCCGGGTGATCGAGGACGCGAAGCAGGAATTCGCGGTTCGTGGTCAGGCCTTGGACGCTGAGCGAGCGCAGCGCGCCCCGCATACGCTGAAGCGCGATGTCACGCGTTTCACCCGAAGTGATGATCTTGGCCAGCATCGGATCGTAGTGGATGCCAACCTCGCTTCCGGTTTCGACCCCACTATCGACGCGAAGTCCTTCAACCGAGGGGAGATCCCAGTCGACCACCTTGCCGCTTTGCGGAAGGAAGCCAGCCGATGGGTCTTCAGCATAGAGGCGTACCTCCACCGCCGCGCCTTCGAAGCGCACTGCTTCCTGAGAAGTACGAAGTGGCTCACCCTGCGCGACTCGAATCTGCTCCTCGACTAGATCCAAGCCAGTCAGGCATTCCGTCACCGGGTGTTCGACCTGTAGGCGGGTGTTCACCTCGAGGAAATAGAAGCCCCGGTCCGGCGCGAGGATGAACTCGACGGTGCCGGCATTCTGATAGCCGATCGCTTTGCCGCATCGAACAGCGGCCTCCCCCATCTGCTGGCGGAGCGCTGCATTGAGCGCGGGCGACGGAGCTTCCTCGATGATCTTCTGATGGCGCCTCTGAATCGAGCATTCGCGCTCGTTCAAGTGGATGAGGTTTCCATGGCCGTCGCCGAGGATCTGGATCTCGACGTGACGCGGGTCGTCGATGTACTTCTCGACGAGCAACGTGCCGTCGCCAAACGCGCTCAGTCCTTCGCGCGCGGCCGAAGCGATCCCGTCTGCGAGCCCGGCTTCTTCCCGAACGAGCTTCATACCCTTGCCGCCACCGCCCGCGCTCGCCTTCAGAAGCACGGGGAAGCCAACCTCGATCGCTTTCTCAGCAAGCACCGCCGGATCCTGATTTGCGCCGTCGTACCCGGGGATGACGGGCACCCCCGCCTTCGCGACGAGCGCCTTGGCCTCGCGCTTCGACCCCATCGACCGAATCGCATCGGGAGTCGGGCCAATGAAGATCACGCCGGCTTCCGCGCACGCGTCGGCAAATGCAGCGTTCTCCGCGAGGAACCCGTAGCCCGGATGAATGGCGTCGCTCCCTGTGAGGGCTGCCGCTTCGAGGATCTTGTCGATCCGAAGGTAGCTCTCCGTACTTGGAGCTGGCCCCAATCGGACGGCTTCGTCGGCCTCGGCCACGAACGGCATGGCTGCGTCTGCGTCTGAGTAGACGGCCACTGTGGAGATGCCCATCTTGCGGCAGGTCCGCATGATGCGACGCGCGATTTCGCCTCGGTTGGCGATCAGAATCTTTTGAATGGTCTTGGTCAACGCGCTGTTGCTCCCTAGTGCCTGAAGACACCCCACGAGGTGGTCCCCTCTACGGGGGCGTTGTACGCGGCCGAGAGGCAGATCGCGATCACGGACCGCGTATCCCGCGGATCGATGATGCCATCATCCCAAAGACGCGCGGTCGCGTAGAGCGCCGAGGACTGATCCTCGATCATCTTCTCGGTCATCATCTTTGCCACCTGCAATCTCTGCTCATCGACTTCGATGCCCTTCTTCGCCGCGGCATCGCGCTGGATGATGTCGAGCACGCCGGCAAGCTGCTTGCCCCCCATCACGGCAATCTTGTGATTCGGCCATGTGAAGAGGAAGCGCGGACAATACGAACGCCCGCTCATCGCGTAGTTGCCCGCGCCGTAGCTCGAGCCAGTCATGATTGTGATCGCGGGAACGGTGCTGTTCGAGACTGCGTTGATCATCTTCGCACCGTGCTTGATGATCCCGTTCTGTTCGTACTGCTTGCCAACCATGAAGCCGGTCGTGTTCTGTAGATACACGAGCGGTACGTTGGATTGATTGCAAAGCTGGATGAACTGGGCTCCTTTGTTGGCGCTGTCGCTGAAGATGGTCCCGTTGTTGGCGATGATGCCAACCGGATAGCCGTGCACGTGCGCCCAGCCGCAAAGCATCGTCTTGCCCCAGAGTGGCTTGAATTCGCTGAAACGAGAGCCATCGACGATGCGCGCGATGACCTCGCGCTGATCGAACGGAACTCGAATGTCGGATGAGGCGATCCCGAGAAGCTCGTCGGGGTCGTGAAGCGGTGCCTCGACCGGCCTTGGGCGCAGCCAGCCGTGCTTCTCCCAGTTTAGGTGCGCGATGATCTCGCGACCCAACCGGATCGCGTCCACCTCGTCCTCCGCCAAATAATCCGACACGCCGCTGATCGTCGAATGCATCTCGGCGCCACCGAGCTCCTCGTGGTCGGTTTCTTCGCCGGTGGCCATCTTCACCAGGGGCGGCCCGGCGAGGTACACCTGGGCTTGCTCTTTCACCATCACGACGTAGTCGCTCATGCCAGGCATGTATGCCCCGCCGGCCGTCGAGCTTCCGAACACGAGACAGACAGTGGGGATGCGCGCCTCCGATCGCCGCGTGAGGTGACGAAAGCCAGCACCGCCTGGAACGAAGATCTGATCCTGTTTGGGAAGGTCTGCGCCAGCAGACTCGATGCAGCTGATCCCGGGCAAACGGTTCTGCTCGCAGATCTCGGCGAGCCGTCCGGTCTTGAGCATGCTGATCGGGGTGATCGCGCCGCCCTTCACGGTTGCCTCGCTTGCGACGAGGCAGCATTCGACACCGCTCACCACCCCGACGCCGCCGACGACCGCCGAGCCGCTGACTTCGCCTTTCATCGCGTGGCCCGCGAGCGGCGCGATCTCCAAGAAATAGCTGTCACGATCGAGCAGCATCTCGATGCGCTGGCGCGGAAGGATGCGCCCACGCGAGAGGTGGCGTTCGACGTACTTCTCCCCGCCTCCACCGTTCGCCTTGGCGAGTGCCTGACCGACCTCCTCGAGCGCCTCTAGATTGCCCGCGCGATTGGATTGGAAGGTCTCGGATTTTGGGTCGACCTTCGACCGCATCACTGGGTAGCGCTGTTCTTCAGGCATGCGCGGGCAATCCTAGAGGGTGCCCCCGATAAGGAGCAAGCCGAAAATGAATGAGCATTCAATCAGCACGAGCATTCCCCAAGAGAGGGTTCTTTCGTCCGGGCCGCTCCACTCGCGTGATGTTCCGCTCACCGTGTAACTAGATTTTTTTGATCATATGGTTGCTAATTTTCCAGCCTGGTGGTACCACACGCTTACAGACCACGGAGAATCAGCAATGTCAGCAGAAACATCCAGTAACGCCACCATTATCAACGAAGTGATCGAATCGGTGAAGGCCCGAGGCTGGATCACCTACGATGAGGCTTCGGAGGTCATCGCGAAGATAGGCGCGACGCCCGGTACGGTTCGTAGGTTCCTTCGGCGGATCGAGGCCGCGGGCGTCGAGATGACCGTGAAGCCCGGGCGCAACCGCCGGGCCGATAGACGCCGCGCGACCAAACAGGCTGAGAAGACCAACCTTCTAAGCGCCGAGCCGGTGCAGACCTATCTCGATTGGATGGGAGCCGTAAGCCTGCTCACGCGTGAAGGCGAGGTCGAGCTCGCGCGCCAGATCGAACGCGGCCGCCAGACGATCTACGACGCCGTGCTCGAGGACAATCTCCACCTCGATCAAATCGAAGAGGTTCGGGAACGCGTGTCCACCGGCGACCTCGCGGTTCGCGAGGCGGTCATCGATCCGACATTCGAGGCGATCCTTTGTTCGCTCGCGTCCTACGTCGAGGCGTGTGAGGAAGGCCCCGCGGCGCGGAAGAAGGCAGAAACCGATTCCGGCCTCTCGGTGAACAAGCTCCGCAAGCTGCACGAGCTGGTTTCGGCGGCCCACGGGGATGTCGAGCGCGCGAAGTCCGAGATGGTCGAGGCGAACCTCCGCTTGGTCGTGGCCATCGCGAAGAAGTACCTCAAGCGCGGCCTCCCCTTCATGGACCTGATCCAGGAGGGCAACATGGGGCTCATGCGCGCGATCGATAAGTTCGACTACCGTCGTGGCTACAAGCTCTCGACCTACGCTTCGTGGTGGATCCGTCAGTCGATGGCGCGCGCCACGACAGACCAAGCCCGCACGATCCGTATCCCGGTTCACGCCTGCGAGCTGTTGACCAAGGTGACGGGCATGACCCGCAAGCTCACCGGCGAGCTCGGCAGGGAGCCGTCGCCAGCCGAAATCGCGACGCGAATGAAGCTCCCGACCGATCAGGTCGCCAACCTGCTGATGATCTCGCGCGACACGGTCTCGCTCGAGATGCCGGTCGGAAACGACGGCAACAGCGAGCTCCGTGACCTGATCGCAGACGATGAGGCCGGAACCCCGATGGATTCCGTCATCGGCGAGGACCTCTCCAAGTCGGTCATGCGCGCGCTCGAGACTCTCAACCCGCGCGAACAACGCATCATTCGAATGCGCTTCGGCATCGGCGAAAAGGAATCGCACACGCTGGCGGAGATCGGTCGCGAGTTCGGTCTGAGCCGTGAGCGCATCCGACAGCTACAGGCCCTGGCCCTTCGGAAGCTCCGGAGCGTGCACGGGGACGCTGCGTTGAAGCAGTTCGTCAGCGCGTAGGTTCAACTACGTCCGACCCACCCGGACGCCTTCGGCGGGCACTTGGTCCCGCCCCACCACCCCCACACTATCTCCTACCCCCACCCGTAGTCCTCCCTCCGCGCCCCTGCGCTTTGCTGGGGCTTGGCGGCGCCTTTGGCGCCGGGCTTCGCCCTTCGGGCTCGCGCTACCGCGCATGGCGTGGGCGTAGGCAAGGGCCGAGCAGGAGTAACCAACATGACTCGCTAGCGAGCTTCGAATTGCTCGCGTGCGTCGCCCGTCACACGGCTTGTGCTGCAGTCTAGATCCCATTCTGCGCCACTCTCGTGATGAGAGTCGTGTATAGGGGCCCTCCCCAGTCCTACCGGCCACCTATGCAAGCCGCACCGTTCCGCGGAGTGCCCGTGTCGTGTTCTTCCGAGCCCTGGTGTGTTCCTCGAGGCATGCCTTGCAGCGTCAGCAAGGATGCGGGCTTACCCGCGGGGTTGCATACCCGCGGCTCGATACACCGCGTCGATCACCTTCATGTTCTTGACGGCTTCGGCCGTCGTCGTCGGGAAGGGCTTGCCGTGGCCGACCGCGTCGCGAA
>Ga0316198_10000771_pt1 | contig 17637 bp, 14 predicted proteins | sample OudBieAanoxic_MG_FD_204935 | JGI IMG/M metagenome (GOLD analysis project Ga0316198, IMG submission 204935) | Coastal sediment microbial communities from Oude Bieten Haven, Netherlands - site A anoxic | ecosystem: Environmental > Aquatic > Marine > Coastal > Sediment | place: Netherlands...
AACCGTCTTTTCAGTCGCCTTCTTTGCCGGTTTCGGGGGAGCGGCTTTGGCATTGTCACCCGGATCCATATCAATGCTGCCCTTGAATATCGCGCCATCTTCAAGTGTCATTCGAGGCGCCACGATATTGCCATGCACATTACCGGACTGTAGGATTATGACTTTCTCAGTCCCGGTGATATCACCGCGAACTTCACCGGCTATTTTTATCACCTTGGCCGAAATATCAGCATTGACATTGCCGCCCTTTCCAACTTCAACCTGGTGTAAATCAAGACGGATTTTTCCGTCTATCTTACCTTCGATAACGAGGTTCTCATCACCGCTGATGTCACCATTGACGTGAATTCCGGGACCGATGAACGCAGTGCTTCCACTGCTGACCGGCCCATTTGCAGGCGCTGCAAAGGTGTCCTGCTGCGGTTTGGAGACCTGGGGATCCGGCTTGTTGCTTTTGTGTTTCTCAAACATTCGATGATTCCAATAACTTTTAATCTGGGGTCGGATAGTCTAGCAGAGATTATAGGATGAATACTAAATTCACTGCGATTAATGAACCATTTTCATAAAAATTTTATCCCCGTGCGGTTACAATCGCGTATTTAGTCTCCAAAAGGTGCACAGTTTTGTTGGATTTCCGCCAAAATAACAGGCAAACGTTCCATTGGATTTAATTTGATGTCACGATTATCAATATGCTTTCGTTTATGCGATTAGTAGTTAATTATCTGACCCTGGTCATCCTGCTGCTTGCCTTTTCAAGTGTTCCCGCCTCGGGGGCAGGGTTCCAGATGGCTGGTGACTACGAAGCATTTTTTCGCCAGCTTGTAAAAGACCGAAACTATCCCGGCGCTGCATTCGCTATCGTAAGCCGTGACCGCATTCTGCGTATTGCTACCGAAGGGCACACCACGGCAGCAAGAACGCACCGGATCAACGAACAGACCACATTTCGCCTGGCATCGGTTTCTAAACCCTTTGCTGCCGAGTTGGTGGGCATGTTGGTCAAAGATGGTTCACTTGACTGGGACGACCCGATCAGCCGCTATGTCCCTGGTTTTAAGATAGATGGCGATGTTTCCCAGATCAGGATTCGACATTTACTGGGACAAAGCACCGGTCTCATGCCACATGCGTACGATAATTTACTCGAAGATGGCAAGAGCATGGACAGCATCTGGAGAAAGATGTCAAACCTGCCCTACATTTGCGAACCGGGCAAATGTTATGGTTATCAAAACAGTGTCTTCAGCCTGGTTGACCCGGTGGTTGAGAAAGTCACGAGCCAGGACTATGAGACACTGGTCGAGCAGCGCATATTCAAACCGCTGGATATGACGACTGCGTCCGTGGGCTATGAAGCATTTATCAACAACCCCAACCACGCCAAGCCGCACGCAAGACGAAAGGGCAAATGGAAAACGGTTCCGGTGCAGCCCAATTACTACCGTGCCGCACCCGCGGCGGGTGTTAATGCCAGCATCCTCGATATGAGCAAGTGGGTACAGGCGCAACTGGGCCGTCACCCGGAGATACTGCCTCCTGAACTGGTTGAAAACCTGTCGAAGCCACGTGTTAAAACCCGGCGGGAACTGTACCGCAAGCAATGGAAAACCATGCTCAGCGCGGCACATTACGGGCTGGGCTGGCGTATTTACCAATTGGGTGACGAAGAACTGGTTTACCATGGTGGCTGGGTATCCGGCTTTCGCGCCGATGTCGCTTTTTCATTACGACGGAATATCGGCATCGTTGTCTTGCTCAATGCCGAGAGCAGCGGAATCAGTGAATTAACCACGCGCTTCTGGCAAATGGCATTTGCGCCTTAGCCCATTAACTTAATTTGTAAAAACAGGATAAAACCATGCCTTCATTTGATGTAGTTTCTGAAGTGGATCACCATGAATTGAGTAATGGTGTCGACCAGGCAAATCGCGAAGTAACCACGCGGTTTGATTTCAAGGGTACCGGTTCCAACTTCGAACTGGCCGATCTGGTCATTACCATGAACACGGAATCCGAATTCCAACTCCAGCAGATGTACGACATGCTCTGCAACAAACTGGTCAAGCGAAAAATAGACATCGCCTGCCTGGAAAGAGCTGAACCCGTTATACAGGCCAGAACCGCAACACAGGCCGTGAAAGTAAGGGAAGGCATCGAAACACCTGTGGCAAAAAATATCGTCAAGCTGATCAAACAGAGCAAGGCGAAGGTCCAGGCGGCAATACAGGGGGACCAGTTGAGGGTCACCGGCAAGAAGCGGGATGATTTGCAGCAGGTGATCGCCCTGTTAAAAGATGCCGGGCTGGAGATACCTCTTCAATACAAGAATTTCAGAGATTAGACAGACCCGGTCAACTACTCGCGGCAAGTGTGCATCGCTGTCATTACCTATGCCTGGGAAACCAATAGCAGACGAACGAGGTGTTGGTTTAAGAGCCTCTTCACAGCACAACAAAAGTTGACCTTGAGTGCGGCATTAAAAGCATGTTTAGGGTAAAATTACGTGTTGCCCTTTAGCACTAATTAAAAAGGATATGTAGACATGAAAACCACATTGTCGCTGGCACTTGCCGCAGCGATCACACTCACCTTTGCCGGCTGCTCCGAGACCGAAAACAACCAGGTCGCAGAATCAGCCCCCGAAACCCCGACTGAAACGGTTATGGCAACAGAGCCCGCCGAAAGTAATCCATTTTTCGAAGAGAGCCCGCTATACATGCACTACCCGCAATTCGATAAAATCGAAAATGCGCACTATATACCGGCTTTCGAACTAGGAATGGAACAGCAATTGGCCGAAATTGCTGCCATCGCCAACCAGGCAGAACCACCAACATTGGATAACACACTGATCCCGATGCAACGTTCCGGTCAGCTTATGAACCGCGCCCGCAGAGTATTTTTCGCGATGACTTCGGCCAACACCAACGATGAACTCGAAAGCATCCGCAGTGAAATGGCGCCAAAGTTTTCTGCGCATAGAGATAAAATTCGTCTTAACGGCAAATTATTCGCCCGTGTACAAGCCCTGCATGAGCAGCGTGATTCACTGGAGTTGGATCCCGAGTCTTATCGCCTGATCGAGGAAACGTATAAGGATTTTGTACGCGCAGGTGCACTGCTATCTGATGAAGACAAGGAAAAACTCAAGGCAATGAATGCCGAGTTGGCCAGCTTGCAGACCAAATTCAGTCAAAACGTGTTAAAGGAAGTCAATGCATCGGCCGTGGTGGTTGATAGCCGCGACGAGCTTGCAGGAATGTCGGAAACCAAAATCGAGGCGGCAGCTGAAGCTGCAAAAGAAGAGGAGATGGAGGGGAAATACCGGATCGCACTGCTAAATACCTCTCAACAACCCCCATTGGCTGAACTTGAAGACCGTGCACTGCGTCAACGCATTATGGAAGCATCTCTTGCCCGTGGTAGTCGCGGCGGTGAGTTTGACAACCGTGAGATACTGGCGCGCGTCGTAAAAATACGTGCCGAGCGCGCCCAATTGCTGGGCTACCCGAATCATGCGGCGTACGGTCTTGAAAATCAGACTGCCCGTACCACGCAAGCAGTAAATGAGCGGCTTGCAAGCCTGGCGCCACCGGCAGCTGCCAATGCAAAACGTGAAGCCGCTGACATCCAGGCCATCATCGATGCAGAAGGCGGTGACTTTGAACTGGCTTCCTGGGATTGGGATTTCTACGCCGAAAAGGTTCGCATGCAGCGTTACAATTTTGATGCCGCGCAATTGCGTCCTTACTTTGAATTAAATAACGTTTTGGAGAAAGGTGTCTTTTACGCTGCTGAACAGGTGTTCGGTATTACTTTCAAGGAGCGCCACGATCTTCCGGTTTACCATGAAGACGTTCGTGTATTCGAAGTTTTCGAGGCCGATGGCTCTACCCTGGCACTGTTCCTTATGGACCCCTATGCCCGTCCTTCCAAACGCGGCGGCGCCTGGATGAACGCTTATGTCACCCAATCCCAACTCATGGGCACCAAGCCCATCGTTGCGAACCACCAGAACATAACCAAACCGGTATCTGACGATGAACCGACACTGCTGACATTCGATGAAGTGACAACCATGTTTCACGAGTTCGGCCACGGGTTGCACGGCATGTTCTCCAATGTTAAATACCCCGAGTTTTCGGGAACTTCCGTTCCACGCGACTTTGTAGAATACCCGTCGCAGGTAAACGAGATGTGGTCCACCTGGCCCACGATCCTGGCGAACTATGCCGTGCATTACGAGACCGGTGAAGCCATGCCAACCGAGCTGCTTGACAAGGTATTGGAAACACGCAAATTCAACCAGGGCTACAGCACGACGGAATATCTTGCTGCATCCATACTGGACCAGAGGTGGCACCAGTTGCAGCCCGAGGAAGTACCGACCGCAGAGCGTTTGCTCGATTTCGAAGCCAGTGCCCTGGAGGAAGCCGGTGTGGCTCTGGACATGGTTCCGCCGCGTTACCGAAGCACCTACTTCTCTCACATCATCGGCGGTTATTCAGCCGGTTACTACGCTTATATATGGAGCGAAGTTCTGGACGCAGATACGGTTGAGTGGTTTAAACAAAATGGTGGCCTGACCCGTGAGAACGGCGACCGCCTCCGCCAGACGCTGCTGTCACGTGGTGGGGCCGTGGACGCAATGGAACTCTACAGAAACTTCCGAGGCGCCGAACCGGATATTCAACCACTATTGGACAGGCGCGGCTTGAACTGAGCCCTGAATATATAGCGCCTGTCAGCGGTGCTGAAATGCCAGACAAGAAAAAGCCCCGGTCATTTGGCCGGGGCTTTTTTAATCGGATGTAATCCGCGCATAAAAAAACCCGACCAGGCTGGGCCTGGCCGGGCATTTCGTAACTAACAAACTTTAGACAGGCGTTACGTTTTCTGCCTGAGGTCCTTTCAGGCCTTCACCTACGGTGAATTCAACCTGCTGCCCTTCTTTCAGGGTCTTACGGCCTTCGCCGATAATCTGACGGAAATGAACGAAAACATCGCGTTCGCCTTCACGGGAAATAAACCCAAAACCTTTTTCGTCGTTGAACCATTTAACGGTTCCTATAACCTTATCTGACATTGTAATTAACTCACTATATATAGTTGAAAAACCACCTTCCGGTAGTGACTGTGCTGGAGAAGAACGGGACCGGGATATATCTGGAAGGAAGCAATACGACCTGTACAGACTAAACACTCAATCACTCGCCGCAACGTGCAGCGAGCATATTTTACATTCATATCCCCGTATATGCCATAAAAACAATCGAGTGCGTCAGCCCGGCTTGATCATTCCAGTGTTAGCGTCTGAAAGATCACAACGCTCTCCGACCAGGTGTATGGCCTGGGCATCGAGCCCTTGGGTCTCGATGGTGCGTCTGCTGGCATACCATAATCAACTTCAACAATACGTACCTGAACAGCCTTTCCTGGCTTTGTCATCAAAACGATATCGGCGCCTTCTGCTGGAAGCCCGTAAAGACGCCAGCGCAACCAGGGCGCTTCATCCACACCACTCGCATCCATCCTACCGGCATCTCGTATTTGGACAGGAAAACCATTTATGGAAGCAGCTGTTATACCTGCGTTCCCGGCAAATAGCAGGTTTACATACTCAGCGGCTTCGCCGGACTCCAGGTGTAATCGTATTTCACGTTGTCCATCGAACAATCGATCACCTGTTATGTCCAACCCGGCAGCCTGGTAAGCTGGCAAGGTGGTTTCCTTGATCACTATTTCCTGATCGTAGCCCGGCAGAATACGTGTCATATTCGCCACGGTGGATTGCTCACCCATAAAGTCACCCAGCCAGGTGCCGGGTCTTGAATCCGAACTGACCCAGAACCCCTGCTGTTGGTCAACATCGATCGCAAAAAAAAGCCCCTCCGGTCGTGGGTGACGATCATCAAAGCCTCTGCCAAACATCACGACTGCTGTCATGACCAACCCGGCTCCAACCAGCAAAACAGCGACTTTTCCATCAGCCATGACTCCGGAAGGCCTCAACAATGGCCAGATCAACAGCAGGGATAGTGCACAAAGAATCATCAACATCTGCGGTAATGCCAACCCCAATGCGATATAAGCGGAGATATAGACCGTCGGTAGCAACAGTAAAGGGATAAAACTCATTACAAGCACGGTCGCAAATCGCACATACCCGCCAGTTGCAACCGGCAGCCTGCGCAGCACCACCACTCCGAGAAGGACCGAAGCCAGCGGCCAGACAAGCAGATAGGATGCATTGGGCGCCAGGTAGACCAGCAATGCTGACAGCAGCCACCAGCAGCACAACGCCGCAGTCCACAAATCGGGGCGGGCAACACGTGAACGAACCAGCGCCATGATGATACCCAGCACCACCAGGGGCAAAATAGTGGCGAATGACGCATTTTCTGCCAACACGATCAGAATAAGCAACGTAAGCACGGCGACCAAAATATCGGTCCGGCTTAATCCACGCCTGAGCCGGTGACCGAACCATAAGGTAAGCCCCAAAGTCAGGACAAAGAACGCCAGAAGCGGCCAGTCACCGAGGGATGTCAACCGCACCATGCCCGTATCCGCAGACCTCATATATGTAATCAGGTTTTCGAACAGGGAATAGACCACCAGGAACAGGATCAGTACACCAAGAAGGCCGGTTCCAACTGCCTCCCAGCTAATCGCCCCGGAACGTTTGGCGGTGACGAACAACCAGAACCCCAGCAGTAACACAGCAATGCCCAGTGCGACCGCCTGACCCTGGCCATAGCTAAGCATCTTGTCTCCCCAGAAATTGAAATAGGTTAAATCCCCGCTAGCCGACTGCCAGTTTTCAAGGTTGGCAAAGTGCTGTGCCGTGGTAAGCACATTGTTGGCATGGTGTGCCAGTGTGTTCGAATCGAGGTTCTGAACGTTATCGGTCATGGCGTGATAGTCAAACAGACCAGCAGTAAACGCGAAATTCAATCCGGAAATTCCCTCTCCCTTCGAGATGGTCATATCGGTGTCATTGGGCATCTGCCGGTAGATCTCGTAGGACAGGGAACTCGCGGCCAGATCCGGTGTGGAGGAAATCAATTCATCAATCAACCAGGCGTTATTGTTGCTGGTTTCAAACATGAACGATGCACCGTAACTGCCACGGGCTTCAAAATTCAGGACCAGCCCGACGTCTTCCGCCGAAGCATGCTGCCTGAAAAAGCCCTGCGCACCCAGGAGACCCATTTCTTCACCATCGGTGATAAGAAAAACCACGTCGTGGGCAGGTGCAGGGGCTGCGGACATGATACGCGCCGCTTCCATGACTGAAGCGGTGCCCGAGGCGGCATCACCCGCCCCGGGTGTCAGTGGGCGCGAGTCGTAGTGAGACATCACCACGAGGTCACCGGCTCCGGGCCCTTCACCGTGAAAACGGCCGGGTAATCGCGCGATTATATTTTCCACGAATCCGATTACCGGGGTGTTGCGTTCCCTCGTGGGGTGCCGGTAAACCACCGTTGTCTTCTGTACCTCGGTTTGCAGGCCAAGTGACTCAAAGTAACTGACGATATAGTCCCTTGTTTCGCGGTTGGCCGCGCTGCCAATCGGGTGTGGTTTTTGCGTGATGACTGACACATGCCGTGTGAGTGCTTCGAAATCCAGACCCGTGTCTGCGCGTGGCTCAGGCGCCAGCACCTGACGGTAAGCGAAAACCAGCATGACCAAAAGAAAAACCGCGCTAACCAGTGTCTTTTGCCAATGAAGCATTTGATTTCCCTGCAGTGGAATAACGGTCATATAGTACGCGCCATGCCGCCGGCTTGGAAATAGCCGGATGCCCCATCAATCGGGTCTGTGAAACGGCTGGAATACTCAGGCCGATAATTCAGAACGGCAACTGTGTTGTGTATTTGACCCTTCGCAAAGCGAAACTCGAACTTGCGGATCGGACACTTGAATGGTGAAGAATCCGCGTATTCAAAAAATCGTTATAGGACTCCATGTCCCGTGAAATGATCTGCAGGACGTAGTCCCGATCACCCGAAACTGAAAAACAGTTCATCACCACGGGTAAACTTTGAACATGAGTTTCAAATGACTGCCTGACCTTGTCGGAGTGCTCAACCATGCTAACCGACAACAGGACATGTATCTGCAGGCCAAGCGCCCGCGGGTTCAGTAACGCTACCCTGCTCTCTATTACACCCGCCTCTTCCAGTTCGCGGATACGCCGCCAGACCGAGGTACGTGACAGGCCTGAAAGTTCCGCCAGGTCGATCTGGCTGAGGTTTACATTTTCCTGTAATGCGGCCAGGAGCTTGCGGTCAGATGCGGATAAGTTCATTTTTTTACATTAATCCCTATATATAAATATTATGACAACTATTGTTTCATTTACTCGAAATAAATGTCAATTAAGAAACACATATTCAGCCATTTCTGGGGATAATGATTAGTAGTACTGAAGTTTATTGCTAAAAACAGCATCAATAGGTGAAATCATGACCATGCACGACAGCCACCGGCCCAGCTGGGCGGAACCTTACAAAATAAAATCGGTTGAATTGATCCGAATGACCACCCGCGAGGAACGCGAAAAGGCCATCCGAGAGGCCGGCTACAACACGTTCCTTATCCGCAGCCGGGATGTCTACATCGACCTGCTGACCGATTCCGGCACCTCTGCCATGAGTGACCGGCAATGGGCCGGTCTCATGATGGGTGATGAAGCCTACTCCGGCAGCGATAACTTCTACCATCTGCAGGAGGCCGTCCAGGAGTATTACGGCTACAAATACCTGGTACCCACCCACCAGGGGCGTGGCGCCGAAAATCTGCTTTCACAGGTTATGATCAAGGAAGGAGACTACGTCCCCGGCAACATGTATTTCACCACCACCCGACTGCACCAGGAACTGGCGGGCGGCACCTTTGTCGATGTGATTGTCGACGAGGCCCATGACCCGGCGAGCCGTCACCCCTTCAAAGGCAATGTCGATCTCGAGAAACTCGATCGCCTGGTCAAGGAAGTCGGCGCGGAGAACATTCCTTATATCAGCCTGGAAGGCAACGTGAACATGGCAGGTGGCCAACCCTTCTCAATGGCCAATCTTCGTGAGCTGAACAGCTACTGCCGCAAACACGATATACCGATCATGCTGGACGCCACACGCACCATCGAAAATGCCTGGTTTATCCGCGAACGTGAGGAAGGCTATGCCGACAAGTCAGTGCGCACCATCCTGCGTGAGATCTGTGACCTGACCGATGGCGCCACCATGTCTGCGAAGAAAGATTTGCTTGTCAATATCGGTGGCTTTTTTGCCTGTAATGATGAGTCCATCTTTCTTAAGGCCCAGAACATGGTGGTTGTCTATGAAGGTTTGCATACCTATGGCGGAATGGCCGGGCGAGATATGGAGGCCATGGCGATAGGAATCCGCGAAGCTGTCATGGAAGAGCACCAGGCTTCCCGCATCGGCCAGGTGAGGTATCTTGGCGATATGCTTCGTGAGGCCGGAGTTCCGATCGTTAATCCGATCGGATCACATGCGATCTTTATTGACGCCCGTGCATTCCTTCCCCATGTTGACCAGGACGACTACCCGGCCCAATCACTGGCTGCTGCGTTATACTTGGAGGCTGGCATTCGCACAATGGAACGCGGCAATGTTTCAGCCGGCCGGGATCCGTTGACCGGAAAGAACCGTCGACCCGCGCTGGAATTGGTCAGATTGACGCTGCCGCGCCGTGTTTACACCCAGGCGCATATGGACGTGGTGGCGGAATCGGTCGTCCGGGTTTTTGAAAAGCGTGACCGTATAAAAGGTCTGAAAATGGTCTATGAACCTGAGTATTTGCGGTTCTTCCAGGCACGCTTCGAACCGCTGGCCTGAAGCGCCTGGCTTGTTTTAGATGGAGAGTTAATAATGGCAGATCTGTTTGACAACCCGATGGGTCTCGACGGCTTTGAGTTTGTCGAGTTCGCATCCCCTACCCCAGGTTTGCTGGAACCGGTGTTCGATATGCTCGGCTTTACCGCCGTTGCCGAGCACCGGTCCAAAAAGGTGCGCCTGTTCCGCCAGGGTGAGATCAATTTCATTTTAAACGAGGAACCAAGGAGTCATGCGTCGTATTTTGCCGAGGAGCATGGCCCCTGTGTATGCGGCATGGCTTTCAGGGTAAGAGACGCCCATGCGGCATACTACCGGGCGCTCGACATGGGCGCTCAACCCGTCGAGGTTCCCACCGGCCCGATGGAGCTGCGTCTGCCGGCGATCAAAGGTATTGGTGGCGCCCCGCTCTACCTTATCGACCGTTATGAGCAGGGTCAGAGTTTTTATGATATCGACTTTGTCTTCTACGACGGTATTGACCGTCATCCAAAGGGGTGCGGCTTTAAATTGATAGATCACCTGACCCACAATGTGTATCGCGGACGCATGGATTTCTGGGCGGACTTTTACAAGCGTATCTTCAACTTTCGTGAAATTCGTTACTTCGATATCAAGGGTGAATATACGGGTCTTCTCTCCAAGGCCATGACGGCACCGGATGGCAAGATTCGTATCCCGCTCAACGAGGAAGCATCACAGGGTGTTGGGCAGATCGAAGAGTTCCTGATGGCCTATAATGGTGAGGGTATCCAGCATATCGCCATGATCTGCGATGACCTGCCAACTTGCTGGGACGCACTCAAGGCCCGTGGACTGCCCTTCATGACCGCCCCGCCGGACACCTATTACGAAATGCTGGATGAACGCCTTCCCGGGCATGGCGAACCGGTCGAGGAACTCAGAACACGCGGTATCCTGCTGGATGGTTCGACCGCCGATAACGACCCGCGGTTATTGTTGCAAATTTTCTCCGAGACCATGGTCGGCCCGGTATTTTTCGAATTTATACAACGCAAGAAAGACGAAGGCTTTGGAGAGGGTAATTTCACCGCCCTGTTCGAGTCCATGGAGCGGGACCAGTTACGCCGTGGTGTCATCAGCGGCGAAGAAGAGGCATCAGAATGATCGTCAGGCAAGCCGGTATTATATTATGAAAATCAGGAAAATTCATCACGTCGCCTACCGTTGTAAAGACGCTAAGGAAACGGTCGCATTTTACAAGAAAGTACTGAATATGGACCTGTTACTGGCCATTGCCGAAGACAAGGTACCCAGTACAAAGGCGCCTGATCCTTATATCCATATTTTCCTCGATGCCGGGCAAGGCAATGTACTGGCATTTTTCGAAATACCCAATTCTCCACCCATGGGCCGCGATGAGAATACACCGTCCTGGGTACAGCATATCGCCTTTGAAATTGGCGACCTGCAAGAGTTGAACAAGGCCAAAGCGCAAATAGAGGCCGCCGGTCTGGACGTAATCGGCCCGACTGACCATTACCTGTTCAAATCCATCTATTTCTTCGACCCAAACGGCCACCGCCTGGAGTTGTGTGCGAATGTCGAACGCCCCGGGGCGCTCGAGAAGCTCTACGAAGTTGCACCTGAAATGATCGAGGAATGGAGCCAGACGAAGCGTGCCCCGAAGCACGCCGCCTTCATGCATGAAGAAGAATTCAGTCTTGAATCCTGATTCATTCCTGTTTGAGTAATGGGCTTTAAGGAAACCAGGGAACAGCAATGAAAACCATCATCGAACCCTTCCGGATCAAAACGGTTGAACCGATAAAAATGACCACGGTCAAGGAACGCAGACGGCTGATCAGGGAAGCCCACTACAACCTGTTTTCCCTCGAGTCGGAGGATGTCATCATCGATCTGCTGACCGATTCCGGCACAGGTGCAATGAGTACAAACCAGTGGTCAGCACTGATGAAGGGAGATGAATCCTACGCAGGCTCACCTTCCTATTACCGCTTCGAAAATGCCATACGGGACCTGATGCCCTTCAAACACGTCATCCCAACCCACCAGGGCCGTGCTGCGGAACACATACTCACCTTTGTTGTTGCCGACGGCCATGGCAAGGGCAAGATCGTACCCAACAACACCCATTTCGACACCACCCGCGCCAATTTCGAAGATGCCGAAATCGATGCCCGGGACCTGGTCATCAGCGAGGGCCTCGACCCATCAAACGAACATCCGTTCAAGGGCAATATGGACCTTGAAAAACTGGAAGAGTTGCTGGCGAGTGAAGCCGACAATATTCCGATGGTGGAGATCACGATCACCAATAACGCCATCGGCGGGCAACCCGTATCGATGGCCAATATCCGAGGCACCAAGGCTATCTGCGACAAGTATGGCAAGCCCCTGATAATCGACAGCGCCCGTTTTGCTGAAAATGCCTATTTCATCAAGTTGCGCGAACCGGGTTACCACGACAAAGCGGTCAAGGAGATCGTCAGGGAAATGTTCTCTCACGCCGATGGCATGACCATGAGCGCCAAGAAAGATACCTTCGCCAACATGGGTGGCTGGCTGGCGCTGAACAACGATGAGTGGGCCGAGAAAGCCCGAACACGGCTGATCATGACCGAGGGTTTCCCGACCTACGGCGGCCTCTCGGGCCGTGACATGGAGTGTATCGCAACCGGCCTGGAGGAGATCATTCACGAAGACTACCTGCAATACCGGATTCGGTCAGTCCAGTATATCAATGAAAGACTCGACGCCATGGGTGTGCCGGTAATGAAACCCGCGGGCGGCCATGCCATTTTTGTCGATGCGAAAAGGATGCTTTCCCATATTGAGCCATTGCAATACCCCGCACAGGCACTTGCGGTCGCTCTTTACATCCATGGCGGAATACGCGGTGTTGAGATTGGAAGTTTCATGTTTGGCCGTCAACCCGATGGCAGCGAAAAACCTGCGGCAATGGAACTGGTCAGGCTGGCCATGCCACGCCGCGTATATACCCAGGCCCAGGCGGATTATATTGTCGAAGTCTTCCAGGAGTTAAAAAACAACACCTCGAAAATACCCGGGCTGGAAGTGATCTGGGAACCTTCTTCGCTACGGCATTTCACGGCGCGTTTACGCCCCCTGGCCAAAGCCTGACCAATACAATATTCGATCGTGTCAATTTTGCTGACCAAATAAAGTACAATCGCTTTATAACACGCATGGAATCAGCACTGAGCAGAGGGAAACCAATTGAACAAACGCGCGCTCATCACCGGTGTGACCGGTCAGGACGGAGCCTACCTGGCAGAGTTTTTACTTGGCAAAGGTTACGAGGTTCACGGTATCAAGCGGCGGGCATCCTCGTTTAACACCGACCGGATAGATCATATTTACCAGGACCCGCATGTCAATAACCGTGATTTTATCCTGCATTACGGTGACATGACCGATTCGACAAACCTGATCCGCGTGGTGCAGGAAGTGCAACCAGACGAGATATACAACCTGGCGGCACAAAGCCACGTGGCAGTTTCGTTCGAAACCCCGGAATATACCGCCAACACCGACGCAATGGGGCCATTGAGGTTGCTCGAGGCGATTCGCCTGTTAAAGCTGACCGAAAAAACCCGTTTTTACCAGGCATCGACCTCCGAGCTTTATGGCCAGGTGCGAGAAACTCCGCAGACTGAATCAACACCGTTTTACCCCCGCTCACCGTATGCGGTGGCAAAGCTTTACGCTTACTGGATTGCAGTCAATTACCGCGAGGCGTACGGCATGTTTGCCTGTAACGGCATCCTGTTCAACCATGAATCTCCGGTCCGTGGTGAAACATTTGTCACCCGTAAAATTACCCGTGCACTGGCGCGTATCAAAACCGGTCAGCAACAAACGCTGCATCTGGGCAATATCGATTCAAAACGTGATTGGGGTCACGCGCGTGATTTTGTCGAGGCACAGTGGATGATCCTGCAGCAGGATTCACCCGATGATTACGTGATTGCGACCGGAGAGCAGTACTCGGTGCGGCAGTTTGTTGAACAGGCGGTCAATTACCTTGGAATCAGGCTCGCGTGGGAGGGCCAGGGTCTTGATGAGGTTGGCCGTGTAGCCGAAAACCTCGGCGAAACAGGCCCAAAAACCGGTGACGTTATCGTGCGTATCGACCCCCGTTACTTCCGTCCGACAGAGGTGGAAACCCTGCTGGGTGACGCTTCCAAAGCCAGAAATAATCTCGGTTGGAAGCCGGCAATAAGCTTTGCCCAACTGGTTGAAGAGATGATTACCGAAGACCTGGCCATCGCGCAACGCGATGCGGTTGTCGCCAAAGAGGGGTTCAAGGTTTTCAACCATCATGAATGATCCGGCCCATGTCTAATCCAGATCCCGGCGGGCTTGAACGTCTCAGGCAGGGTAAAATCTACGTGGCCGGACACGCGGGCATGGTGGGTTCTGCCCTGGTGCGCCGTTTACGCCAGGCCGGTTGTGAAAACCTGCTGTTAAAGACACGCGCTGAGGTCGATCTTGAAAACCAGCAACAGGTAAACGAGCTGATTCACGCTGAGAAGCCTGACTACATTTTCATGGCGGCAGCCAGGGTCGGTGGTATCCATGCCAACGACAGTTATCCGGCAGATTTCATCTACAGCAACCTGGCGATAGCCAACAATATTATTCATGCTGCATGGCAAGCGGGTGTTAATCGTCTCTTGTATCTTGGCAGTAGCTGCATCTATCCGCGAAATGCGCCACAACCCATGCCCGAGGATTGTCTCTTATCCGGGGTACTGGAACCCACCAACGAGGCTTATGCGATTGCCAAGATCGCCGGCATCAAGCTGTGTGAATCTTTCAACAGGCAGCACGGCACGGATTTTCGAAGCGTGATGCCAACCAACCTGTATGGTCCTTTTGATAATTTTGATCTGCAAACCAGCCATGCACTGCCGGCTCTTTTACGCAAGTTTCATGAAGCCAGGGAAACCAATGCTGACGACGTCGAAGTCTGGGGTTCAGGGAAGCCTCATCGTGAGTTCCTGCATGTCGATGACCTGGCAGATGCCTGCTTATTTGTCTCCTGCCTGCCGAAAAACGATTATGCCTCGCATACCAGGCCAAACTTGTCGCAGCTCAACATCGGCACGGGTGAGGATATTTCCATCGCCGAACTCGCTGCCCTGATCAAAGAGGTTGTGGGTTACGAGGGAAGTATACGTTACAACAGTGATTATCCGGATGGCACGAGTCGAAAATTACTGGATGTTTCCAGGATGTCGGAACTCGGTTGGAATGCACGTATCAATTTGCGCGAAGGCATTGCGGCCACCTACCAGTGGTACCTCGAGAACCAGCAGTAATTTCTACGGGCTGAAACCTCGGAATCAGTCCCCGGCGCCAAGTCTCTCCAGGCGATAACTGCCATCCACGACACGCTGCCACCAGCGGCGGTTTTCCAGGTACCAGCTCACCGTTTTACGAATACCGGAGGAAAAATCCTCCGCAGGTACCCACCCCAGGTCGTTATTGATCTTACTGGCATCAATGGCATATCGTTCATCGTGGCCGGGACGATCTTTTACAAAGGTGATCAGCTCTTCAAAGCGCTTGATGCCTTCGGGCTTGTCTTCTATCTTTTCATCGAGGATTGAGCAAATTTCTCTCACCACGTCGATGTTCATCTTCTCGTTCAAACCGCCGATATTATAGGTTTCTCCGGGCTCGCCATTGGTGAGAACACGGTAAAGCGCCCGCGCGTGGTCATCCACGTATAACCAGTCTCTTATCTGCCTGCCGTCACCATACATCGGCAAGGGTTTACCTTTCAGGGCATTGAGAATCATATGTGGGATCAGTTTTTCCGGAAACTGGCAGGGTCCGTAGTTATTGGAACAATTGGTAATCAGGATCGGAAATTTGAACGTACGCCCCCAGGCCCTTACAAGGTGGTCTGACCCCGCCTTGGTCGCGGCATACGGTGAACTGGGGTCGTAGGAGGTGTCTTCCCGGAAAAGATCATCGCAACCGGCGAGGTCGCCGTAAACCTCGTCGGTAGAAACATGCAGAAAACGGAACTTATCCCTGGCAGGTTCCGCCAGGCTCGACCAGTATGTTCTGCTGGCTTCCAGCATGCTGTAAGTGCCAACCAGGTTGGTCTGGATGAAATCGCCCGGTCCATCGATGGAGCGGTCAACATGGCTTTCCGCAGCCAGGTGAATCACCGCATCGGGCTGATGGGTACTGAAGATTTTATCCAGTGATTCCCGCTCACAGATATCGGCCTGCTCGAACGCGTACCGGGGCGAATCAGACACCGATGACAGTGAATCGAGGTTACCGGCATAGGTCAGTTTGTCGAGATTGACTACTTCGTTACCGGTTTCTCCGACCAGGTATCGAATCAGTGCTGAGCCAATAAAACCGGCGCCGCCGGTAACAAGTAGTTTCATGGTTTTACGGGTGCCTGATGAGGTGGTGTGATTATAATCCCACCCTCCCACAATTCAACTGAAAGCTGTATTATTCAAGCTTGATCAAAGCGGCCATTCCGAGGAGACGGCGCACTTGAAAACATCCATACTCGTCACTGGCGGCGCCGGCTTTATCGGCTCACACACCTGCGTTGCCTTGCTTGATGCCGGTCATGAAGTGGTCGTTCTGGATAACCTGTGCAATAGCAATGCAGCTGTTGTCAGGCGGATTGGGGAAATCTGCGGACGTGAACCCGTTTTCATCGAAGGAGACATCCGCGACGGAACCCTGCTGAAAAGCCTGTTTCAAGACCATCAAGTGACTGCGGTGATGCATTTTGCGGGTCTGAAGGCCGTGGGCGAATCTGTGCAACAACCACTGGCCTATTACGAAAACAATGTCAGCGGCACACTCACCCTGCTCAATGCCATGCAAAATGCAAATGTCAGGACAATGGTGTTCTCCTCATCGGCTACGGTTTACGGTAATCCGGCCAGCGTACCCATTACCGAGGACTTCCCACGTTCCACGACCAACCCCTACGGTGCAACCAAGCTTGTTATCGAAGACATCCTGGCCGATCTTTACCAAGCGGAACCCGATTGGCGCCTGGCCCGTTTACGTTATTTCAACCCGGTCGGTGCACATACGAGTGGGTTCATTGGCGAAAACCCCAGCGGTGTTCCCAATAACCTGATGCCGTTCATAGCACAGACTGCGGCCGGTTTGCGGGGTGAATTAATCGTTTTTGGTGACGATTACGACACGCCCGACGGCACCGGGGTGCGGGATTACATCCACGTTGTCGACCTGGCTGACGGCCACGTGGCAGCACTGGATTACCTGCAACGCAAGGCCGGTTTGTTAACGGTCAACCTCGGTACCGGCCGGGGTGTATCTGTACTCGAAATGGTCAGCGCCTTCGAAACAGCCAATCACTGCAAAGTGCCATACCGGATCAGCGACCGGCGGCCCGGGGATATCGCCAGGTGTTGGGCTGATACCCGCCTCGCTCACCAACTGCTTGGCTGGAAAGCCCGCCGCACACTTGAACACATGTGCTTGGATTCCTGGCGTTGGCAGCAATCGTTGCAGGGGTAATCGCAAATGGAGATACCAACCTGATGTCTGAACTTAAACAACTGGCCGCAAGCCTTCCAAAAGCCGAGTTGCATATTCATATAGAAGGCAGCCTGGAACCTGCCATGATGTTCGAACTGGCGGCACGGAACTCGGTGGACTTGCCATATGCTGACGTAGAAGAGATATCTAGTGCATATAATTTCAAATGTTTACAAGACTTTCTTGATCTTTATTATCAAGGCAT
>Ga0316198_10000772_pt1 | contig 17633 bp, 13 predicted proteins | sample OudBieAanoxic_MG_FD_204935 | JGI IMG/M metagenome (GOLD analysis project Ga0316198, IMG submission 204935) | Coastal sediment microbial communities from Oude Bieten Haven, Netherlands - site A anoxic | ecosystem: Environmental > Aquatic > Marine > Coastal > Sediment | place: Netherlands...
CCCTTCGCAAGACCAAGGATCCCGATATCTCCTACATCGTCGCTGCCCTCGACGAGTTGACCAAGGAAGTTCGCAAGGGCCAACTGGTCATCCTCGAATCCACGACCTATCCCGGAACGACCGAAGAAGTCTTGCGGCCGAGACTGGAATCCGGCGGTCTCCAGGTGGGACGCGATTTCTTCCTGGCCTTCTCGCCCGAGCGCGTGGATCCCGGCAACCAGACCTACAAGACGCACAACACGCCGAAGGTGGTCGGCGGGTCCAGCCCCGCCTGCACCAAGGTGGCTGCGCATCTCTACCGTCAGGCGGTGCTTCACGTGCACCCGGTCACCTCGACCCAGGTGGCCGAGATGATCAAGTTGCTCGAGAACACCTTCCGAGCGGTCAACATCGGTCTGGTCAACGAGATCGCACTCATGTGCGAGCGGCTGGAACTGGACGCCTGGGAGGTCATCGACGGGGCGGCGACGAAGCCGTTCGGCTTCATGCCGTTCTACCCGGGACCCGGCATCGGTGGACACTGCATTCCGCTCGACCCGCACTATCTTTCCTGGAAGCTGAAGACGCTCGATTACTCGGCGCGGTTCATCGAGCTAGCCTCGGAGATCAACGGCAACATGCCGCTGGTCGTGGTCCGGCGTTGCGCGGATCTGTTAAATCAGAAGCGGTTGAGCGTCAAGGGTGCGAAGGTCCTGATCGTCGGCGTGTCCTACAAGCGCGACACCGCCGATTTGCGAGAGTCCCCGGCGCTGGACGTCCTGCGACTGCTCGAGCGCAGAGGCGCCAAGCTGAGCTACCACGATCCCTATAATGACCAGGTGCGCATGGATGGGGGGAATGTCTACCGGAACACCCCGCTCACGCCGGCGAATCTCGCGCGAGCGGACCTGGTGTTGATCGTCACCGATCATTCGGAATTCGACTACGACAAGATCGTGCGCCATGCCAAGGTGGTGCTCGACACGCGAAACGCGACGCGCAACGTGAAAACCCATCGATCGAAGGTGCACAAGCTCTAGCTTCTGGCCGGGCGGGGGAAGACCGTGGACTCGAAAGTGGTTCTGGTGACCGGAGGGGCCGGTTTCATCGGCTCTCATCTGGTGGAACGTCTCCTCGACGAGGGGCGGCGAGTGATCGTCGTGGACAGTTTCGATACGTTCTACGACCCGGCGATCAAGCGCCGTAACATCTCTGCCGCCCTGGGCCACGACGGCTACCGGCTGGTCGAGGCCGACATCCGAGACGAGGCCGCGGTCGAGGCGCTGTTTGCTTCCGAGCCGATCGACGCGGTCATCCACCTCGCCGCCAGGGCGGGCGTCCGCCCCTCGATCGAGCAGCCCGGCCTGTACACCTCGGTCAACCTGTCCGGCACGACGACCCTGCTCGAGGCGTGTGGACGGCACGGAGTCGGCCGTTTCGTCTTCGGCTCGTCCTCGTCGGTATACGGCAACAACGAGAAGGCCCCGTTCTCCGAGGAAGACCCGGTGGACCGGCCGATCTCGCCTTACGGTGCGACGAAGAAGGCCGGCGAGGTCCTGTGCTACTCGTTCCATCACCTGACAGGTATGAAAATGGCCTGTCTGCGATTTTTCACGGTCTTTGGCCCTCGACAGCGACCGGAGATGGCGATCCACAAGTTCGCGCGGATCCTGGCCGACGGCGGACAGGTCGAGCAGTACGGTGATGGCAGCTCGGCCAGGGACTACACTTACGTCGGCGACATCGTGGACGGCATCGTGCGCGCGCTCGACCGCTGCGAGACCTACCACATATGGAACCTCGGTGGGTCGCATACGACGCGGCTGAGCGAACTCGTGCAGAAGATCGCCGACGGTCTGGGAGTGGCGGCCAACGTGCGCGAGCTTCCGTTCCAGCCGGGTGATGTCGAGCGGACCTGGGCCGACGTTTCGCGGGCCGAGTCCGAGTTGGGATGGAAGCCAGAGGTCCCGTTCGATCGCGGGCTGGCCCTGTTTCTGGAGTGGTTCGAACAGCAGCGACGAAGCCAAGGGATGCCAGGAGCTCCCGCCGGCCCGACGACAACGAGGAGAGAGAGATGAACATCTGTGTAGTGGGAACCGGCTACGTGGGGCTGGTCACGGGCGCTTGTTTCGCCGAATTCGGTAACCCCGTGACTTGTGTCGACAACGACCGCGCCAAGATCGACAAGCTAGAAGAAGGTGTGATGCCGATCTACGAGCCCGGGCTGGAAGACGTGGTGGAACGCAACGTCAAGGCCGGCAGGCTGAAGTTCAGCACCGACCTGGAAGGGACGGTTCGCGATTCTCTCGTCGTCTTCATCGCCGTGGGTACGCCTCAGGGCGACGACGGTCGAGCCGACCTTTCGTTCGTCCGGGACGTGGCGAAGACCATTGCCGAGAACCTCAACTCCTACAAGGTCGTCGTGACGAAGAGTACCGTTCCGGCCGGAACGGGCAAGATGATTCGAGGCATCATCGAGGAGCACAGGGGAGAGAACCACCCGTTCAGCGTGGCCTCGAATCCGGAGTTTCTGCGCGAAGGCTCGGCGATCGAGGACTTTCTGCGTCCGAACCGCGTCGTGCTGGGCACCGAGGACGAGCAGTCGGCCGCGATTCTCAGAGACCTGTACAGGCCGCTGTACCTGATCGAGACGCCGATCGTGGTCACCGACGTGATCACCGCCGAGATGATCAAGTACGCGTCCAACGCCTTCCTGGCGACGAAGATCTCGTTCATCAACGAGATGGCGAACCTGTGCGAGGCGACGGGTGCGGACGTGCACGGGGTGGCCAAGGGGATGGGGCTGGACCGCAGGATCGGATCGAAGTTCCTGCACCCGGGTCCGGGCTACGGGGGATCGTGCTTCCCCAAGGACACGAGAGCGATCGTCGAGGTCGCCCGGGATCACGGCGTGAATCTGGAAATCGTCGGCGCAGTGATCGGCGTCAACGACGCGCGCCCTCCGCAGATGGTCGAAAAGATCCGTCGGGCGGTCGGTGGCGAGTTGAAGGGCAAGACGATCGGCCTGCTCGGCTTGACGTTCAAACCCAACACCGACGACCTGCGCGAGTCACCGGCGATGGCCATTCTGGATCAGCTGGTCGACGAGGGAGCGCAGGTCCGGGCGTTCGACCCGATTGCCTTGCCCATCGTGTCCAGATCGCCGAGGGCCGGAGTGGACTACTGCGAGGACGAATACGAAGTAGCCCGGGGCTCCGACGCCCTGGTGATCGCCACGGAGTGGAACCAGTTCCGCGGACTGGACCTGAACCGACTGAAGGAACTGTTGGCCAGTCCGACGCTGGTCGATCTGCGCAATGTCTACGAGCCGGAGACGATGCGTGAACGGGGATTCGAATACACCGGCGTCGGGAGATGACCTTGAAGAGATTCTTGATCACCGGTGGGGCCGGCTTCATCGGCTCGAACTTGACCGAAGCGATGCTGCGCCGGGGCGATGCCGTGCGAGTTCTGGACAACTTCTCGACGGGCCGCCACGAGAACCTCGCGGAGGCCAAGGAATGGGCCGCGACCGGAGGCGGAGAGTTCGACCTGCTCGAGGGAGACATGTGCGACCCGGAGACCTGCCGCCGGGGGATGCAGCAAGTCGACTACGTGTTGCACCAGGCGGCGATCCCGTCGGTGCAGCGCTCGGTACTGGATCCGGTCGGGACCAACGCCGTGAACGTCGGCGGAACGCTGAATCTGCTCGAGGCCGCGCGCGAAGCCCAGGTCGAGCGCTTCGTCTTCGCGTCCTCGTCGTCCCTGTACGGCGAGAGCGAGACGTTGCCGAAGATCGAAACAATGCCGTCCGCTCCGATCTCGCCGTACGGTCTGCAGAAGCTGGCCTGCGAGACCTATTGTGGTCTCTACTACCGGTTGTACGGCTTGCCGACCGTGGCCCTTCGTTATTTCAACGTCTTCGGGCCGCGCCAGGATCCGACGAGCGAGTACTCCGCGGTCATCCCGAGGTTCATCACCGCCGCCAAGGCGGGCCAGCCCCCGACGATCTACGGCGACGGCGAGCAGAGCCGGGACTTCACCTTCGTGGCCAACGTGGTCCGGGCGAACCAGTTGTCTTGTGTCGCCGGCCCCGAGGCCCTCGGCGGTGCGTACAACATCGGCTGCGGCGAGCGGATCACCCTCAACGAGCTGATCGCGGCGATCGGAGCCATCGTGCAGAAGGAGATCCGACCGGAGCACGTGGATCCTCGCGAGGGCGACATCCGGCACTCGCTGGCCGCGATCGACGCGGCGGCGGAGCGGCTGGGGTTCCGTCCCGAGGTCGCTCTCACCGAGGGGCTTCAGCGGACCGTCGAGGCCTACTGAAATGGCGGGCCGGAAGGCTCAACCCGCCTTTCACGCCATCCTGTTGGCCGGAGGTAGCGGGACGCGGTTCTGGCCGCTCAGCCGCCAGGACAAGCCGAAACAGTTCCTGCCGCTGACGGGACGGACCTCGCTGCTGGCCGAGACGTGGCGCCGCGTACGTGCGCTGGCCCCGCCCAGCCGCATCTGGGTCGTCGCTCCCAAGCGGCTCGAGGCTCGAGTGCGCGCGGTCTTGCCGCAGCTTCGGGCGGACAATCTGGTGCTCGAACCGTCCCCGCGTGACACCGGACCGGCGGTCGGTCTGGGCTGCGCCGCGGTGGCCCGAAGGGACCCTCGCGCGATCGTGGGAGTCTTTCCGACCGACCACGTCATTCCCGACCAGGACGAATTCGGTCGGGCCGTCCGCCTCGCGGTCGTCCGCGCCGGCCGAGGAGCGCTGGTCTGTCTCGGAATCCGACCCGATCGTCCGGCGACCGGCTTCGGCTACCTCAAGTGCCGTCGACGGCCACGAAAAGGGGAGGCCGTGGCCGTCGAGAGGTTCGTCGAAAAACCCGATGTGAGACGGGCTCGGCAGTTCCTCAAGGCCGGCAACTACCTGTGGAACGGCGGAATGTTCGTGTGGGGCGTGGAGCGGTTCCTTCGGGAACTCGGCGAAACCGAGCCTCCGATCCTCGACGCCGTCGAAGCCTATCTTGCCGGACGAGCCCGGGCCTGGAGCCGGGCCACGAAACTGTCCGTGGACTATGCCGTGATGGAGCGAGCGAGCGGTGTCGAGGTCGTCCCTCTCGATGCGGGCTGGAACGACGTGGGCTCCTGGGACGCCGCGGCCCGCCTGCGCGAACTCGACCCTCCGAGCGGCCTCGCGCAACAATCGATCCTGATCGACAGCCCCGGCAGTGCCATCTTCGCTGATGCAAGAACGGTGGCGTTGGTCGACGTACCCGGCGTGGTCGTCGTCGATACTGACGACGCGTTGCTGGTGGTGTCGCGTGACCAGACCGAGAAGGTACGCGAAGTGGTCGAGGAACTGCGACGCCGGAAGCGGAAGGACCTCTTGTGAATTTGGGCTTCCGACAGGGCCGGTCCACGGCAGCGGACGTCATGGAGCTCGAGGACTTTCTCCTGCTCGGCGCGGTGCTGCTGCTGCCCTGGGCCTTCGGCGGCGTGGAAATCTGGGCTTACCGGTCGGCGTCGTTATTGCTGGTCGGCGCTGCCGCGGTGGCCTTACTGCGTGATGGTTGGTCGGGGCTGGGCCTGGATCGAAGGGCCCGCTGGCTCGTGCCGGCGGCCTTGCTCGGGGTCTGGGCCGTCGTGCAGATCATCCCGCTGCCCGCGCAGGTCGTCGAGCGGCTGAGCCCGAGGGCAGATGCGCTCTACCAGACGACCTTTCCCGGCTACCCCGATCGGACCGAACCCGTCACGGTCGAGGCCGTCGAGGTGCAGGCAATCGAGCGCGTCGACGAGGCCGCCGGCCTCCCCGAGCCTCGACGCAGTGCGACGCCGGCAGGACTGGAACTCGGGGGCAGGTGGGACGGCTGGCGGCCGTTGTCGCTGCTTCCCGACGCCGGGCTCGAGCGCGTGCACTGGTACTTCGCGTTGCTGATGGGATTCCTGGTCGCCCGGCGACGTTGCGCCGACCCCGAACTGGCCGAGGTCTACCGGAAGCTCCTGTTCGTCATGTTCTTTGGCCTGGCCCTGTTCGGCTTGCTCTACGCGGCAACGTCGAACGGAAAGCTGTACTGGGTTCGGGCAACACTGGAGAACACCACCCCGTTCGGTCCGTACGTGAACCCGACCAATTTTGCGGGTGTCATGGAACTTGCGACGCCGTGGATTGCCGGCTACACGTGGATGGCCTGGCGCCGTCGTTCCGCGTCCACGCCGTTGCGGGAGTCGCGGATTCCGTTTCTGGCCTCGGCGACCGTGCTGTGCGTCCTCTCTGCCCTGGCCACGGCCAGCAAGGCCGGCGCCGCTCTGCTGGGAATCTCTCTCGCCGTGCTCGCACTGGTCGCTTGCCGGGGCTGGCGGCAGCGGTTGGTCATCCTGCTTGGCGCACTGTCGCTGCTAGGTCTGTTCACGGTTGGACTTCGTTACCTCCCGCTGGGAACGCGTATCCGCGATTTCGTGGAAGCGACCGGGGGGCAGGTCAGCGAGGTCGATCGATTCGTGGCCTGGAACGCTTCGACGGCGATGATCAAGGACTACGCCGTGACCGGCTCGGGATTCGGTTCGTTCCAGGACGTCTTTCCCGCCTACCTTCCCTCGGGTGAGTACATGCGCTGGTACCGCGCCCACAACGACTACCTGCAGGTGGTGCTCGAGGGTGGGGCAATTGCGGCGTTGCTGGTCGTCTGGCTGATCTGGAACTACTGGCGGCGTGCGCTGGGTGCCCTGAAGCGAACTCCGCACGGTTCTCGCGACTACGCGGCCATCGGACTGGTGCTGGGTCTGATCGCCCTGTCCGTCCACGCGTTCTTCGATTTCAACCACCAGGTACCGGCCAACGCCTTGCTGTTCACCACTCTGGCAGCGATCGCCATCGCTCCGCGCGAGGGTCTCGATGGCGCCGAGGAGCGGTCATGACGGTCGGGCGTCGATCGCGGATCGCGGTGGTCGCGGCAGTGGCGTTGTTGTTGCTCTACGGTGGTAGGGCGATCACCGGCTGGATCGGAGGTCTCGCCTACAGCAAAGGAAGCCGCCTCGCCTCGGCCGGTCGATTCGAACAGGCCCTGCCGGATGTCAGGAAGGGTGCACTCGGCTCCGAGCGAGCCGCGATGCTCTGGCTGGCCGGCGAGATGCAACTGGGGCGATACCAGTCCCGCATCGTCGAGGACGCCACGGAAGAGGAACTGGATGAACTGTTGCGCGGGGCGTTTGGCGATCATTCCCAGGCGATCACGCTCAGTCCGGCATCGGGATGGTACTGGGCCTCGCTGGCCGACGTTTATCACCAACGCGAGCGGCGCTTCCTCTACCGGTTCGGGCTGCCGCTCGACCTGGTCGGCCAGGATCGCTGGGCCTTCGTCGGCCGAGACGGTCGGATCGCGCTGGGAATGATGCGCATGGCCATCGAGCGCGAGCCGACGCAGTACGTCTTCTTCGACCAGATGGCGTTTGCGTTGATGGATTACGGCATGCGCGAGCAGGCCCTGGCCATGGTCCGGGAGTCGGCGCGCGTCCAGCCGCACTTCGGCATGCACTCCTACTCGAGTCTGACTCCGTTGCCCAGGGACGTGGTCGATGCGTTCGCCGAGGGCGCGCGAGACGCGCTGGGCGAGACCCCGCTGATGCCGCGCGTGATTCACCTGCTGGCTCTCGGAAGATTGGAACTGCGCCGGGGCAACGCGATCCAGGCCGAACGAGACCTTCGACAAGCGCTCGAGACGCCCGGGACCCAGCTGAACCGGGCCGATACCTACTATCGCCTGGGCCAGGCCCTGCAGATGCAAGCGCGATACGACGAGGCGATCGAGGTCTTTCTGGAGGCCGAGGCCGATCCGATCTTCGAGCCGCTGGGCCTCCGCGCCCGGGCCGCCATCGCCGAGGAACGAGGCGAACTGGAATCCGCCCTCACTCTCCTCCGCCGAGCACGGCGCCTCCGGCCGGGTGAACTGGGCTACACACTGACTTACGCCAGGCTCGCGGTCGAATTCGGCAGGCCCGACTGGGCGGAAGAGTCTCTGCGGTGGGCCCAGACCAAGCACCCGGGAGACCCGCGTCCGCTTCGGCAGATGTTGAATCTACGGCTGGAACAGGGAGATTACAGCGAGGCGGACTCGCTGCGCCGGGAGCTTGAACGCCTCCAGAGTCCCGCCGCGCCTCGGTAGTCATTCGATCGTTCTGACAAGAATTAGTAGTATTAAGCTTTCCGACGGGCGATTCCGAGTGGCGTCGACGCCCCCTGAACGTATATGAAGCCTGTCCCGGTCTCCCCCGCGTCCCGAGCAACTGGCTCGAGAGCCGGTTCGGAAGACCGGACCTGTGTGTGATCGAGATGAACCGGGACCCTATTCTGGCAGGCACGACGACGATCCACGAAGCGAGTTCCTCGCTCAAGGCGGGACTGTTCTTTCTGTTCGCCGCCTCCGTTGCGCTGTTACTCCCCTACGTTCGGAATCCGGCCCTTGTCGCGCTGGTCTTGGTCCAGTTGGCCTGCCTGTCGATTCCGATATGGATCAACGTCCAGCGAAACTCGTTCGACCCGTTCGAGTCCGTTCACGTGATGGGCCTACGCTACTTCGTGTTCTTTGGAATGGGTGCGATCTGGACAGCGCAGGATCCGGTCAACGTGGCATTCGACCGCTACGTCGAACCCTATCTGCTCCAGGCGACGCTCTACTGCACGCTGGGTTTCATCGCCTTCCTGGCGGGATACTACGCGTCGTGGTTTCGCTCGGACGTGGTGCGCAAGACGATCGACCGCCCGACGACGATCTGGTTCGTGCTGATCCCCGGCATGATCGGCTTCGTGGGGTCGATGGCCGGTGCGCTGTGGGCTCGAGCCGCATGGGTCGGGGTGAACATCTCCACCAGCATCAGCTCGCTCGCGCAACTATCGCCTCTGTACCATTTCGGCTGGGCGCTGTGCTGGTTGATCGCGCTCTCGCCCTCCACTCGCAGGCTCACCCGATGGGTGCTGCTCGGGACCTCCGTTCCGGCGACCATGATCATCGTGGCCAACGGTCTGACGGACAAGTCGGGGGCGTTCACGATGGTCGCGGTGCCGATCGTTGCCGTGTGGTACACGCGCGGCAAGTTGCCCTGGAAGAGCCTGGTGGTCCTGTTTCTCCTTCTGATCTTTGTCATCTTTCCGTTCTTCAACACGTTCAAGCTGATCGATCCCCGGCTGGGCACGATGTTGCGAGCCGAGATGACCTGGAACATCGTCTCGAGTTGGGACACCCAGGCCTACGTGAAGGCGTCGACCACCGCGGCGAAGGGCAGGCTGGCCTTGATCAACTCGGTCGCCATCGTCGTTCGCGACACGCCGCGCTGGGTGCCGTACGCCAACGGGAGGACGATCTTTCTTCCATCGCTTGCCTACTTCGTCCCGAGGATCCTCTGGAAGGACAAGCCGTTATTCGATCTGGGGCGCGAGTTCGGACGGACCTTCCGCATGACTCTCATCATCGACGACCAGACCAGCATCGCCTCCACCGTGCCGGGGGAGTTGTACTGGAACTTCGATCTGATGGGGATCATCATCGGAATGGCCATCTGGGGCACAGGCATCCGCTTTTGCTACCGGCGCTACGGCGCGGGCAACCGACTGGACCCGATCCGGAGGGCCACACACATCGTCCTGCTGATCCAGTTCATTCACTTCGGTGGGGGAATTGCGGGTCAAGGCGTGATGGTCATCCGAACGTTGATGCTGATCGAGGCCTTCCTCTGGTTTGCGCGTCGGACCGGGCTGATTCGGGTCGAGCGCCTCGATGATGCGTGAAAGCGGTGATAAGTCGAAGAAAGCCCGTATATTCAGTGATTGGTAGGGGGCTTAACCGGATTCGGGAGCAATGATATACCTCGGCATCGTTTCGATGATCGTCGCCATGGGCGTGACCTCGGTGTTGACACCGAGCGTGATTCGCCTCGCCCATCGCTTGGGGGCCATGGACCTGCCCGGCGGGCGCAAGGTCCACGGCGGGCCGATCCCTCGAATCGGTGGGATCGCGGTTTACTTCGGCTTCGTCGCCGGGTTGGCTTCCGCGGCGTTTCTGGCCGGCTTCCTGCTCGAGCCGATCCACGTTCACGTCTACTGGCCGGGGCTGGTCATCGCCGCGTCCGTGATCTTTCTTGTCGGGCTGGCCGACGACCTGTGGGGCCTTCGGTACTACTGGAAGTTCGCCGCCCAGATCGCCTGCGCCGTCTATGTTTGGTACAGCGGCTTCCAGGTCGACACCATGTCATTTGGCGGAGGGCAGGAGCTCGTTTGGTGGGCGTCGTTGACGATCACGGTCCTGTGGATCGTCGGCATCACCAATGCGGTCAACCTGATCGATGGCCTCGATGGTCTCGCCGCCGGCACCGCGTTGATCACGACGCTGGCCACTGCGGTCATCGCCTTCAAGATGGGCAATCTCGGAGTCGTCGCAGCCTGTGTTGCGCTGGCCGGCAGCCTGCTCGGTTTCTTGCGTTACAACTTCAGCCCGGCGCAGATCTTCCTCGGAGACTCGGGCAGCATGTTCCTCGGCTTCGTCCTGGCCGTGGCCTCGGCGCGGGGGAGCCAGAAACTCCCGACGGTCGTCGTCGTGCTGGTTCCGTTGCTGGTGCTGGCGCTGCCCCTGATCGATACGGGGCTGGCGGTGATCCGCCGCCTGTACCGCCTGAGCCGCCGCGGCCGCCAGTCGGATCGGATGGCGCGGTACGTACTGAGAAACCTGAATCACGTCTTCTTGCCGGACCGCGATCACATTCACCACCGTCTGATCGACAGTGGTCTCAGCCACCGCGGGGCGGTGCTCATTCTTTACAGTGTGGGGCTGGCGTCGGCGCTCGTGGCCTTCGTGCTGACCTTCGTCAACAGCCGCGAGATTGGCTTTCTGCTGCTGGGCATCCTGGTCGGGACGATGGCGGCGCTGCTGGCCGTCCTGTATTTTCGTGTACGGCGGATCGATCGGGGAGTGGGGGGCACGGCCAGCCCCGATTCCGAGCCGCCTACCGACGACGATGCGTGGGAGCCACCACCACGGCAGGCTTCCACCCGCTGACTGCCGCGGCCTCGTCGCACCGACATGACTGATGAGTCCCCCGTGATCGAGATCGATTCCAACCGACGTTGTTTCCGGCTCCGCCGACCCGGGTGGGCGATGCTGGCGTTGCTGACGCTGTTCGCGGGCCCCGCCGTGGCACGCTCCGTCGGGTACCCGCCGGAGGGCCTGCCCGTCGGTCGCTGGATTCTCGCTCCGTACTTCATCAGCCAGGTCGGCATGGAAGAGAACCTGTTCCGGCTGAGCAGTTGTCCGGTAGAGGAACCGGACTGCCTGGATGCTCAGGCGGTCTCTCGCAACGCCATCGGACTGGCCGCTCGGCTGCCGGTGCGGAACAGCTTGATCGAACTGCGCTATCAGGCGGAGAAGAGGCAATACGAAAGGGCCGCGCCGCCACTGCGCCCGCTCGAGGAGATCTTCGGAGCGCTGTTTCAATTCAGCTTCAGCACCGGCGACCAGTTGATCATCAGCGACAACTACACCCGCGGCTCGAGCGACGTGCGCGCGATCGACGAGGGTGGAGAATTCGAGTTTCAAGATCGACCCTACGACCTGAATCGCTTCGAGGCGATGTGGACTCGCACCAACCCGTCGCGTAAGGGTTTCATCGTCCGAGTCGCCCGCGTCGATCTGAACTTTGCCCCGCCGGAAGATCCCCTCAACAAACCGATCCCGTTCTTCGACTATCGGGGCTTCGAGAGTTCCTTCGAGTACCGGCAACCGATGGGCGGCAGGAACTGGCTCCGGGTCTACTATGACTCGCGCAGGTTCAACCACTACGAACCGAACGATCGCACCCAGGTCGGGGTCCCGTTTCGCGAGGAAGTGGCCGACACGCTGCAACTCGGCCTGGGGGGGCTGGCCGGCCGGGCCAAGCCCTTCAACCTGCGGGTCGGCTACGGCCGGTTCCGCCTCGAGGGGACCGGGGCGGAGTACAACGGGATCGTGGGCGCAGCCGATCTGGCGATCGGAGTCGGCGCCAGGACAAATCTGACGTTCCAGGTCTGGCGACGTCCCTTGCCCTCTAACTTCGATACCTATTACATTGTGAACTCCTTTCGCATGGGAGTGGAACGTCCCTTCCTCCGTCAGTTCATGGCAGGCTTGAGTGCCCAGTACTCGCGGAGTGAGTATGGCGACTTGTTCGAAGGCGAAACCGAAATTCGGAAGGACCATCGGTACCTACTGGAGGCCTATTTTGACTGGTTTGTACATCCCAGGGTCGCCATCCGGCTCGCAGGCGGACACCAGGAGCGCGTGTCGAGTTTCGACGACAACGATTTCAAGGCGAGCGCGGCCACGATCGGTCTGCGGCTCGGCTGGTTCTGAATCGATGACTCGCGCGCTGGTGACCCTTCTCGTGATCGTGCTGGCGGTGACGGGCGTGGCTGCCCAGGGCGACTCGGAGCGAGCCGGGGCGAGCACTTCCTCCGAGGTTCGATTCGAACTTCCCTCGGGGGAACTCCCCGACGTGGCCATCGAGCCCGAACCTCGCCGCTTGGTGATCGAATTGCCGAAAGGGGCGGGGCTGCCCATGGACTTCGAGGCCGACAGCGGCGGCCTGATTCTCGACAGCCACGTCGAGCCGATGGGGGAGGGCCGTATCCGCGTCGAGTTGACGCTTGCCGCAGGCTACCTCGGTCGGGTCGCGATCGAGTCCGGCGTACTGGTACTGACCCTCGAATCGCGCCTCGCCCGGAGCGACTCGAGCGCCATGGTCGAGAACCAATACCTGCTGGGACCGAGGGACAAGATCGCGATCACGGTGCACAACCATCCCGACCTCGGTACGGTCCTGACCATCTCGCGTGACGGTACGATCACCCTCCCGATGTTGGGAGAGATCCGGGCCGCGGGCTTGAGTCCGGCTGCACTGGCCGACCAGTTGGAGGAGATACTCGGCCGCAGTTACCTCGTCGATCCCCAGGTCGACGTCGGGGTCGAAGAATTCAACAGCCAGTGGGTGATGATCACCGGCGAGGTCGTGCTGCCTGGCCGCATCATCCTGCGAGGCGGGACGCGCCTGAAGGAGGTCCTCTCCGACGCCGGCGGGTTCAGAGAGACTAGCGGACAGTTGATCACGATCTCGCGTCCCGTGGACGACGAGGGGGATGATTTCCAGACGATCACCATCGAGCGTCACGAGTTCGAGGCCGGCCTCAAGAACCCGGTACTGGAGCACGGCGACATCGTCGACGTGCCGCGCGCGGCCTACTGCTACATCCACGGAGAGGTTCGCTCTCCCGGTCGGATCCCGATCGAACGCGAGACCACGCTTCTGAAAGCGATCACGCTGGTTGGTGGCCTGAACGAGTGGGCCGACCGCAAGAACGTGCGGATCCTCTCCGGGGGCGACCCGGGGGCCGAGGAGGTCGTGGTCAACCTGAAGAAGATCCAGGCCGGGAAGGCCCGCGATCCGGTTTTGAAGGGTGGCGAGGTCATCGTGATCAAACGGCGATTCTTTTAATTGTTGATTGCGTGGAAGCTCGTCCACACTGGCCGTAAAGGTATAGCGCGGGACTGCTGCTAGACTTCTTGGGCTACACGGTTCGGACTCGGAGAGCAAAAGATGGACAACCCCCCGGTCGAGGCCAAGCCGGCCGCGTACCAGGAAACCCACCTGCGGGATTACTGGAAGATCGTCTGGCAGGCCCGCTGGACGATCGCGGCGATCTTCTTCGTCGTCGTCGGGCTGACGGCCGTCTGGACCTACATGCAGCCCAAGATCTACGAAGCCAGGGCGACGATAGAGGTCCAGCCCCAGGCAAACAGCGTCGCGGCGGGTCGAGACGTCTCGGGGCTCGGTGTGTCCGGCTATGGCTGGTTCGCCGAGGAGAAATACCACAACACGCAGGTCGAGATCATTCGTAGCTTCGCCCTTTCAGAGAAGGTCTTCGACGTTCTGGTCCTGCAAGAACACGACGCCTTCCGGGAACTCTCGAAGAACGACGCGATCAACGCCTTTCGCCACAGGATCATGGCCATACCCCGGCGCGAGACCGGGCTGATCGAGATCGGCATGATGGGCACGGACCCCGACGAGATCACAGATTGGGTCAACGCGGTAGCCAAGGCCTACGAAACCTACAACATCGAGCGGGCTCAAGAGAACATACGACGGGCGCTGAAAGGGATCGAGACCCAGATGGAGTCGCTCCACAATCAGGTGTCCAACGCCGAGGAGGCTCGATTCGAGGCATTGAAGATGTCCACGTTGAGCTCGGAGGAACAGGCCGGGATCATCAAGGAGCGTCTGCAGGAATACAACTCGGAACTCAATCGAACCCAGATCGAGATGAACCGTCTGGGTGAGAAGCTCGAACGCATCCGACAACTCCAGGCGTCCCGAGCCGACGTGATGTCGATTCCCGAACTCGCGGACGACGTCAACCTGCGTGATCTTTACAGCGAGCGGGTCAAGCTCGAGCGGGCCCTCGAAAGCGCGAAGGTCGAGCTTCGACCGGGCCACCAGGCCTATCAGAAGACCGAGGGCGAACTGCAGAAGGTGCAGCAGCGGATTCGTGGTCGCGTCGCCGTCATCCTCGGCACGCTTCAGAACCGTTACGAATCGGCCGCCGAGCTGGAACAGTACCTCCAGGAAGAGATCCACCGGTCGGAAGAACTATCCGTGCAGGTCGCGCAGGGACGGTCTGACTACGAGATGAAGAAGACGCAGGCCGAGAACAAGAAGCACATCTTCGATCTGATCGCGCGAACGGTCAACGAGGTCCAGATCGGCCAAGAGTTGATGAGCAACAACGTCTCGATCCTGGACGAGGCCACGGTGCCGCCCTACCCGATCAGGCCACGGAAGAGGCTGAACCTGATGATCGGCGCGATGGTGGGTCTGTTCCTCGGCGTCGGCACAGCGTTCTTCCTCGACTACCTGGACAACACCTTCCGCACACCGGACGACATCGAGAAGCACTTGGGCTTGTCGGTGCTGGGCGTGATTCCGAAGCTGCGTGAGGAAGACACGATCAACGATCGGGCCATCAAGGAAGCCTACCAGTCGTTACGCACCAGCGTGATCTTCTCGAGCAAGAATCACCGCAGGAAAGTGATCCTGATGACCAGTTCGGGACCTCAGGAAGGCAAGTCGTCAACCATCAACAACCTGGGCCGGATGCTGGCTGCCGCCGGCGACAGCGTGATCCTGATCGACTGCGATCTGCGCCGTCCGGTGCAACACCAGATCCAGGACGCCGAGCGGGACTTCGGCCTGACGAATTACTTGTCCGTGCCGATCGAAGCCCAGGGAGCCGAGGCCGAGTGGTCCACGTACGTGAAGCCCGTCGGGCCGTCCAACCTGCACGTGATGACGAGCGGACCGATTCCTCCGAGTCCGCCCGAGTTGCTGGGGTCGGAGCGATTCACCAACCTGGTCTCCAAGTTGCGCGAGAGCTACGACTGGGTGCTGATCGATTCGCCGCCCGCGGCCTCGCTGGCCGACGCCTCGGTCCTCGCCTCGCTGGCCGACATGGTGGTGCTCGTCGTCCGGCACGCGCAGACCGACCGTGAAGTCGTGATCAAGACCCTGAACCGCCTGCGGGCTGTGAATCCCGTCGTCGTCGGCGCAGTCCTCAACGCCGTCGATCTCGACCGCGCGTACCACAAGGACTACTACTACGCGGGTGCGTACTACTACAACGAGGAAGGCGACAAGAAGGCGGCGCGCAAGAGACGGCTGGAATCGAAGGCGAACGTCGGGTAAACTCGTCGCCCGATGATTCACAGACAACTCGCTCGCACCAGTTCGGTCGCCGCGTTGCTGGCGATTCTCGCCGCCCTCGCCTCCGGCTGTGGGCCCAGTGACCCCAAAGAAGGCATCCTGCAGGACCGAGCGCGCTGGGACGTGACGGTCCAGAGTTGGTCGCAGGGCCAGGACGGCACGGTGACGATCGGCACGCGCCTGTCCGGTCCGCCGAACTCCAAGCTCTCCGAGCTGACCGTCCGCGTGCAGCTGGTCGATTCTGACTCGCAGATCATGGAAACCGTCTGGCACACGTTCGACTTGTCCGACGTTCAGCGTGGCGGCCCGGCGGACAAGGTCATCCGAGTTCGCGAGTATCCCCAGGAGGTCTCCGGCGCGGGCGTCGATCCGGTCTACGCGCCGACGGCCGAGGAACAGGCACAGATCCGCGAACTCCAGCCCTGAACCCGAGTATCCCCCCGTCGGGACGAATCAGGCCCCGATCTCTCGTTTCGACGTCAGTGGGTTGCCGACCTGCCCTCGTCCAGCGGGTTGTCGCTCTGGCGTCGGTCGCGCCGGGCTCGGTGTCGCAGCCAGCCGGGCAGGCGTGACGGATTCTCGAGCATCACGGCGGCAAGGTACAACTGGACCTTACGGCTTCGCGTCCCCGTGAAAAGTTCCAGCGGGTGGGGCGAACGCAACGGGCGGACCAGCAATCGGCGCCAGGCCGCGACGGGCAGAGCCGACAGCGCCTGTCGGGGGATCAATTCGGGCGATAGTTTGTGCAGGTGAGTCAGGGAGACCCCTGCCGCGACGGTCCCGTCCCACTCTCCCACGCGTGCGGCAACCGTTTCCCAATCGATCGCTCCGTGCGCGTCCAGCCCCTGCAGGTCCACCAGCCATTTCAGCCGGCGATCGAAGTAATGCGAGAAGTGGTGGATCAACAGGTGGGCGACCACATCGCTGTCGTCGAGTCGCAGCAACTGCCGTCCGGCGACCTCGAGCGCCACCGCCCGATCGAACAGGGCGTCCACGTCGATCGCGTAACGCTCTGACTGGGCCAGGTTCCAATGAAGTTCGAACTCCACGTGGATCGGGCCGGGCGACCGCAGCGGCAGGTGGTGACTGCTGCGAATGTAGTGGGTCGTTCTCTCTTCGGACGGCAACTGCCAGCCGGCCTCGCGCAGAGCCTCGAGCGCTACGGTCAGGTCGCCGCGGCGGATCAGCAGGTCGACGTCGTCGGTGGCCCGAAGGTCGACGGTCGGGTAGATCCGGTGCAGGAAGTCGAGCCCTTTCAGTGCGACCGGCCTGACGCCGGCTCCGGCCAGCAGATCGAGCGCCTGTTCGGCGCGGCCGAGCAAGAGCATCGTGTCGTAGCGGACCTTGCGGCGCATCTCTGCCAGGGCCTCGATCGTCGTCTCGCCGACCAGTTCGGTCCGGCCCTCGCTGGTCAGCAGATGGTGAACCCAGGCGTGGACATCACACTCGCGGCACTGTGCCACGAAGGCCGCCGGGTCCGGGCGCCGAGACGCGACGAGGCGTTCGGCCTCCTCCCATCGCCGGCGCACGACGGAAAGGACGAGGTCGGCGATGTGGGTTTCTGGCATAGTCTTTGACGATCGACAGGACGGAGTGGAAAGATATCGACGGTGGGGTGCGGCGTCAACGCAACGTTGACCCAACTCCCCGAAAAGGCTAGACTTTGCCGCCTTCCGCCATGAGTCCCCTCGGCAAGCGCATCGTCGAAGCCATCGCCCCCTCGTTGGCGTACTGGTATATCCGGTTGCTACAGGCGACGGTGCGTCGCAGCTACCGTAACCGCGAGGCGCTGGACCGCGCGGCCAGCCGGTCCGACGCGCAGATCTATGTCTTCTGGCACTCCAGACTGGTCTTCGGGCGTTTCGGCTGGTTCGGGGACAAGGGTG
>Ga0316198_10000773_pt1 | contig 17623 bp, 20 predicted proteins | sample OudBieAanoxic_MG_FD_204935 | JGI IMG/M metagenome (GOLD analysis project Ga0316198, IMG submission 204935) | Coastal sediment microbial communities from Oude Bieten Haven, Netherlands - site A anoxic | ecosystem: Environmental > Aquatic > Marine > Coastal > Sediment | place: Netherlands...
TCTAATTGCTCAGGGCCTTAGTATAAGATTGATGTTATAAAGCCATACCACCGAGTATCAAAAATACAGGCAAAAAATTTGGTCAAACATTTTTACAACAGAATTGCAGATCGTTACGATAAGGATTGGCGCGGTATTTACAAAGACATACATGAAATCAGCCTTAGTCAAATTACCGAGCATTTTGCCGGCAAAACCATTAAGAGCGCACTTGATCTTGCCATTGGTACCGGGAATGGTTTTAATGATCTAAGTCAACATTTGTGTATCCAGCATCGAATCGGTAACGATATCTCGAAGGAGATGCTAAACCAGGCAAAGAAGAGACTTAAAGGAGACATTGAACTTATATGTGACGATGCATTAAATATTCGAAAGTACGTTGCCGATAGTTCTCAAGATCTTATCCTATGCCAATTTCTATTGAGCTATCTCGATGGTAATAAGGTTATAAAGGCAGCCTATCGTATTTTAAAACCAGGCGGTGTAATTGCATTGGCTAGCTCGACAAAAAGGGATTTACTGGAATTACACACCGGACGATTCAGGGTGACCAACAAATTGTTTCGGGTTGGGGAGTATCTGAACAAAGTGGATACCCCAATGAGTCATGAGGCTTTATTGAGGACTTTAACCGAGCACAAATTAGAGATCCTGAAACATAAAAATTATAGGAAGCAGGTTGTATTTGAATCTTTTGACGATGTGACCGCTTGGGCTATTGATTCTGGGTGGGCAGCACAGTATTTTGACTCTGGGTTTAAGATTAAAACATTGTTAGGAAGTGCCATATTTAAGGGTTTGTCGATTATTATGTATCCGCTTTATCCAGTGTATGCCAATAATGATATTTCGGTGATCTTAGCCCAGCGGTCATTTCATCTTTAAAGCCTAAATTGAAAAAAATGTAGTCTTTCTCTAAAGTGATTCAAGTATAATTTAGTGTTTAAGACTAATCGGCCATATTTGATCGTAATTTGTATGCTTTAATCCAGTCAATTTCGAGTCGAAATTTACCCGCTTGTTTATCAGCGATCAGAAATCCGATCTGCTGAATCTGGTCGGGCGAAACGGATGATACATCTTCAAGAATGCGCCCACGAAAGACCGGCACAAATTCACTAAAAGGAACGCGGATATTCACCCATGTGTCAGGTTGCGTAGTGAAGTGGTGCCGGTAAGAAATACCGTCAAAACGATTATCAGTTCTCACGCGGAGCTGATAATTTTTTCCATCGCCTTGTATGCGAACAATAAGACCGGTATAACCGGCCAAATTATAGGAACGAGGTTTGGTTCGAGTTGAAGCAAAGCCCCCGTTATTTTCCAGAGAAACCGTTCCCTGGAAAATAGCTGTGCCGGCATCCCTAAAGACCACCTCGCTCTGCGAGATGCCACCCATAACATTATCGTTGATAATTCGCCAATCTTCCTTTTCGGCAGCATTACTAAAATTAATTATCATAAGGCCGTTGGTCTCCTGCGATTCAGAGACGCCATCTGCCCAAGCTACCGTTTTAAAACAGACGCTCAATATGAAAAGTAGAACGATAGTTTTTCGAACGTGAATCATCCGTAAATACCCCATCAATATCGAGCTACCCTGGCCATAATGCTTGGTGTTTGATTGATAACTCTCCGTTTGAAATTAATACCACCCACTTGCAGATTACATTCAAGTGGGGGGCATGATATTGTTAAGATGTTAAAAATATATAAAAACTAGCTTACATGGAATCACCAGGATCCAGTACCGTGTCGATCACATGGATCACACCATTGGAAGCAACCACATCTGTGGTCGTAACCGTGGCCGCACGGTTTCCACCTTGATTAAGAACCACATTGCCTCCCACCACATCAATGCTCACAGTTCCGCCATTAACCATATTCACACTTTCGCCATCAAGCGCGATGACATCGGCCGCCAATACAGAACCACTATAGACGTGGTAAGTGAGAATATCGACCAGCGTGTCTTTGTTTTCCGGCATGAGGAGAAAATCGACCGTACCGTCAGGCAGGGCATCAAATGCATCGTCCGTAGGAGCGAAAAGTGTAAATGGCCCCGGACCTCTTAAAGTCCCTTCAAGTCCAGCCGCTTGAACAGCTGCCACCAGTGTGGTAAAGTTGCCATTATCCACTGCGGTGTCAACGATGTCCATTTCACTGACGTGGTTGCCATCGTCGTCTGAATCACATGCAGCAAAAACCAAAACCATGAAGAAAATCAAGATCAATTTGAATAAATTAGTTTTTGTTCCGACCATTTCAATTACCTCCTTCTGTTGTTAAAGAATTGTAGCTTTCGACATGCGTAAACGAAAATCGTTTTCACCCCAAAGCGATTTATATTAATTATTGTTGGAAGAAGTGTCAATAAGTAAAGAACGATAGTATACTGATAAGTAATAACTACAATAAGGAATATTAAAGTATTTCTCATCTGCTCTTTTTTCTTTACAAAAAAAGGAAAAAGGTAGTGATGAATCCTGATACGATCCCATAAGCAGAGCCGTCGGATCGTTACTGATGCAGAAAATGTTGCCTTTCAGCGACTGGCTACGCAAAGTTGCAAATCATGCTGTCCATAGCCTTATACGCCCGGTTAGGCCGGTTAACTTGCGTGGCAACATAATTCGGCACTACGATTCCGGACTCAAACTGAGCATAGTTAACAAACGTTCTACCATCAACCCGAACCTTCATGCCGCTAACCGGATGCTTTAACGGCACAATCACTTTAACACGCTTGTAGCGCTCTTTAACTTCTGGAAAACCTAATTCATCAGCCTTTTGGGCAATACTGGCTTCAAGGTAATGCCGCGATTCGGCGTGAATATTTTCCTTATGATCTTCTGCTATCTTAGCGATCACTTCGCTCAAATTATCATTCATTATTTTTACTCCCTGCAGGTTAGGATATCTTCATCAGCAAACGGATCAGGCTGGCCAGCAAAAAAACTGCCGCCAGGCTGCCGCACCAGAGTCCGATTAACCACGCCCATTGTTGCTGTTTTTTAGTAAATGCCTTCATGGGAAGTTTTTCCTCTGAAGATGTAGTAACTGTAGCCCGTATATGTAAGTACGACAGGCAGCATGATAACGGTTCCGATCAGCAGTAGAGATTGGGACTCCGGGGCTGCCGCCGCCTGCCAGAGGGTAATTTTATAAGGAACGAGCCAGGGCCACAAGCTGATTCCCAGGCCGATATAATTCATTAGAAAAATGCCCAGGCTTAATAAAAAGGGCCTGTATTCCTTCTCTGTATTTAAATCGCGCCATATTAGGACGACAAGGACAACTGACAAAAGTGGTAAGGGCAACAGCATGAAAAAATTAGGCATACTAAACCAAAGGTTTTTTATATCCGCATTTATAAAAGGCATGCTCAGGCTTACCAACCCCATAAAAACGGCCACAAAAACGAGCACGTAAGCAGCACATTTACGTGCCCACGCCTGGGTGATATCTTCGGTTTTCATGATCAACCAGGTTGCACCCAAAAGAGCATATCCGCATATCAGAGCAAAACCAGTCATTACGCTGAACGCACTCAGCCAATCAATCGGCCCGCCGGCAAAACTTCGACCCGCCACTTCAATTCCTTGGACAAATCCACCCAGGATCATACCCTGGGTAAAGGTTGCAATCAGAGACCCAAAGTGAAAGGCATAGTCCCAAATTTTCCTTGATCGACCCGTTGCCTTGAAACGAAATTCAAATGCAACTCCGCGAAAAATCAGTCCCAGGAGCATCAGAATCACCGGAATATACAGGGCTGGCATTACGATGGCATAAGCCAGGGGGAATGCGGCAAACAATCCACCACCCCCCAACACCAGCCAGGTTTCGTTGCCGTCCCAGAAGGGGGCAATGGAGTTCATCATTCGATTACGACATTTATTGGAAGGGGCAAAGGGAAATAAAATGCCCACCCCCAGGTCAAAACCATCCAAAATCACATAAAGAAAAATCGCCGTAACAATCAGACCACCCCAGATGAGTGGCAAATCCAGGAAACTTGCGAAACTAAACATTTTTACCCCCTGCTGTTTCCGAGCCCAGGTCCGTCACTAGCGGTGGTGCCTTGATGCCATGATCACCGTAAGCATTTTCCGATTCATCGGGTCCTTTGTAGATCAGCCGTAAAATATAGTAGCTTCCGGAAATAAAAACGAATGTATAGGTAACGATAAAGGCCAGCAGAGAGAGCGCGACATTGGGCCCGATTACCGGTGATACGGTATCTGAAGTACGCAGGACTTCATAGACGATGTAAGGTTGTCGGCCGATTTCAGTGACAAACCATCCGGCGATTACGGCGATAAACCCCGATGGGGTCAAGGCCATGCACCAGAATTGGAACCAGCGGGTATCGAATAATTTCTTTCGAAAAAATAGGAATGCAGCGATGACGCCCGTGAATACCATCAACGTTCCGACGCCGACCATGGTTCGAAATGACCAGAAAACCCATGCCACCGGCGGGCGTTCGTCCCGGGGCCATTCTTTCAAGCCTTTGACCTCGCCATTTAAATCATGGGTCAAAATCAGGCTGGACAGATTGGGAATTTCAAGCGAATATTTGGTCCGTTCCTGTTCTTGATCCGGCCAACCGAACAATTTTAAAGGAGCGCCGCGTTGGGTTTCCCAGAGGCCCTCCATGGCGGCCACTTTGACCGGCTGATGTTCCAAGGTGTTAAGCCCGTGGAAATCGCCGATGATGGGTTGAATGGGCGCAACAAATACGGCCATAATCATGGCCATCCCAAACATCACCCTGGCATGCCTGGTATGACGTTTTTGCCATAGGTAATATGCCCCGATGCCGCCAACGACAAAGGCTGTGGTAAGGTAGGCGGAAATAACCATATGTGCCAATCGGTAGGGAAAAGAAGGATTGAAGATAACCTGTAGCCAATCAGTCGGATATAAAAGGCCATATTCTCCCACACGGTAGCCCTGGGGCGTTTGCATCCAGCTGTTTGCCGCTAGAATCCAGAAAGAGGATAATAGGGTTCCAAAGGCCACAATAATGGTCGCCGCAAAATGCATCTTGCGGCTAACCCGGTTCCAACCAAACAGCATGATACCGAGAAATGATGCTTCCAGAAAGAAAGCGGTTAAGACTTCATAACCGAGCAGGGGCCCGATAACATTTCCGGCTTTGTCCGAAAATACCGACCAGTTGGTACCAAACTGGTATGACATCACCACGCCGGACACGACGCCCATACCGAATGTGACGGCGAATATCTTTACCCACATGCGGTAAATTTCTTGATAGACTTGATTGCCAGTTTTTAAATAGCGCCATTCGACCACCGCCAGCCAGCTTGCCAGACCGATTGTAAATGCTGGAAAAACGATATGGAAAGTAATCGTGAATGCGAATTGAATACGCGCCAGCAGAACGGGATCAAGATTTGGTAACATTTGCGCCTCTCTCTCAAGCCGGTTAGATTTGCCTAAACTAAGTTGTAAACCTAAAAAAAAAGATGATTATTTATTTTTTCGCAAGCGATAGTGAGACACCAGCCATTCCTGCCCATTGCGGAAACCCCACAGCTCCGCACAGGCCATAAAGAAGATCCGCCAGCGCTGAAACCAGCGTTTTGCGTCCTCACGCCCATAAACATCCTCCATGATCGGCAGGATGGCCTTGCGATTTTTATCCTGGTTTACCAACCAGGCCTCGGCGGTCCGGCTATAGTGCTTACCATTAACCCGCCAGTGTTTTTCAATGACTAAATGATCCTGAAGATGCGACAATAGGTCATCTGAAGGCATCATCCCGCCACTGAAAAAATGGCGCCCCATCCAGTTCCTGTCTCCGTTGGCATTAAAAGTATAGGTATATTTGCGATGGGTGAAAATGTGGATAAATGCCCTGCCTTGGGGGGCCAACCAGAGGCTGATGCGTTTCAGCAGGCGAGGCCAGTTGCGCATGTGTTCAAGCATTTCAACCGAGACGATCCGATCGAATTGCTGATCGATGCTGAAATCATTCATATCCGCGGTAATGACCTGCAAGTTGCTCAGGTTTCGTTCAGCCATTTTAAATTGGATAAATTCCCTTTGAGTCCTTGAGTTGGAAACAGCCGTTATGTGACTTTCGGGATAGTGTTCGGCCATCCAGAGCGACAAAGAGCCCCAACCGCATCCGAGTTCCAGAATAGAAAGACCATTGCTCAGTGAGGCCCGTTGGCAGGTCAACGCCAACATCTGTTCTTCGGCCTGGTCTAGCGTCTTTGTATCGGGCAACCAGAGACCGCTACTGTACTTCAGATGTCGCCCCAACACCAACTGAAAAAACCCCGGTGGCAATTCGTAATGCTGTGCATTGGCTTTGCGGGTTTGAATGGCAATGGCGCTTCGGTGCATGTCCGCGATGAAACGTTTTTTGACCTCCCGGGCAGACACACCGTTCTGCTGAGAGATATCGCTCAACCGTTTGCGGTCGAGCCGGCGGATGCCGAATCGAATGAGACTGTCCGGCAACCGCCGGCGTTCGGCCAACTCCATGGCCACATTCATGGCTTTACCTCCTTTTTAGGGAACCATGGGAAAAATGAACTGGTACGCGCAATGTACTCGTTGTAGCCGGGTCGCGTCTTAACGATTGTTTTTTCTGTCAGAGGGACACCGGTCATTTTCAACAAAACAACCGTGATTAGGATTGGACTGACAATGGTCCACCAACTGTTGGGGGTTGACAGGGTTATCAGAAAAAATCCCCACCATATGAGAAATTCGCCGAAATAATTGGGATGGCGGGAATAGGCCCACAGTCCCCGATCCATTACGCGGCCTTTATTCGCCGGATCTGCTTTAAACCTGGCGAGCTGCCAGTCGCCCGTCGATTCAAAGGCAAAACCGATTAACCAGATGAACATTCCAATAATATCCAGCCAGACAATTTGATTCGGCCTCGGTGAAAGTTGGCCTTTCTGTAACACCAGGGCAATGATCCATAAGAAGATCGCCTGTAATACAAATACCTTGGTTAGGCTTACCAGCCAGAATCGCTCGCCGCTCTTTTTACGCCATTCACCATAGCGAGGGTCTTCACCCCCTTTCCAATTGCGTTTGCTGAGATAAATGCTTAATCTCATTCCCCACACCGTTACCAGGACGGTAATGAACGTCTTGCGGACCGGAAAACCTTCTGATAAAGAGAAAGTAATCCAGGCAATCAATACGAAGCCGAGCCCCCACAAGCTATCCACAATAGTGACATTCCGGTACCAAAGGCTGATGAGCCATCCAATGATCATCATTGTAACAACGGCAACAAGATTCCATCCCATAATTGTGATTGTGTCCTGCATCGTGGTTCCTCCGGTTATCCGCCTAAGCCAGGGTTTCAGCCGGTTTTAAAGGATTGGCAACCGGGAGACCTTTTTGCCGCTGGGCAATCGCCGTTCGTATGTCTTTATGGATACTGCTGCTGATCGGATAAGTCAACGCAATGAATAATGCGATGATATTGAATAGCGAGGGGACCAGTGCATAAAGGATTCGCAGCGCTAACCGAACCTGCTCTGATTGCTCAACATTAGGGGTATAACCCACCAATCCTAAAGTCAATAAGCCGACACCAACCCCGACGGCTGCCGCGAACTTTTTTGCAATTGACCACAAACCAATGTATTGCCCTTCTCGCCGTTCACCAGTCAAAAGTTCATCATAGTCAATAACATCGGCCTGGATAGCTGAAGGGATGGCCAGGGTTGCACCAAAGCCGATGCCGGACAAAAATACCAGGACGCCGTAGATAGCGGTATCCCCCGGGCCGAGAAAAAAGACACCCATAAAGGCACCGGTGTTAATAGCCATGGACGCCACCCATGCCGCCTTTTTCCCTGTTCGGCGTGCAATGATAATCCAACCCGGCAAAAAGAGGATCCCGGTCATGAAGTAAAGCAGCAGGAAGGCATCGGCCATTTCGGATTGCAGGACGTACTCCACGTAATATAGGATCAACGTTGCCGGCAGGTTGTTGCCAATGGCGCTTACGGTGTAAGCGATGAGCAGGATTAGAAAGGGCCGGTTGTGAACTGTTTGCCGAAGCCCGCGCCAGATGCTGACTGTGTGAACCCGATCCCTTCTCGGTATTTCTTTGATTGCCAGCACACACCACCAACAAGAACCGATCAGTAATGGCGCGTAAATCAAAGCGATCCAGAAAAACTTAGCCCGCTCGCCATCTGCGTCTCCCGAAAGGCCCAAAAACCACTGTACAACGGCGGGGGAACTTGCCGCCGCCAGTGTTCCTGCAATGAGAAATCCGTCGCGCATGCCGAACAGGCTGGTCCGTTCGTTGTAATCGAAAGTAATTTCAGGTCCCAATGACTCATAGGGGACCACAACAACCGTCCAGCATAAAAATAGGGAATAGATACACCCGGCGAACCAGACCGTCTCAAAAAGTGTGGATGCGCGGGGCGGATTAAAAAGTAAAAACATCGTTAAGGCAACGAACACACTGCCTGCGATGATGTATGGTCGTCTCCGCCCCATACGGGTCTTGGTTCGATCGGAGAGATACCCTATGGCCGGGTCCGTTATGGCATCAAAAATGCGGACACTGAAGAGGATGTAGCCTATAATGGCAATATCGACACCAACCACATCCGTGTAAAATTTTGGAATGTAAACATAAACGGGGATACCGACGACCGCCAAGAAAAAGGCTGGTGCTGAGTAGGCGATTTTTTTTATCAGTGGAACCCGCTGTGTGACCATGTCTGACATCATGCGCCTATGATTGTTGTCGGAAAAATTTAAATCGAAAGGGCTCAGAGTTCAGCCTTACCAGGATGGGTTTAAGCCCTGTGTAAGTTAAAGCAAGTATGAGTGGGCTCAATAAAAGCCAGGCGCCGACAGCATAAAGCGTTGAATCAACGAACTGCAACAGCATTTCCTGGGGTGTACTCCGTGTCAGCATGGTTGCAAGCATGTCGTAATCAATAGGCAGCTGAGCGTTAAAAACCAAATTTCCGATGTAATAGTGCGGAACCAGCATGAAAAGCTTTAAGGGGAATGCCAGGAAATTGGCAAACTGAATAACAGGCATATTAAGTTTAAAGATGAGTGCTGCCAAAATACAAAGAATGGTCGTCACACCCAACATTGGTAGGGCACCCAGGGTGATCCCAAAAGCAAAACTTAATGCCAGTTTATGAACGCTCAAACCCTGAGAAAGAAAGCTCAGCAATGGCTGGACAACTTTTTTTTCCCAGTATGTTGGCACCAATCTATTACGCAACATGAATTTAAGAACCTGAAATTATTAAATTACCCAGTTAAGTGGAGTCACCAAATGATTCATACAAGTTCGAAAATATTGATTCTTGTTTAATGGCTTTAATTTTAGCATTCGTCCTGGTAAATCAATAAGGAAATATATACAGGTTAGTGATAGTAAAAACCTATTAAAAATAACTATCTTAGAGCGGTTGTCAGAATAATGTTCCGATTGGTTTATACTCAGTTAATTCACGGTTGATGTAAAAAAACACCACCGTCATTTCGGCGGATGCCGAAATCCAGAAGATCCGGCATGACGACTGATGGGGCAAAAGTCATTCGGAACATGTTTATGACAACCACTATAACTCACTGAGTTCAAAGCTATCTGAGGCTGATAGAAAATGATGATTTGACCTGAATGGACGTAAATAGGCCTGCATATTTCGACGAAGTGCCTGGCGTTAGGTTTTCTCTCTGATAGCGGGCAGGTTTTTGAATACACGCTTATCGCGCTTGATCAACCTTGAAATTGAACGCCGCCATAACCTTAGATTCTCACCCATCCCTGACCAGCTAGAGACTGGTGATAAGTCAATTCTGGGTAGAGGGTCCAGATCAAGGATGTAAGCGTACACCTTGCAGGGTGGTAAGTGCTCGTAATGCTCGATATATGCATCAAGTTTAGGGAGTATGGCGGGATGGAGAATTTCGTAGACATCCTTGGTAAACAGCAGGTAGCAGTCGCCGGGCACACTGTTTTTCAGCAACCGGTGGATGAGGATCACTGGCTGGCCGGCAAGTTCCTCGAATTGGCGCACCTGTTTGAGGACGATCGGGCCGTAATGCATCACGGCCTTAATGTTCAGTTTTTGGATATGCTGACAGGCATCGCAGGCGCAGCCTCCGGCACCTTTGAGAAGGAGCTTTCTTTGCTTGTCTCTGAATGCCCCAATAAAGCCTTCTAGTTGCCGGTAGATATCGATCAGGGTCGCTTCAAGGCCATTAATAGATGAGTAAAGCAGGGCGGCATCACCTTCCAATTTATTCAGCTTTAGGGGGTGCTCAGCATGTTCGATTACGGAATCCAGCAGCTCGGTAATAATTTGTTCGGCGTGCAACAGGCTTGTGGTTCGGTAGTTCACAAACTCAGTATAGCCACTGATATCAAGTAGAACCATGCAGGCATCAATTTCTTTCATTTCTAAAGGCATAATTACTTTTCCTTACTCTGTCGTAGATAAAATTAGCTTGTCCCATCCATTAATACAGTATGCTAGGTTAAACATCCCTGGTAAGCCCCTCTGACTTTATTAAATATACCCGTCCAGGTATACGCATCAAGTTTAGCCTGAACGGGTGATAAATTAATCTGTGGACACTTGGAGACCGCATTCATCTGTTGCTTAATCGCCTTTTTCAGATTTTGTTCAAATACAAATTCATCTTCCCGGTAGGGCTGATCAATAAAACGTAATCGCGGTGTCCGGACCAAGGTTATAAAATCGGTGTCCGAATTGCCGAGTATTTCTTTAATGCCCGGAAGATCGGTGGCAATAATGCGGCAACCGCTGGCCAGACCTTCTAGGATAACGAGGGGTAAGCCTTCATAAAAAGAAGGCAGTACCAAAATATGAGAACGTCTCATTATCTTAGCCAAATGTTTTTGGGGCAGTGCCCCGTAGACACGAACCCTTTCCCCCATTTCTTTTGCCAGCTTGAGGCAATACTCTTTTTCCTCTCCCCTGCCACTGCCCAAAAGATGTAACTGCCACGCAGGGGAACGGATTGATTGCAACGCACGCAAAAACCAGGGGACACCTTTGGCGTTACTGAGCTTGCCGGCATACACCCGTTGAATCGGGTCTCTGACTAAGCAAATGAAGAATCTTCAGTTTTTTCAAATTAACCATAAGCCATTCCGATGTAGATGGCGGTAGACATGGCAAACAAACCCAATATTGCCAGAGCCCAGTTTCGATTAATCCTTACATCGTGTATTGATTGTAAAAAAAATCTTCATTTATCATAATATAGGAAGAGCCCACGTGAAACCAGGCGTTTAATTTGACGATAGATGCTTACTTTGCCGCTCCTGTACTTCTGTTGATACCTGATGGTTCAAATCTCATTTTAGAGCCCCTTCCTCGCTTTCAAAAACGATATCATTTTTTTGGCCCTTAATAGGTTCCAAATGCAGATTATCGCCGTAAGCGATTTCAGGTGGGATGCCATCAGGAAATGCCTTGCAAACACTTCTTTCAGATGTTCCATCCTCACCAAGCCATTTAACCCCATCGTAATGTTTACATCTTCTTGTCCAGCATTTAAATTCTGCTAACATTTCAGTCCTCCATTCATTTCATTTTTTCCCTAAATGCCGTGCCTTCGACATCGGTTTTCCCGCAATACCGAAAAAGCGGGGGTCAAAGGGCGAACAAAAATGGAGCGGTTATTTTACAATTTATTTTTTACTGATGCAAGCATGGTAAAAACCTGCCTAACGCTTAAAAAAAGCATTCAATTGGATGTATTATGATAGTTCTCCATTTTTTTTACGCTCATTTAGGGTCACACACCCTGCACGGGCAGACATGACAGAGTAGGTAGAAGACGACCGCTAATTGACCCCCACCCCAGAGGCGTACCAAACGGCTTAATTCTGGCGAGATTAGCCGGTCACCTTTATTTATAGTGGTTGTTATAAATATGTTCCGAAAGAATTTTGCCTCATCCGTCGTCATGCCGGACTTGATCCGGCAGCCAGGGACGGGACTGGGTGGCCGGTCTCCTGGATTCCTGCGTCCGACGGAATAATAATGGTTTTTTGCATTAACCGTAGATTAACAGAGTATACGCCAATCGGAACATTATTCTGACAATCGCTCTAATGAGCCGATTAGGTCTTTGATCTTGCGTTTACGCCAATTAATCTTACCGCTGACCTTTTCTTCAACGAATTGGACTTTACCAGAATCTTTTCATTGAAAAATGAAAAAACTAAAACGCCTATAATAATTAAGGATACTGGTTCATCAGGCGCTTCTACTGCACGAACTATCCCGTGCCCCCTTATATTAATGGTGGTGGGTGAAATATTTGATTTACAATGTCTTCAGCTTACGCAGATAGTCGCGAACATAGTGTGGAAGGATCTCGTTTTTAAGGTAGGTGTTAAAATCCGTATCGGCTTGTTCAGGCGAAAGTGACCAAGTGGCAGCCGCTCGCTTGAACACCTCATGCTCGCTGATGCCTTTATTTCGGGCATGATTCCACAGGCGTTCTTCATCCGTCAGGGGGGTTCGGTTGGCCCAGTATTTGTCCAGCCAACGCAGCAATTCGAAATAGAACAATGTGATGACAACAGCCAGCAGCATCGGCCATTGAAAGACAAACCCATCATTCATGGGGCACCTCCGGAATCAGCTTCATTCCTATCATAATGCCGAAAATTAGAAAATCATCTGCTGCTTGTTAAAATTTGACATAAATTTTTGATGGGCTTGTATCTTCCACAATGTCACCCAAAGGGTTGGCTCCGGAAAATTGTACATTAGGTTTGCGGTTCACCGGTTCCTCTTGTGATTTAGTATCCCACTGCCTGCCCATCTTTGCGGTGATCGGAAGCCGCGCAGTATCCATCTTGAATCTTTGCAATTAGCTGAGCTCCGCCGAATAATTTAACCGGTGGATTGGGAATTATTTTGTGCCCTCGATCGACCAAATCTGCTGTCACACTGTCGCCTATCCCCGCCTCCAGGGCCAGTTCAAAATCCTCGGTGAGGCACCACCGTGGGGCGTTGGAGGCTTCCTGCGGGTTAAATCCATAATCGAAAATGCGGGTAACCATTTGAACATGCCCCTGGGGCTGCATGTGACCACCCATAACTCCAAAGCTTAATACCGGTTGATGGTTACGAGTAACAAAAGCAGGAATGATTGTGTGGTAGGGCCGTTTTCCGCCATCGACCTGATTTGGATGACCTGCCTTAAGTGAGAAACCGTTGCCGCGGTTTTGCAGGCTGACACCTGTTCCCGGTATGACAATGCCGGATCCGAAGCCCATATAGTTGGATTGAATATACGATACCATCATGCCGCCATCATCAGCGGCGGCCAGATAGACGGTTCCCTTTTCATTTGGGATCGAGGCCTTTGGATAAAGGGCCCTGTCCATGCAAATCTCTTCTGCGCGTTTTGCCAGAAAAGAATCAACAAGCAGCGCTTGTGGTTTGATTTCCATGGCCGCCGGATCGGAAATATAGCGGTGGGCTTCGGCAAAGGCGATTTTCATGGCCTCGACCTGCAAGTGAATGCTATCGGCAGAATCGGGTAGGTAATCCTGGATATCATACTGCCGCAAAAGTCCCAATGCAATCAGGGCTGCCAATCCCTGCCCATTGGGAGGGATTTCATGCATTTCGATACCATGATACGCTTGTGAAATCGGTTCGACCCACTCGGCCTTATGCGCCGCGAGGTCTGATGCTTTCATTATTCCGCCCGTGGCTTTGGCATGGGCCGTAATTTTTTGAGCAATTTCACCCTTATAAAACGTTTCACCACCGGTTTCCGCAATTTTCTTGAGGGTTCGTGCCTGTTGGGGCGAGATGAAAAGATCTCCGGCCTCTGGTGCTTTTCCTTCCGGTAAGAATACTTTCGTAAATTCAGGAAAAGCTTCGAAACGATAAGCTGCATCCGCCCAAAGAAATGCAATGGTCGGGGTTACCAGAAAGCCCTCTTCAGCATAACGTATAGCCGGCTCGAACAATTGCATAAAGGGTAGTTTCCCGAAGCGTCGAGAAAGTTCTGACCAGGCACCCACTCCACCGGGAACGGTAACTGCATCCCATCCTAGCTCAGGCATGGTCTGATAATTCGCAAAATGCTCCGAAGACCAGCCGGCCGGTGATCTTCCGGAGCCATTGAGACCATGAAGCTTCTTTCCGTCCCAGATGATTGCGAACGCATCACTTCCTAATCCATTACCCGTGGGTTCTACTATTGTCAATGTAATGGCCGCCGCAAGTGCAGCGTCAACGGCATTCCCGCCACTTTGAAGCATTTCCAGCCCTGCCTGCGAGGCAATGGGCTGAGAGGTGGCGACAACGTTTTTGGCAAAAACGGGCACCCGCTGAGATGATGGTGGATTGTCCGTTGAAAATTGCATGTTGGTATGATGCTCTGTAATTAATTTTTTAAGATAACCATTCAGAGACTTAAGAAGTATCTTCAATCCCATTCTCAAGAAAAATACAGAATAGAGGATTCAGAATAATTGTTTACCAAACAGCTATCCCTTTTAATCAGCACTAAATTAAAGCCCAGATTAAATCACAATTCTTCAAAAGGCAAGGTCTCCATCGGATATGCACATTGACATATAAACACATATTTGGGATTGTTCGCTCATCTCTCCCATATAAAGGACGGGCCGAATGCAACTATCTAAAATCAAGAGCCGGCTTGCCAGTAAAATGGTTTTTCGGTTTTAATATTTTAAAAGGAGAAAAAATGAAGCGGTTTTTTGGAATTTGCTTAATATTTTTCTTAGTGTTGGCTGTAAACAGCATTAAGCTTGCAACTGCTGAAGAAGGCACAAATAATTTCAGGAAGACTACCTGGGGGATGTCTAAATCACAAGTTAAGGCAACAGAGTCCAAGAAACCTAAGTTTAAAAGTGATTCGAGGCTTGGATATCTTGGCAAAGTATTAGGTATGGATACTCGCATAATTTACGACTTTGTGAATAACAAATTGGCAAAAGGTCATTATGTTTTTTTTGAAAAGCATACAAATAAAACTGATTATATTAAAAACTATGAAAAATTAAAAGCGATACTGATTAAAAAGTATGGAAAAGCAAATGAAGATAAAATCTATTGGAGCAATGAATTATACAAAAGCGATCCTGAGCAATGGGGTCTTGCTGTCATTTTGGGACACCTTAAATATATGTCAAAGTGGGAAGACGAAGACACCGAAATTGGAATGGTGTTGACGGGAGATGATAATGAAATAAACTTAATGATAGAATACTATAGTAAAGCTCTTGGCGGTGTTTTGAAGGAATTAATAGAAAAAAGGATGGCGGATGATCTGTAATTTCTTAAACAACAGGCCGCCTGGGCCAGATGAAAACTGTCTTAAATCAAAAGCCGGCTCGCCACCTTCCCCACGGTTTGACGATATCTGAACTTTTTGGCCTTGCTGGAATTTTACATTCTGGGTAGGATTTTCAACGTCAATGAGGCACGATTTATCTCAATGTATCGGTAATCTACAATATTGAATCTTATAGATTCCACCTAAGCTAGATTCGCCCCACTTGAAAAATGCTGGAGGAAATCATGAAACGACTTGGGAATAAAATTGCAGTAATAACCGGTGGTACTACAGGAATTGGGTTTGCTACTGCGAAAAAATTTCTGGCAGAAGGCGCGACGGTCGCAGTATTTGCACGCAAAAAGAATGAACTGGATAAGGCTATTGCTCGGTTAGGTGAAGGATGTTTTGCCTTTCAGGGCGATGTGACAAAGCAAGAAGAACTTGAAAAGCTCTATAGTGACATACACAAGCAGTTTGGTCGATTGGACATCATTTTTGCCAACGCCGGGATAGGTGAATTTACACTACTGGATGAAGCAACGGACGAACACTTTGATCGCATGTTTAACGTCAACACAAAGGGCGTGTTCTTTACCATACAGCGTGCACTCCCCTATCTAACGGAAGGTGCGTCCATCATCATTAACGCGTCAATTTCCGGTATTAAGGGTTTTGAACGGTTAGAAGGCTATTCCGCCTCTAAAGCGGCCGCCCGATCTCTGGCTCGGACCCTCTCAGCCGATCTCGTAAAAAAAGGAATTCGCGTCAACTCGGTTTCTCCTGGATTAATTGATACTCCGATTCACCCCAAAATGGGAGCGGCTGGAGAGGATGTTCGGAAAAACGCCAGGCAATCCATTCCACTTGGACGCGTTGGGCAGCCAGAAGATATAGCAAACGCGGTGGCATTCCTTGCATCAGACGAGGCTTCCTATATTGTTGGAATCGAGCTAGTCGTCGATGGGGGCCTTACGCAGATTTAGTTCGATATATATAATTGTAACTCAAGAAAGATCTTTGTAGTTGAGCGGAAGTGCGCCGTATTTAGATATTCATTTTATGGAGCGAATTTCATATGGGCTATTTTGATCATGAAAAAAATGTACAAGAATATATAAATATGGTCGAAGGCTATAATGGGGCTGAATTGATTAATGCGCTTAAGAATTATTTGCCAAAAGGCTCTTCATTGCTTGAATTAGGTATGGGACCCGGTAAAGACCTTGACATACTAACCAGATCATATGTTGTAACAGGTTCAGATAGTTCACAAATCTTTGTCGATCAATATAAACAAGGCCATGAAGACGCAGATGTAATAGTACTGGATGCAGTAAAAGTTGAAGCCGGGAAAAAATTTGACTGTATCTATTCAAATAAAGTATTGCACCATCTCAAAAAAAGAGATCTTGATAAATCTATACATAGACAAAAAGATGTTCTCAATGATGGCGGCATCTTATTTCATTCCTTTTGGCATGGTCATAAAGTGGAGGAACATCATGGTATGCTATTTGTTTACTATTTAGAAGAACAGCTAATCGAAAAAGTACAAGATGACTTCGAAATATTAGAAATAAAAAAATACTCCGAAATGGAGACTAATGATTCCTTTTACATTGTGTTAAAGACAAGGTGAAGATCGAATCTAGAAACCAAGCTGTAATCCGATCCCGGATAACGATGATCGATAATAAACACAAAGATACAGGTGAAGTTTATGCCTAAAAAAATTGGAGCTCACGCAAAGCGGCAATTTCTGATGCAAAATCACTGTCACCTAACATGCGCTCATCGCCTTTAACCCGGATACCGTCTTTGCGAAGCCCTTTCAGAACCGTCCAACCACCGACACTTCTTAATAATCCGCCACCGGAAAGATCCGGCCGTCTGCCTGCTGGAATACCTTTTCCGATAAATACACGATATTTTTTTAGGGCCAATCTTTTTTGTTTGGAAAACATTCCATAAACATAATCGACATTCTGCCAGGTCTGCTCCGTTTTATTCATAAGAGCGCTGTGACCACACCACGGATATGTATCCAATTCTTGGATATGTTGCACAATTCCTGCCCTCAAAGGATTCAAATGAATATATCGCACCAATTCCTTAAGATAAGGATCCTCTTGACATAAAATTGATTTATAGCGGTTTTGAAAAAGCTGCCCATGCCGCCGCTATTTCTTATTGAACCATCCTTGCGTATCCGGTCAGCAGACGGCTCATGAGAACCGAAATGGGGATCAAACCGGTCCTT
>Ga0316198_10000774_pt1 | contig 17622 bp, 17 predicted proteins | sample OudBieAanoxic_MG_FD_204935 | JGI IMG/M metagenome (GOLD analysis project Ga0316198, IMG submission 204935) | Coastal sediment microbial communities from Oude Bieten Haven, Netherlands - site A anoxic | ecosystem: Environmental > Aquatic > Marine > Coastal > Sediment | place: Netherlands...
ACCGATCGACCTCCTGCCGAGTTCCGTGGGCGCCCAAGCGCGAGGCGAGGGTCGACTTCCCGTCGTCCTGGCCGGTGTCCTTGCCGATGTCCTCTCGCGAGCCAAAAGTGTCGAGGAGATCGTCGAGCAGCTGAAAGGCGAGCCCGAGGTTGACGCCATACTCCCGCACCGCCTTTACCCACACATCGTCGACACCCGCAACGCGTGCGCCCGCCTCGAGCGCCGCCACGAAGAGCGCACCGGTCTTCTGGCCGTACATCTCGGTCAGACCGGCCACGTCATCGCCATGGCCGTGGCGGATCCGCAGGTCGCAGAACTGCCCGGCAATGATCCCATTACTTCCCACCGATTCCGATAGGAGACGAGTCAGGTCGAGACGTGTCTGTGCCGACAGCAGATCGCACTCGGCGATCACTCCGAACGCACGGTTGAGCAACGCGGTGGCGGCGAGGATCGCGGTATCCTCGCCGAAGACAAGGTGATTGGCAGGTTGGCCGCGTCGCAAGCTGGCGTCGTCCATACACGGAAGATCGTCGAGGATCAGCGAGGCGGCATGGACCATTTCAACCGCGCACGCCGCGTCAAGTGCTGCCTTCTCGGTCGCACCGAGGTCGGTGGCCACCTGGATGGTGAGCACCGGCCGGATCCGTTTCCCACCCGAAAGCAGGCTGTATCGCATGGACTCGTGCAGCGGACGCGGATCAGTGGACCCATCGGGGATGAGTTCGGCGAGGCGTTCGTTGATCCTGCCACGCCATCGGCGGCTGGAATCCCGTTGGTCTTCGTCCCGAGGAGCCAGAAGCAGCCTGCCATCGGCATCCAGACCTTCGATAGTCATACTCATTTTCAGATTATCTCCACTTCCTCGTGATCTCGTCAGCCGTTTCTCGCTCGGGTTTAGAGGTTGACGTTCTGCTGAGAAGCAACAACCTCAGGCAACACCGATATTCCAAATGGTCAGGTTGACTTTCTGCTGATAAGCAACAACCTAATGCAACACCGATATTCCAGGGCGCAAGGTCGCCATTGTGTTCAATTGAACTGGGCCCAGCTCGCGGACGTCGGTCAACTCTCGGCAGGGAGGAGCGCCTTGACCGCATCAACGATCGCGTCGTCCATAGGATCGATGTTCGGCTCGAAGCGGGCGACGACCTCGCCATCGCCATTGATGAGAAACTTGGTGAAATTCCACTTGATCTCACCGCGCATCACTTCGGGGGACTCCGCGGTCAGGGTGCGATAGATGGGCGCCTGCTCGAGTCCCTTGGTGTGGACCTTCTCCATCATCGGAAATGTCACGCCATAGTTGAGCCGGCAGAAGTTGGCGATCTCTTCCTCGGTGCCCGGCTCCTGGTTGCCGAAGTCGTTGCTCGGAAACCCGATGACGACAAAACCACGATCACCGAACTTTTCGTAAAGCCGCTGGAGCGTGTCGTACTGTTTCGTGTAGCCGCACTTCGACGCGGTGTTGACGATGAGCATCGGACGCCCGCGATATCCGCGCAGATCGACGATGTCGCCTTCGATGGTGGTGACGGTGTGGTCGATGGTACCTATGGCGTAGTCGCTCACTGCTCGAGGTGGCGTCATCGTGACCTCCTTGGTCGCTGTCTCCGGTGCTTCGCCGGCGCCGCCGCAGCTGACACCCATGAGAGCGACGAAAATGGCGGATCCGATGAAAGCTGTCGATGTCTGTTTCACGTTCTCTCCCTCGCGTGTTACAACACCTCCGAAGAGGACATCCTTCCATCGGGGTCGGACGGGTCCTCGGCTGCGAGGCCAACAACGCGAACCGGCATCATGACCACTGGAAACACCCTGATAGCTCGCACCCCCAGCCGTTCCGTTCGGGCTCTCGGGCCCGATCACCGCGAATCGCGACGCCCAACGGACCAACGCGATCTCCGGGATTCGAACGAGAATGTCGGTGGAGCGGTTCCGTGAGCGATCTCCTCATCTGGGTACAGCTCACGGCGACCCTCTACCTCACCGGCCTGATCTGGGTGATCCAGGTAGTCCACTACCCGTTGATTAACCGGGTGCCGGCGGAAGCGTTCGTCGAGTTCCACGACCAGCACTCGCGCAGGATCAGCTCAATCGTTGTCGCTCCGATGGTGATCGAGCTCGCGACCGTCATCGGGCTGCTCATCCTCCGGCCCGCGAGCGTCCCACACAAGCTGCTGGCCCTGAGTGCAATCCTCGTCGCACTGCTCTGGCTGTCGACCTTCGCCCTCCAAGTTCCGCTCCACCGGAAGCTGGCCACCGGATTCGACCCCTCGGTTCACCGCGCCCTTGTTCGAGGGAACTGGATCCGCACCGTCGCCTGGACGCTGCGCGCACCCGTAGCGCTCGTAATGGCGATCAGCGCGACGGGCTGACGTGCTGCGGCCAGCCGATGAGGTAGGTGACCCTGCTCCGACCGATCGAGGGCACGCGCCCGGCTTGCCAGCGGTAGTCTGGTTGCTGGATGGCGTCCGCGATTCCCAGGAGCTCAGCGGGCGTGTAGGTCCGCAGATTCGACACCAGACCGTCCCACAGCGCGACCACCGGCACCACCGGCACCACATACGTCCAGAGCAGGCGGCGCCATGAGAACGGCCGGATGAAGGGGGTACAGACGGCGACCACCAACGGAATCAGAAGCACGGGAATCGTCCAAAGCCACATGCCGAGAGGTGCCACGTTCACCGGAGAGGTGCCACGTTCACCAACTTCACCAATGATGACCGCGCAGATCGGGGGAGCGGGTAGTCAATAAGAGTCTTCTGGGCCGATGAGTGAGCGAAGCTCGTGGAGGCACTCCCGGAAATTAGGATCCGACCGCTGCAGGCGATATCCCTTGGAGAGCCAACGGCTGACCGAATTTCGACCTTTCTGGAGACAGCACGTGACCTCCTTGTTGGAGAACTCGAGCCAGCTCACCGCAAGCGTACAGAACAGGCATCGATGCCAGGAGTCCATTTGGCTCCTTGTGTTTCCTCTGAGACGGCCTGCGGGGAGATCGAGGTATTGCTCGACTATTCGCAGGACGACACCCAAAGTTGGGCGGCGATGAGACTCGGGGGGTAGCGGCTGTCCGCAGTACGTGACCGCATCCTGGGGTGCAGCGTCCTCAGCAATCGTCTGATCATCCTCCCTCACTTTCCGCCACCACGGAAGAGATGCCAGTTCGCTCTCATGCATCCGCAACTCAGCCATGGTGCGCAGTCGATCTTGATAGATCCTCTTCGCCGTTGACGGATCCTTGTCAAAGCATGAGAGAGCCGCTCCGACGTTTACCAATCGGGGGGCGTCGAGACCGATCAGAGCACGGTGTCCGCTCCAAGGATGCTCCGCCGGATCGGCGACCATCCCAGCAGCCACAGGATTCAGGTGTACGTAGGCGAAGAGATGAGCGAGGTATTCATCGTCAAGAACAAGCCTTGCCTTGTACCGGCTCTGCCACAGCCGGCCAAGATATCGATGGCGCCGATTAAAGTTTTTCGCGATCGTGCCCTGGATACGCGCCATGGCCTTCCATAGGACCTCGCCTCCGGTGCGCAATACCAAGTGGTAGTGATTCGACATCAGACACCAAGCCAAAATGGTGAGTTTGTGAACCTCAGCGAGGGAAGCGACCGTATCGATCCATTTGCGCGCCTCATCTTCGAAAGCGAATACGGGCTCGCCACGAGCAACTCGACAATAGACGTGGTAGGTTCCGCCAGGCAAAAACAAGCGTGGCAATCGCGGCATGGATTCACCTCCATGCAGCGTGGGCGGGTCTCTATTCTACACCCCCACCCCAGCTCACCACCCTAGCCAACTTGGTGAAGTTGGTGAACGTGGTACCGGTTTGCCGGTTTCGTTGCGGTTCCTCTGATTTGGGTTGACGCTACAACGAATGCGGTTACTATCGATCCGGAATCACCTTGTGCATAACGTTGTCAAACTCGTGATCGCGGTTGCGCTGCCGGTCGTCGTCGGCGGTCTGTCTGGATTCGCGACCGCCCGGGGGGTTTCGACCTGGTACCCGACCCTGGTCAAACCGCCCTTCAACCCCCCGGGGTGGGTCTTCGGACCGGTCTGGACCGTGCTTTACGTCATGATGGGCGTGGCCGCCTATCTCGTTTGGCACCAAGGCATCGACACAGACGGGGTCAGGGCAGGCTTGGCGGTCTTCGTCATTCAACTCGCGCTCAACGGGCTGTGGTCTATCCTGTTCTTCCGGTTTCATCAACCCGGGTGGGCACTGGTCGAGATCATCGTGCTCTGGGCCGCCATCGGTGCGACGGTCTGGCTTTTCTGGCGTGTGTCCCCGGCAGCCGGTTTGCTGCTTCTGCCCTACTGGGCTTGGGTGAGTTTCGCCACGGTACTCAACGCGTCCCTTTGGTGGCTCAATCGATCGACGGTTAGCTGAATGAGTGGTACCACCCAAGCTCACCACCCTAGCCAACTTGGTGAAGTTGGTGAACGTGGCACCGGTTGGTGAAGTTGGTGAACGTGGCACCGGTTCGGTTTGGTACCGGTTTGCTCCGCTTCCGGGAAGAACCAGGGGTGCTCGATTGTTTCCCGCCGAGAAAGGTCGACGGCATCCCCGTCGATGTCACGCCGGGGGAACCACGCAAATGAGAAAAACCCGCTCCATTGCGCCCGTACTGGACGCCGATCTGTTGACCGAGAATATCGGGGCGCAAATCGGTTACACATTCCGGCACGCAGCGGTTTTGCCGGCGATTCGCGATCGGGCCTTTCGGTTGAATTCACAGGCGGTAGGCGAATCAAATCTTGGTGCGAACAATGCTTAACTGATGGGAGGAATAAATTCTATGCGTAAAACAAAAATCTCTTTGCTGGCCGTTGCCGCGGTGGTGGTGGCACTGATGCTGTCGTCGAGTCCTGCGTTTGCTCAGGGCGTGGCAAAATCGAATCAGTTCTGGTGGCCCGACCAGCTGGACCTCAGTCCGCTTCGCGCGCACGGCGTCGGATCTAACCCAATGGGCGACGACTTCAACTACGCCGCGGAGTTTGCAACGCTCGACCTCGACGCCGTGAAGAAGGACATCGAAGCTCTGATGATGGATTCACAGGACTGGTGGCCGGCGGACTATGGTCACTACGGGCCGTTCTTCATTCGAATGGCCTGGCACAGCGCGGGCACCTACCGCACCCTCGACGGCCGCGGCGGCGCCGGCGGAGGTCAGCAGCGTTTCGATCCCCTGAACAGCTGGCCCGACAATGCGAACCTCGACAAGGCACGTCGCCTGCTCTGGCCAGTCAAGCAGAAGTACGGCAGCAAGCTTTCCTGGGCGGACCTGATGGTGCTGACGGGGAACGTCTCGCTGGAATCCATGGGCTTCAAGACATTCGGGTTCGCTGGCGGCCGTGAAGACGACTGGGAGGCCGACCTGGTTTACTGGGGACCCGAGACCGAAATGCTTGCCGATCAGCGGTACAAGGGTGACCGGGAACTGGAAAAGCCGCTGGCAGCTGTTCAGATGGGACTGATCTACGTAAATCCGGAAGGTCCGAACGGCAACCCGGATCCGCTCCTTGCCGCCAAGGACATTCGAGACACTTTCGGTCGCATGGCGATGAATGATGAAGAGACCGTTGCACTGATTGCCGGCGGACACACCTTCGGAAAGAACCACGGTGCGCACAAGCCGCAAGATTGCGTCGGGCCGGCGCCCGCCGCTGCAGGCCTCGAGGAGCAGGGCTTCGGCTGGGATAACAATTGCGGCAGCGGCAACGCCGGCGACACGGTCACCAGCGGACTGGAAGGCGCCTGGACCACGACCCCGGTCAAGTGGAGCATGAACTACCTCGAAAATCTGTTCGCCTATGAGTGGGTCATGACGAAGAGCCCTGCCGGAGCGACCCAGTGGATTCCAAAAGACCCGGCCGCAGCGAACATCGTGCCCGATGCGCACGATCCGGCGAAGCGGCGCGCGCCTGTCATGCTGACGACGGACCTCTCGCTGAAGGTTGATCCGAGCTACCGGGAGATCTCGAAGCGCTTTCTGGCCAATCCTGGAGAATTCGAGCTTGCTTTCGCCAAGGCGTGGTTCAAACTCACCCACCGCGACATGGGTCCACGCGCGCGCTACGTCGGGAACGACATTCCTGAAGAGGAGCTTCTCTGGCAGGATCCGGTCCCGGCAGTTGACTATGAACTCATCGACGCGAACGACATCGCCGAGCTGAAGGCCGAGATCCTGGCCTCGGGCCTGAGCGTTTCCGAGCTGGTCAGGACGGCGTGGGCATCGGCCTCCACCTTCCGTGGCACCGACATGCGCGGTGGCGCGAACGGCGCACGCATCCGCCTCGCGCCGCAGAAAGACTGGGACGTCAACGATCCGGAGAAGCTCGAGAACGTGCTGACACAGCTCGAGCAGATTCAAAACGACTTCAATCGCGCACAGCAAGGCGGGAAGCAGGTGTCGCTCGCCGATGTGATCGTGCTGGGTGGCGCTGCAGCCATCGAACAGGCCGCCGAGGCAACCGGGCACGACGCACAAGTACCCTTCGTCCCGGGTCGCGCGGATGCTTCCCAGGATCAGACCGATATCGAGTCTTTCAACGTTCTCCAGCCGAAAGCGGACGCGTTCCGCAACTACTTCGGAGAGAGCGCTCGTCGGTCACCTGCGGAATTGATGGTCGATAAGGCGAACCTGCTGACCCTGACCGTTCCTGAAATGACCGTCCTGATCGGCGGCATGCGGGCCCTCGATGCAAACGCCGGAGGGTCTGAACACGGTGTGTTCACCAACCGACCGGGCACGCTGAGTAACGACTACTTCATGAATCTGCTGAGTATGTCCACCACATGGTCGAAGTCATCGGCAAATGAGGGCATCTACGAGGGTCGAGATCGCGCAACCGGAGAGCTCCTGTGGACGGCCACGCCCGTTGACCTGGTGTTCGGCTCGCATGCCGAGCTTCGTGCCGTCGCCGAAGTCTACGCCGCCAATGACGGAGAAGAGAAGTTCGTGAACGAGTTCGTCGATGCGTGGACCAAGGTGATGACCCTCGACCGCTTCGACACGCCCGCCTCCAAGGGCGCGCAGATGGCTGCACTTCGTTAGAACCTGGCTGACCAAGGACCGCGTCACGGAGAGGATTCGTAACGCGGACAGACGAGCGGCGGCGTTCATGACGCCGCCGTTTTTTTCTTTTTTGGGCGCCACGTGCAAGCATGGGTGCCACGAATCACTTTATGACTTGAGGCTCCCTAAGGGTGCAACTGATCACAACCTCACAACGTTGGGCTGGTCATGATGGCTGGTGTTCGATTGTGATCAGTGGTACCCAGACGTCACCCGATGGCTCAATCAAGGGCACCGCCGAGATCAAGATGACCCGGGATTCAATGCGCGGCTCGACCTACTCGATTCAGGGATCTCTCGGCGATGACAATGGTGCATTCTGAACGTGACACCCTTTTGGCTGCCTTTGAAATAATCACGCAGAAGATCGGGGTTGTGCGGGTAAGTGCGGCTCCAGACTGACATCTTGGTCAACTTTCCGTGGGCCACACGGGGTAGATATGAGAATCGCCGTTATCGGTAGTGGGATCTCCGGTTTGGCTTCAGCCTGGCTGCTGAGCCGCAAGTACGAGGTCCGCTTATTCGAGAAAAGGGGTCGCCTTGGTGGCCACACCAACACCATCGTCCACGATTTGGATGGTCGAGAGTTGCCCCTCGACACCGGCTTCATCGTCTACAACAAAGCGACCTATCCGCTCTTGACGAGGCTCTTTGACGAGCTTTCGGTGGAGACGTGGGGGAGCGAAATGTCCTTCTCCGTCAGCTGCGCCGACCCGGACATCGAATACGCATCACACAGCCTGAGTGGGCTCTTTGCCAACCGATCGCTGTTGCTGTCGGCCGCCTACCTGAAAATGCTCGTCGATGTCGTCCGCTTCGGGCGACGGGGTCGGCAGATTCTCGCCGGCGCCGGAGACCCAGGGGTCACGATCGCCCAGTTTCTCTCCGATGGGCGGTTTTCTCAGACCTTCGCCCGGTACTACTTGATGCCCATGGTCTCGGCGATCTGGTCCTCGGGCACCGAACTCGCGGCCGACTATCCGAGAGATGCGCTGCTCCGTTTCCTCGACAATCATGGCCTTCTCCAGGTGACCGGCCAGCCCGAGTGGCGGACGGTGGTCGGTGGCAGCCACAGTTATATTGGGCCGCTCACCAGGCCGTTTCGCGATCGTATCCACCTCGGTCATGGCGTGGAGAATGTCATCCGCGGTGCGGACCATGTTGAGATCGTCCTCGATGACGGTTCGATGCACAGCTGCGATCACGTGGTGATCGCAGCTCACGCCGATCAGGCGCTGGCAATGCTTGCCGAGCCGTCGGCGGAGGAGACTGAACTCCTCGGCCGGTGGCGGTACTCCGTCAACGACACCTGGCTCCACACCGATGCGGCTTTGATGCCCCGTCGCCGTGCGGCCTGGGCTTCCTGGAACTACCTCATGACCGATGCAAGTCGAGAGAGCGCGTCCCTGACCTACCACCTCAACCGGCTACAGGGGCTCGATGAGGATCGCGAGTACCTGGTCTCACTCAACCCCGAAACCGAGCCGGTCCCCGAGTCGGTGATTCGCCGCATGTCCTATAGCCATCCGATCTTCAATCGTCAGAGCGTGGAGACCCAGAGCGAGCTGCCGCGGATCAACGGTCGAAACAGGACCCACTTCTGTGGCGCATACTTCGGTAACGGCTTCCACGAAGACGGGTTGGCTTCGGCCGCGGTGGTCGCCGACGATCTCGGCGTAGCCTTCTGATGTCGGATTCGGCACTCTTCCTCGGGCGGATCAGGCACCGACGCCTTGGTGGACCCTTGCACGAGTTCGACTACCCGGTGTGGTACGCCCTCCTCGATCTGAACGAGCTTCAGGAGCTCGATCGCGACCTGAGGTTCTTTTCGCACAACGGATTCAACCTGACCGGGTTTGACGATCGTGACCACATGGGTCCAGAGCCGAAGCCGGTCCGCGAAAAGCTTGAAACCTGGCTCCGAAACCGAGGCGTCGAGACCGAGCTTGGTCGCGTCCAGCTGCTCACCCACCTGAGAATCCTGGGTCACGTTTTCAACCCGGTCTCGTTCTACTTCATCCGCGACGCCGAGGAGCGACTGCGCCACGCGGTGGCCGAGGTCAACAACACCTTTGGTGAGACCTATTGCTATCTCCTCGACGCTGACGGTTCGCATGTCCGCCACGAGGGAGACAAGCTCTTCCACGTGTCGCCGTTCCAGCCCGTCGACGGCCGCTATCGATTTCGCATCAACGAACCGGGGAAGCGAATGACCGCACATATCGATGTTCTGCGAGACGGCGACCTGGTCTTCGACACGACATTGTCCGTGCAACGCCGCGAGCTGGAATCGAACTCGCTGCTGAAGACCGTTGCGCGCCATCCCCATCTGGGTCTGTGGACCCTGACCCTGATCCACTTCCAGGCGGCGCGCCTGTGGCTCAAGAAGGCGCCGTTCTTCTCGAAGCCGGAGGCCCCCGCGGGGGCATGGAGGACCCGTAATGACTGAGATCACACACCAGAGTGAGCAGACAAGAACCATGGACCTGAGAGCGTTCGGTGTCGGCGCCGATACTCCCGCGGAGGTCGACCGCACGCAGCGGCGCTCGCTGCCCTTGGCAGCACGGATTGTGCTGGGTCGCCTCGCCCGAATTCGGCGGGGCTACCTGATCGTTCGGCTGCCGGACGGGTCGCACCACACCTTCGCCGGCAGCGACGGTGGGGCTGCAGAGGTCGTGGAGCTCGAGATTCACCGCTGGCGGTTCTTCTCGCGGCTGCTGCGCCGCGCGGACGTCGGCGCCGGAGAGGCCTTTGTCGACGGTGATTGGTCGAGCTCAAATCTGGTGGGATTGACTCGCTTTTTCCTGGACAATGAACTGGAGCTCGCACCACCGAGCGTTCTCGGTGCGATCGGTCGTTTCCGTGATCGGCTGACCCACCTCCTGCGGAGCAACACGAGGGCTCAGGCCCGTCACAACATCCACGCACACTATGATCTTTCCAACCAGCTCTACGCGCTCTTCCTCGACCCGTCCATGACTTATTCGTCGGCGCTCTTCGACAGTCCGGGTCTCGATCTGGAGGCGGCACAGCGCCGGAAATACCAGCGGCTCGCCGACTGGGCCGGTCTTCAGCCCGAACACGACGTGCTCGAGATCGGCTGCGGCTGGGGTGGCTTTGCCGAGTACGCGGCCGGTGAGCTCGGTTGTCGTGTCACCGGCATCACCCTTTCGGAAGAACAGGCGTCATTCGCTCGCCGCCGAATGATCGACGCGGGGCTCGAAGACAGGGTCCAAATCAAAGTCGTGGACTACCGAGATGTCGATGGGGAGTTCCACGCGGTGATCTCTATCGAGATGCTTGAGGCTGTTGGTCACCGTTTCCTCGACGGTTTTTTTTCGACCTGTGACCGTGTCCTGCGGCCCGGCGGGCGGATGGCGTTGCAGACCATCACCATACCCGACCAGGTCTACGACCGTTACCGGCGCGGCACCGATTGGATCCGGGCCTATATTTTCCCCGGTGGCCACCTCCCATCGCTCGGGGCGATCCAGGGCTCGCTTGCCAGACAAACCGGGCTCGTGATCGACCGGTTGGACGATATGGCCGGCGACTACGCCAACACCTTGAAGCAATGGCGAGCGCGATTCTGGTCACAGGAGGCACGGGTGCGAGCCCTCGGATTCGACGATCGGTTCCTGCAGATGTGGGATTTCTACATGGCGACTTGCGAAGCGGCCTTCCGCGACCAACAGATCGGCGTGCTCCAGCTGTCTCTGGCCCGCAGCGGTCGGGGCGGACGATGAGCTGGGCAATCGATCTCGCCGAACGGCAGGTCCTACCGGATCCGGTGGTCCGGGTAGGGATGCGTCGTCTGCTCAGTCAGCGGCTGCGGCAGGAACGGCGCAAGGACAACCGTCGTGATGGTCCGGGCACTCAGGCGTTCGTCGATGAGATGCGGTCGGAGCCGGTGGCCGTCGCCACCGCCGACGCCAACACGCAGCACTATGAGTTGCCATCCGAGTTCTTCGCCACGGTGCTTGGACCGTACCTCAAGTACTCGAGCTGTCTCTGGAGCGACGATGCCCACAATCTGGCCGATGCCGAGGAAAAAATGCTCGAGCTGACCTGCGAGCGCGCAGGCGTCCACGATGGCATGGACGTGCTCGATCTGGGCTGCGGCTGGGGATCGTTCTCGATGTGGGTTGTCCGCAAATATCCGAGGTGCCGGATACTCGCGGTTTCCAACTCGCGCACCCAGGCGGATTTCATCCGCGCCCGGTGCCCGTCCGAGGCCCGTGACCGTCTCGAGGTCGTCACCGCCGACATGAACGACTTCGGCACCGACCGGAAGTTCGACCGGGTGGTGTCGGTCGAGATGTTCGAGCACATGCGAAATTGGGCGCGGCTCTTCGAGCGGGTGGCCGGATGGCTGCGCCCCGACGGCGCCTTTTTCCAACACGTCTTCTGCCACCAGCGCTATGCCTATCTCTACAGTGACGAAGGCGCCGGCGACTGGATGGCGCGCCATTTCTTCACCGGCGGCATCATGCCGTCACAGGACCTGCCGCTGCGCTACGCCGATCACCTCCGGGTCGTCGATCAGTGGCGCATCGGCGGCCTCCACTACAGCCTGACGCTGGAAGCGTGGTTGGCGGAGATGGACCGCAATCGGGAACGTCTTCTGCCGGTTTTCGCTCAAACCTATGGCGATGATTCCGAGCGCTGGTTCGCCCGCTGGCGGATGTTCTTCATGGCCTGTTCCGAGCTCTTCCGGTACCGTGGCGGCGACGAGTGGTTCGTCGCCCACACCCTGATGCGGCCACGTGATGCTGCGGCTGGAAACTGATGCGACGCCGAGCGCTGGCGCTCGTGCTATTGGCGATTTTCGTGGCGCCGGTAGTCGGCACACAGGAGAATGATTCCATGAGAGTGACTGATTTTTCTCGAGGCGACGCGACGTGGCCGCACATCAACGACGGAGTGATGGGCGGGGTCTCGTCGGGGGAGATGGTGGCCAGCGACGACTACGCCACTTTTCAGGGTACGGTCTCCTTCGACAACAACGGCGGCTTCTCCTCCGTGCGCTCGCCGGCCATCGTCTACGACCTCTCGGCCTTTGACGGTCTCGTTCTCCGGGTTCGCGGCGACGGCAAGCGCTACGGTTTCCGGCTCAAGACCGACGCTTCCTTCGATGGCGTGAGCTATCAGGTCCAGATCGAACCGCCGGCCGGAGAGTGGACCGAAATCTCCGTGCCGTTCACTGACTTCATCCCCATCTATCGCGGGCGGGTGGTCCGGAATCACCCGCCGTTGGATCCGAGCCGCATCACGACGTTCGGTCTGATCATCAGTCGGCAGGAGGGGCCATTCCGCATGGACCTCCAATTCATCGAGGCGTATCCGGCGGTCGATCGTCAGAAAACCAGCCGGTGACGAATCCAGTTCGAAATCCGGTCAACCGAAAGAAACTGCCAAACTCCAAGTGGACGGCGGTGTCTCCGGTCGATCGAGAAAAGCACTTCCTCGTCGTCGACTGGGTCCGTGATGACGACGGCGTGCCGACGGACCGGCTTGTCATCGAGGCGGTGTTGACCCAGCGGTTGCGGGAGATCCACTGGCGGGAGCTCGAGAATTCCCGATCATGGCGGGTCGGGTGGCGGTGAAGGGTCGGTTGGTGGTTGTCAGAATCGATATCTGGCGGAAACCACACCAGGTAAGGGTCGCCGAAGTTCCTGCCGATCCGGTCTCGAATTCGTTGGAAGTTGCACGCACCCAGGTGCGTTCTGCTAACGTGTGTTGCTTCAAGGGAACAGAGAATGGAGTCTCCGTTGAATACGCTGTCGGGCTCTGACCGCGCCGTCATCGTCGGGGCCGGCCCGGCCGGACTGACGGCCGCTCTCGAGCTCGGCAAGCTCGGGCTCGAAGGTGTGGTCTTCGAAGCTGGCGATGTGGTCGGGGGCATATCCCGCACCGTCGTCTTTCGAGATTGCCGCCTGGACATCGGCGGCCACCGCTTCTTCACCAAGGTGCCGGAGGTCGAGGCCCTGTGGCACGAAATACTCGGAAGCGATCTCCTCGTGCGGCGGAGGATGTCCCGGATTTTTTATCGCGACAGCTTTTTCGACTATCCCCTGAAGCCCGCCAACGCCTTGCGCGGTCTTGGAATCATCGAGGCGGGACGTGTCATGGCGAGCTTTCTCCACACGCAGCTCTTTCCGATCGCCGACGAGAGCACCTTTGACGCATGGGTCAGCAATCGTTTTGGACGCCGTCTCTTCGAGATCTTCTTCAAGACCTACACTGAGAAAGTCTGGGGAATGCCGTGTTCGGAGATCAGTGCGACGTGGGCCGCGCAGCGCATCAAGAACCTCAACCTCGTAACCGCCGTCAAGAATGCTTTCGTTGGCAACGGAACCCGAGACGGCGATGTCGTCACGAGCCTCATCGAACGCTTTTACTACCCCCGTCTGGGCCCCGGCATGATGTGGGAGCGTTGTAGTGACCTCGCGGCGTCACACGGTATCGACACCCACCTGCAATCGCAGGTCGTCCGGATCCACCACGACTGCGAGCGGGTGAGCGCTGTCGACGTCGTCGGACCGGACGGCGGAATGCACCGCGAGGCCTGCGGCTCCCTGATCTCATCGATGCCGATCGGTACACTGGTATCCGCCATGGACCCTGCCGCGCCTGAGGAGGTCCGGAACGCCGCACAGAGCCTCCGATTTCGTGACTTTCTCATCGTGGGCTTGATCGTCAAGCGTGATCAGCTTTTCCCCGACAACTGGATCTACATTCACACCCCCGAGGTGCGTGTCGGCCGCGTTCAGAGCTTTAAGAACTGGAGCCCCGAAATGGTCAGCGACCACGAGCTTTCCTTCATCGGGCTCGAGTACTTTGTCAACCGGGACGATGATCTGTGGAACCTGCCCGATGACGAGCTCGTTGAACTCGGCACCTCCGAGGCCAAGATAATCGGCCTCTTCGAACCAGAAGAGGTCTTGGCCGGCACGGTGGTGCGCCAACCCAAGGCCTACCCTGTATATGACGGTGAGTACGAGAGTCACCTGCAGGTGCTGCGGGACTGGCTGGGCGGTTTCGAAAATCTCTTCACTGTCGGTCGGAACGGTCAGCACCGTTACAACAACCAGGACCACTCGATGCTCGCCGGTTTATTTGCCGCAAGGAACGTCGCCGGCGCGGATCTCGACCTCTGGTCGATCAACGAAGACCTGATCTTCCACGAAGAGGTTCGCCCCGACGAAGCGGAAGAGCGTGGCATGCGCGACCGCCTGACGCCCACGCGGGTCGACGAGAGCATCGAGAAGCTCTTGAGCGACGCGTTTGTACGCTATGACGAGGTGGCGATGGGCGGTGCCGTGGGCCTCACTGCAAGCCTTGGTGTGGCTGTGGCTACAGCGCTCCCGCTGGTAGGCTCGGGTGAGAGCTTCGTGCCGATGCTATCCCTCCTTGGCAACTATCTATTTGGTTTCGAGGTATCCTGGCCCGGTCTGGCGGTCGGCATCGTCGAAGCCGGTCTGCTCGGCTTCGGTCTGGGGTGGGTCACGGGCAAACTCGCCAACATGTTGATTCGGGGTTTCGAGAGAGATCTTGAACGAAGGCTCGCGATCCTGACGACGATCGAGGCTCTCGACGGAGGAAACATTGAGTGAAACTGATCAGCAACTGGTTCTGGTGACCCGAACGATCGCCCGTCTTCGGGCGGGGATCGTCGCCGTGGTCGCGGCGATGGTCACCGGTTTTGGTCTCTTTGCGGCAACCCTCTGGCTCGTGATCAAGGGTGGCCCGAATGTCGGTCAAAACCTCGGACTCCTTCGGGCTTACTATCCCGGATACTCGGTGACATTGGCCGGTTCGATCGTCGGGTTGTTCTACGGCGCTCTCACTGGCGCCGTGTTGGGTTGGTGCGTGGCCTCGCTCTACAATGCGCTTTCGAAACGGCGCGCCAACGGAAGTTGAACCGAGCGGATGCTCAGTGAGACGACGCCGATTGTGGAATCAGGAGAATCTAGGTGCCGGAAACCGGACAGCTGACCTCCTCTGATGTGGCGATCATCGTTCCTGTTGGTGGGGCCGCGCCCGCATGGGAGCGATGCGCCCAGAGTCTCGCCCGCCTCGACCCCTCACCAGGTGAGATCATCATCGTCATCGATGGTCCGAGCGACGATCCGGCCTCTCGAACCGCCGAGGTCGACGCTACCGTGCTCGTTCTTGACCAACGAGGCGGCCCGGCAAGGGCGCGCAATATCGGCGCGCGAGAAACCGCGAGAGAGATCCTGCTCTTCATCGATTCCGATATTGAAGTTCCCACCGACCTCGCAGCCAGGGTCGCCGAAGTCTTCTCTGTGGACGACGAACTGACGGCCGTCATCGGTTCCTACGACGACACCCCGGGCGACCCTGGGTTCCTGTCGCAATACCGCAATCTGCTGCACCACTTCGTCCACCAGAAAGGTCGCGAGACCGCTTCCACCTTTTGGGCGGGGTGCGGCGCGATCCGCCGTCGAGCCTTTGAAGAGGTCGGAAGCTTTGACAAGAGCTACCCTGTTCCGAGCATCGAGGATATCGAGCTCGGGTCGCGCCTCATTCGATCCGGACACACCATCCGTCTCGCCAAAAACCTCCAGGTCAAACATCTGAAAAAGTGGCGGTTGGCAGACATGATGGCCACCGACCTGATGCGCCGGGCGGCGCCGTGGACAGAGCTGATGCTGCGCGAAGGGCAGATGGTCAACGACCTCAACGTCAAGACCCGCGACCGCATCAGTGTCATTCTGGCGTTCATACCGCTGGTCACGCTTCCCGCCGCCTGGCTTTGGCCACCTTTGCTCGGTTTCGCTGCCGCAGCCCTGCTCCTCCTCGGAGCTCTCAACGCCGAGCTCTTCCGCTTCTTCCTGCGCCAACGCGGGGTCCTCTTCGCGCTCGGCGCTCTTGCGATGTACTGGGTATATCTGCTGATCTGCGGGCTCGGCTTTGCGATCGGTCTGCTCCGCCATCTCTTTGCGCATCACGAAGAGCTGGTGCGACCGAACACGGCCGGTGTCCGTCGCAGAGATCGTCAGGCCGCAACTACCCGTAATAGCGATGGGAGATCGTGAACGCGGTGACAGCCAATGAGACGACGGTTAGGAGCGCAACCCCAGCAGGGAGAACCCAGCCCTCGTTTTTGAATATCGGCCGGCGCCCGGTGTGAAAAATCCACGCCGCGGCAAGCGCAATGGGATGAAAATAGCGGCCTTGAATCCCAGCGATGCGGCCATTGATGACGTACATAGCAGTGCTGATCGCCATCAGCGAGGCCGCGATCACCAGCGCCAGCACGACGCGTTGCCAGGGCGAGATAACCGCCTGCGAGCCCAAATCGAAAACCGTGTAGGCGATCAGGAACGCAAAGTAGGAACCCAGTAGCAGCAGAGGGAGCGGCGTATCCAGCCACCCCAGGCGGCCGATGAACTCTGCACCGTAGCGGGGCGCGTGCCGAATGTAATCGACGACGATCCGGCGAAAGAGGTCAAACGGGTTTGTGAGGACTTCATCGACCAGGGACTCGATTCTCACACCGATCCCGTCGACCGACGGCTGCGAGATGGCCAGAGTCACGGTGACGGCAACGATCGAGAAAACCAGGACGGCGAGCAGAACGAAGCCGGGTCTTTGGATGGGAATACGACTCGAGGGAATGACGAAGGCCGCCAGGACCAACGGAAAATACACCGGCTTTGTCAGGCACAACGAGACCGACAACACGACCAGCAGCCCGAAGTTCCACCGCCCGTGCATCGGTTCGGCACGGAAGGCAATTTTTGCGATGGTGGCGGTCAGCAGATAGGCGATCGCTGTGATGCCGGCGTCTGCTGAAACTGACGACCGCAGAAACATCGCCATAGGCGTCAACGCGAGAAGCACTGCCAGCCAGCGATAGCCCGGAAGCTGGCAGATCGCGAAGTAGATCAGGCCAACGGCTGCGAAAAGGTTGGCCGCTCGAGCGAAGTAGACGAGACCTAAGGGTGATGCCCCGAACCAGCGACCGATCACAATCCCTGCGGCCTGGGGCAGATACGGGACAGCGGAGTATTGAAGCGAACTCGGCGGGGAAAAACGCTCGACGTCTTCCGGTCGCAGCCGCACCTCACGTGCCCTTCTCCAGGTGCCCGGTTGAATTCTCCTCTCCGGATGAAAGGGCACGTCGTCAACAAGAATTCCGACGAGAGCCCTGAGGCTGGCGGGCAGTGGTCCGCCAATCTTGCCCTTCTCATGACCAAGCAGAAACTGGCCTTCAGACACGGAAAATGCACGGTAGAAGTGAGCCGGTTCATCGGGCACCTGGAACGGTGGAGTCACGAAAACGAACGCCAGCCCGCCAAGCAGCGCCGCGACGAGGAAAAATCGCCGCGGCTCGAGATCAGACAGAAATGACAGAATCCTGGACACTATGGCCGTCTTCTTTCTGCAGGCCGCTCGAGAACCATTTCAGAGAGATCGCTGTCAGGCACGGTTGTAGGCCTGGCGAGCGCGCCATCTCGAAGAAAAAAGTGACTCCTGCCGCACCCGATCGGCATCTCCATCGGCC
>Ga0316198_10000775_pt1 | contig 17620 bp, 14 predicted proteins | sample OudBieAanoxic_MG_FD_204935 | JGI IMG/M metagenome (GOLD analysis project Ga0316198, IMG submission 204935) | Coastal sediment microbial communities from Oude Bieten Haven, Netherlands - site A anoxic | ecosystem: Environmental > Aquatic > Marine > Coastal > Sediment | place: Netherlands...
TGGATGAAAAAAACAGGATTATCACGACTCCGGCTTATATGCTGGGGCCGGGAATCAAGGATGTAGCCATGGGGATCGAGAAACTCGTTGAAAAAGTAATGGAATCGGCCTGAACTCGTTTTCATCCTTAAATGGTCTTTTGGCCCAATCTCTGTGTCAATCGGCGGGATCGCTTGCACTTTGTATCACGGACCGCCGCCGCGCAATCCCTTGATTTCCTCGACCTTGGACAAAAATCCTCATTTCTGAATTGGAAACGTCACCAGACGCCCCTCTTTTAAAAACAATTAATGGATGGGCACTGAATAGGTTTGTGGGGTATAAAGTGCGTTAATCTCGACGAGGAATAAAAAAAGGGGCTGGCAACCTAGCTTTAAGCCCCGGTATTAATAAATTGAAAAACAAATATGAATCCGACCAGAATTGACAGAAAGATTGGCCGGCATTACAGTCAAAAGTGAAGGGGTCAAAGGAGCGCGGCTATTTTTTGAGGTTGGCTAGATGGCTGCTGAGGAGCCTTATATGCCCCATCTCCTCTTTAATGATGGTTTCCATTTGTCCTTTGCCTTTATCTGTGGGAACAGCCTCTTTCATGCCGAGGAAGAAAACAATGGCATCTTTTTCGGCCTGGATGGCGGCCTTTAAGATTTCCCGGGTCGAGCTAATATCGATTTCTTTGTCAGAAAACACACGCCTGTCGGCCAGGGCGCGTAGATACAGAAACGATTCGTCCTCGGGGTCGAACACGGTGGCGGACTTTTCATCGGCCATCAGCTCAGCGCGCATGGTTGCAAAGGTTTTTTCGTGCTCATCTTCCATTTCCGCCAGCATGCGCAACAGGTTTTTGTTTTCCTCCTCGTCCACTTTTTCCATGGCGGACCGGTAGAATTTCCCGCCGTTTCTTTCAAGTTGTTCGGCCATTTCAAATACATCATCCGCGCTGAAATCGTACATAGTGGGTTCCTTTCCATTAATGATTATTTCGACCAACAAAGTGATTTCAAGATAATCTCTGAATTACCGATTGTAAAGGGATGGGCCAGTGGATTTACCCAACCGGAAAATGAGCGGGCCTCTATTTGGCTGTGAGTTTCTTTCTCCGGCCGTCTATTTGAATCGTTGTTTTGGAATAGGTCAGTTTTCGAATGATTTTCCCGTCCTGGAAATGAAGGATATCGACTCCCCGGCGCACTTCCTGTTTTCCCTTGTAACCCTTTTCAAATGAAGGCCATTCCAGCTGCCAGCGGTAGACCGCCTTCTGGGCATCCACATCTATAAAGGTTTCCTCCTCTGAAAACCGAAAATCACCGTGATTTTGAAACCATGCGGTCCATGCACGGCGTAAATTATCCTTGCCCTCGGCGCGGCCGCCGGTCCAGTTTTCAAAGCGGATCTTTTCATGAAAAAGTGTGATGACGCTATATAGGTCATGGCGGTTCCAGGCTTGGTACCATCGCGACAATCTGTTTTTTATTTCATTTTTGGATAGCATGTGGTTTCTGCCCTCATTAACTCATTAAATTACTAAGAAAATATTTAATGAAGATTTAAATAGGCAACCTCATCATGACTTAGCAGACCGAGTTTATATTTCAAGGCCTCTAGAAACAGGGCCGCATGCATTTGGGGTAACGACAGGCGCGAAATGTAGTCGTTTTTGTTGGTTGCGTGTTTTACCCAGAGTTCCGGTGTTTTATTTTCAGCAACCTGTCTTTTCTCCAGTTGATTTAAGTATTGGCCCATTTTGACCGCTAACTCTTCATCGGGTAAATTTCTAATTTTCATTGACAGGTCCGCAAGTTGTTCCGGCTCTGGAAGGCGGGGGGATTCCAATACACGTTTCATATCCCGGGCGAACCGTTCAAATCCCGATTGAATATGCTTTTCCTTGACCATATTCATACCGAGCCAGCCTGCGCGCAGCCATTTGAATATACAGCATTTCGTCTGTGGTCCGTTCTCATCGATTTCATAATAGATCAATACTGAAAAAGTGTCGTAAATATAGGAATCGACCCATCCGAGGCCTGTCTTGGTCAGACCTTTCTCACCGGAATAAAAATAGTTCCATTGGTCGTCCGCTCCTAAAATCAACCCTTTTTGCCCAACCTCGGAAACATTTTTTTGCCTGGCCAGCGACACCAGTACACGGTGGCCGTTATTGGAAAAAAGGATCAAGGCACGATCCAGCTGGGATCGATAGTAAGCGCCGGTGAACTTATCGGGTGTTATCTCTTCGGTTTCGACGCCTCTTGTGACGACTGGGTTTGTCAATTCTTGAGTGTGCTCCCACAGCCTGGGCAGTGATTCTTCGGAATCACTGATAGAAGTCCAATAACTGAAACGCATTGACCCGGGCGAAACCATCTGGAAGGGGATATCAGGATGATAGGCAAGTTTCAGGATGTCGGTTAAATTTTTTTTTATCTCAAATTCATAATAGGCCGGCGTCGCTTCTAACCGTTCCGGTAATTGGGATCTCGTCTCTGTCGCTTTATCCGCATGTACAAAATCGATCAAGCCCGCCAGTCGGGTTTGATCGAATTCGGTCGGCGATACCGGTTTTACAAACTCGATCAGATAGTCGAGACCTGCTACGGCTGTCTTGGGGACCTGCTCAACCGGGATGGTTTTACTTTCCCGTAATGGGCTGTTTTCACTGGCTTGCAATGGGCTTGAAACAGTAAGGATAACTAAAATAATAAATATTCGCATCATACGTTTTTTTTCACTCAGCTATTGTATATGGTTTTTGTCAAACGGACCGATCAATGTTCGGCCGTATTTGACCCGCATTATTATCATTAGATATCGGCGCCCAGATATCTTCATGATGCCATAACCTGGAAAAGGGTTCCCCGACCGGCAGTTTTTTGTTTGCCTGAAATTCCGGACTGATAACAGCCTCTTTTCGCGAATACGCGGGGTCCCATGGCTCCAGAATGATCACCCCGTCCACCAGTGGCACCAGCCGTGGCATAATCGGCGACTCCCAAGAGCGACGGGCGGTTTCCGCTCTTAAGCCGTCCCTGCCGTGAAACTTCAATAATTGATCTAGCGTCACCAGCGTCGGCGGGCTAAGCGGGATTTTTCCGTCGAGATTACCGGCCAATCCTTCGCCAGGTGTGACCCAGATGCCATGGGTGGTTTCATCCTCATCCGGTTGGCAACTTTGTCCAGGGGGCATCTCGGCAATGAAAAAGCGAGTATCAAAGCGTCGTTTCATCAGTTTGGGCGTGATCCAGTGAGACCAGCAGGAAAGTCTGGATAGGGAAAGGACCCCACCACTGGAAACAATGCGTTGCCTCAGCCAGTCCGGAGAAAGCCGCCCACCGGCCCGTAAGGAGCGAAGCTGATGTAGGGTATTATCTAATTGAGGGCCATTAACTGCCAGCAGAACACCAGCTTCCTCGAAGGTTTCCCGTATGGCGGCGACGCAATAAGGCAAAATTTCCTGATACGAAAGGGCTTGACCCAGTTGGCCTGATATTTTTTTTGTATCCAGGTCCACATGATTCACCCAGAAGTTGATATCCAGGTCTTCCGGATCGACCATCCCACCCGGGAATACGTATTTTCCTGCCATGAATCCACTTTTGGTACTTCGTTTGAGGAGATAAACTTGAAGCCGATCATCTTTTTGACGAACAAGGATCAACGTTGCGGCCGGGGCCGGTATAGGTGGCGATTGGACAAGATCATTCATGGGGATTTTAAGTAGCATACCTGAACGACTTGCTCAAGCCGGGGTTTGCTCGGTATAGAACTAGAAAGACGGGGAGCTTAATAAAATGGATTTTTACGAAATCATCAATAAAATTATTTGAGAAAACACAAATGGTGAATATGGGCAGGTGATAATTTTTAAAGGGCTTCCCACAATGCCGTTGTTTATCTCCGGTGCAAACCTCTTTTTTAAGTATACTTATGTTTTTTGTGTTTAAGTTAGTTCCGGCAGAAAAAGATGCACGAACACCAGAGAAGCCGTTTAAAAATCAAAGTAGTCTATATAAAAGAGCCGGTTTTATTTAATCTTTCCGTTACCCTTTATGTATACAATAATTATGCCAAACTTGGGTATTTTTAAGAAATGATTTAATATCGAATGGTTAAGGAATTAGGGAAGGGTAATGTTGATTCTTAACTGACAAAAATTGTCAATCAAGGTGACAAAAATTATTTCTTACCAGCACCCATGTGATCGGAATTGATTTTTAAATTCATATGGGTTTACAAAATTGCAGGTTCAAATCCCGAAACATTTTCGTCAAGCTCGGGATAATAATTTCGTTTCATGGCGGCCGCATTGATCGCTTTTTCCCATTTCATGAAGGCATCAACATTTTTTAAGGTGTGGGCGGCGTTTTTGGGGTTCCCTTTTTCGGCGATCTCGCGGATGCCTTCGATCGCGTTTTTATCGGGTGGAAAGTAGAGGGGGATAACGCCATGGCCGGACTTGCTTTCCCGGAATAGTTTACCGGCACATCTTTCAACCCTACAGTCCGCAATAAATTTTTCAAGGCTGAAAAAATTCAAGCTGCCAAAGGCACCCATGGCATGCCGAACAATATGCACGCCATATTTACGCAATGTGTCCCGACTGTTTCCTGACTCATCAATGGCTTCCGGGGTGACCTCGGTGATACTGGTACTGCCGCCTGATTGGGCCGAAGGAAAACCGGTGATCCAGAGATTGACCCGGGCCATGGCAGCGTTTAAGAGTGGTTGTGAAGGCGAACTGTAAGATAGGTCGCCGTCGGGCCCCACCACATCTGGAATGCCGCCGTGGATACAAGTGATTCCGGGTGTAATGGTTTGGGCCAATATCATCATGAATAGCACCTGGGCATGAATCTGGGTTAGCAGGGCTTCCGGACTCTGAGGGCCGGAAACGCCGGCGATGGATAAATCGAGCAAAAGAAGATTATTTCCAATTCGAACACTGCGGAGGAACGGTTCGACCATGGTCTTCATGACTCCGAGGGAAGTCACCAGACTGGTTCCGTCTATCCAGTGATCCTTGTCTTTTAAAAAGGCGGCCTCGCCATCGGACATATTGCGGGTGGAGGTCATTTTCAGTCCCGAATATCCTTTTTCCATTAATTGGGCTGCCTCGTAGTCCGAGATACTTTTGTTCGTGGCGACCGGCAGGCTGAAAATTTTAACGACATCCTCATTTTTCCCGGCCGTGTGGACGATCTCCTCAAATTCTTTCCGGTTGGCGGGGCCTAGATCATCATTTCCCGGTCGGTTTAAAAAAGGGGGGGTGGCGCCGGTGCCGAAAGTGTTCAAACCAGGATCACCCTTCATTTTTCTGGGAATTTGGTCGATGCAGCGATCGATGTAATCGGCCTTGATGGGGACAAACAGGGCCGTTTGACTATCAAAGTCGACCGCGTCGGCATCGATGAGGATATCCATCAGAGGCTGAATCTCGGTGATATCGACACCGATTTCGGTTAAAACGCGTTTGCCGTTTTGATGGATACGCTCATACAGCCGTTTTTCTTCGATCAGATCAGTCACTACAGCCAGCCGTCTGCGAGCTCGATCGAAAATGGCGGGTTCATCGAAATGCGTGGTGATCTCCTCGTAAATCTTTCGGGCGGAATCGAAATCGAAACGTTTTTCACTTACATGGGCTTTTTTATATAATGAGCGCGAGTTGACATTCATCGATGATCTGCCTTGAAATGATTCCATGTGAACAACACTCAGAAGACGGCCTCATCTATAATCTCGACGATATCCTTGACTTTTACAACCCTTTCCGTTTCGAGGATACCATCCCGAAGCATGGTGGTGCAAAATGGGCAGGCCACGGCGACCGTTCCGGCTTCGGTCTTAACGACTTCTTCGGCCCGTTCGATATTGATCCGTTTACCCAGGGTTTCTTCCATAAACATGCGCCCACCGCCCGCCCCACAGCAGAATCCTTTAGGGCCGGAGCGCGTCATCTCGATCAACCGGCTGCCGGTGTTCATGGAGACGAGTAAATCCCTGGGGGCCTGGTAGATGTGGTTCCAGCGTCCCAGGTAGCATGAGTCATGGAAGGTCAATTTTCCGAAGGTTTTTCCTGACGGAATCAGCCGCCCCTGCTTGTGCAAGTCGAACAGGTACTCGCTATGGTGTACGACTTCAAAGCGGGCACCAAACTGGGGGTACTCGTTCTTGATGATATTAAAGCAGTGGGGACAACCGGCCAGAATTTTTTTGGGTTTATATTGATTCAATATATCCACATTCTGCTGAATCAGCATCTGGGCAATGTATTCGTTTCCCGCGCGTCGGGCCATATCACCGTTACAGGCTTCCTCGGGTCCTAAAATGGCAAAATCGACACCGGCCTTTTTCAGTACCCGGGCCATGGCCTGGGCGGTCTTTTTTCCCCTATCGTCAAAGGATGCGGCACAGCCGACGAAATAAAGCAGCTCGGCGTCGGGGTTATCCATCATCAGGGGAACATCCATCCCTTTACACCAGTCGGCGCGGGCATCGTTGGTAAATCCCCAGGGGTTCAACTGGTTCTCCAGATTGGTAAAAGTTTCCTGTATCTCGGTTGGAAAGTCGGCTTCCATGAGGGTGCGGTGTTTGCGGGTTTCGAAGATCACATCGAGGTGTTCGATATTGACCGGGCAGATGTCCTCACAGGCCCGGCATGTGGTGCACGACCAGAGGACATCTCCGGTGACAGGCGAGCCACCCCTAATAATGGGAGGGATTTTTTCATGGTTCCCTGATAAAACCGCCTCACCATGGTTAAGTAGATCGACTTTGTAATCGTGGATTAGGTTTTTAGGGGAAAGAGGCTTGCCTGTATTGGATGCCGGACACTGTTCCTCGCAGCGACCGCATTCGGTGCAGGCGTAAAGGTTGAGGACGTCTTTCCAGTTCAATTCGCTGATTTTCCCCAATCCGAACGTTTCGGCTTCTTCGTCCGTGATATCGGTTTTGACAATCGATTTGGGCTGATCGAGCCGTCTTAAAAAGACATTGGGTGCCGCCGCCAGAAGATGCAGGTGTTTGGACCCCGGAATATAAACTAAAAATCCCAAAATTGTGAGCATATGTATCCAGTAACTGATCTCGTACCCCGTGATAATTTCACCGGTATTTAGGTTGTCCAGCCCAAACAGCGGGATCAGTTGACGGGAAACCGGGAGATAGGATCGATAATTAAAGCCATCCGAGGCAAGGGAAAGCAGAATCTGGAACGCATTGATAAATTGAAAGGAAACAACGATCAAACAGGTGAAGAGAATAATCAGGTTGGCGTCCATGCCCATGGCCAGATACGCGGGGCGAACCAGAACGCGCCGGTAAATCGCATAGCCAAAGCCGAAAAGAACGAGCAAGGCAAGGATATCGGTGAAGAAAAGATAAACACCGTACAAGCCAGGGGTCAGATGTTCAAAACCGAACCCTGCAAAAATGCCACTGATCATTAACTCCAGGGAGTGGGGCTGAATGGCCAGAAATCCGAAAAAAATCAGGGTGTGACTAAGGCCGATCAGCGGTTTGTGCCGCACATTGGATTGAGCCAGGACCTCTGTAAAAAGGGCTTTAACCCGTTCGGCGATATTGCCTAACCGGGGTTGGGGTTTACCGGTCACTGCTCGCATCAGACCAAAAAGCCGCCTGACCCGAATAATAAAATAGCCGAAGGCGGTGATGAGTAAAACCGCCATCGTAAAGGGCTTTATCGCAAAATAGGTCTCCATCGAAGGACTCCCAACACTACCCGAACGTTAGGGTTATTTTCATTCGCCGGTTTCAACCCTACGTTTTTCAAAACGGGGCAGATCATCACTCAGTTTATAAAAATCGCCCCGCTGGCTCAACCAGATGTGTCCGCTGGTTTTTAGCCGGGTCGGTTCGTCCAGGGACCCGGCGGCTACGGCGATATATTCCTGATCCTTGGGATACCAGAACAGGGAAGATCCGCATTCACTGCAAAAACCCCGATGGACACCGGGCGTCTCACAACTTGACGTCCAAAGCTTCGTCTTTGTGGCGTGCATCGGCCAGTTCGCAGATGCGACGCATTTCTTTAAACATAGCCTTATCTAACAGTGGTTCTGTTTCCGTTTCCAGGATTTCAATCACCCGTTCGTGTACGCGTTCGCCAAAGCGCTTGCCGCCGGCCATTTTCCAGTTCTCCCAGTTCTGCCGATTGATCAACTGGGGACGCCAGATTTCGGTCTTGAAGCGGTTGTAGGTTTGGTCATGCTCCATAAAATGTCCTCCCGGCCCGACGTCCTCGATCACACTCAGAGCCATCGTTTCGTCGGTCACCGGTATACCGCGCAGGATGCGTTTGACCATATCAATGATTTCGTTGGCGGCGACCATCAATTCCATCGAGCTGGTCAGGCCTGAGTCGAGAAAGCCGACATCATGAATCATGTTCCCGCCGATAAGGCCTGCGGTGGCGATGTTGATGGCGGCTTCCATGGCGGCTTGCTCGTCGAAAAGCTTGGCATCCGAGCAACCCGCGGTTTCATATTCGGGCACCCGCAGCCATTTGGTAATATCGGTATAGCCGGCACTCAATAGAGCCATTTCCGGTGAACCATAACAACAGATGGTACTGACCATATCCATGTTTGACATCAGCCCGCCGATGATAAGCTGCGAACCGGGTTTGCGCAATTGACTGAGAACGATACCGAATAGGCTTTCGGCCAGAGCCTGCACCAATAATCCGGCCAGGGTAGTGGGAGCCGTGGCGCCGGCCAGCGGACAAGGCGTGTAGACAAAAGGGATATCGTTGTCGCAGGCAAAGAGCAGTTTTTGAATCACTTCCTGGGAATGGCTCAAGGGTGATACCGGTTCAATGTAAAGCGAAAAAATGGGGCCTTTCTTCCATTCTTCTTTTCCGCCTATGCGGATATGAGCCATTTCCAGTTGATCGCGTACACCCTCGATATCGACGGCGGTGATATTGATCGGTTTGCTGGTCCCCTCAAGCATGGCCAAATACTGCCAACGGTCGTACGTGCCCGCAGCTGTATCCTGGGTAATGCCCAGTGACATATGAAAATCATAGTTGGGTAGGGCTTGGGCGACACGGGCACAGTTTTTTACATCGGCATAGGTCGCCCGACGACGTTCATTGGTATACGGATCGATCGTGAAGGGGGTATCAGAACCCCCACCGTAATAAATTTGGTTTTTAAAAAGCTCCATGCGGTATTTACGGTCCGGGCCGGTGATAACCACCTTACTGGGAACCGTGGCTCGGGCTTTATCGACCATAAAATGCGGAATTTTCACAAGGCTGCTTTGTTCCGTCGTTTGTTCGACAATGGCGCCTCCGGAGTGCGCAACCTCGACCCCTTCTTTATCATATACTCTAACACCGGTTTCATAGAGCACCCGTAAGGATGCATAGTAGATGGCTTCGATTTGATCTTCAGTCAGCACTTGAAATATCGGTGTTGCATGGACATCGTAATTTGATTTATTTACTTGCATCGTTCATTCTCCTTTTTATTTCACAGGTGATCGAGCGATCTTGGGTTGATAGGATACCCGTCGGCACTTTGACGAGCGCGGCTACTCCAAAACCTCAGAATAGCTCTTGGCGGATTTCGCCCCCAGGCGGCACCAGAATGAATTCGTCATCGATCCGATTCAGATCCTCTATTATTTCGATCATATGGCGTATATAACGGTCAGAACCGAGAATTTGTTCATAGCGCATGTTCCATTGCCCACAATATTGGGCAATCTCAAGGGCCTGGGGTCTGTATTTATCCAGGTCGCTTTGGCGGTGGGCAACAAAAGCCAGGCGCTCGTAGTTGCGGTATTGTTGATCCATAATCCAGGCCGCTTCTTCATCGCCGTATTTGGCGGCATATTCCCGGTATTCTTTTAAGGGGTGGCTGCCGGATTCTCCTTTTGCCCTGCTTTCTTGATTAGGGCTTATTTTGTACACGCTTTTCGGCGGCTTCCATAATTGCCTTGATCGCCTTTTCGGTTTCCGGTTTGATGGGAGACGGTTTATGGGAGCTGAGAATCCCCTTGGTGCGTTCTACCACACGATCACGCATGGGTTTTTGTCCTGCTTCTTCCCATTCTTCAAAGTTATGACGATCACATAAATTGGGATACCAGAATTCCGTTTTGGAGTGCTTCTTGGTATGCTCTTCGTTGAGGTAATCACCGTCCGGTCCGACACTGTGAATGACGTCGGTGGCCAGCGTATCTTGATTGACTTCGATTCCGCGGGTAATGCGTCGCGAATAGCCGATGGCTTCATCCATCATCACGGTTTGCAGAATAGAGCCGGTAATCCCGCTTTCCGTGTAACCGACGTCGTGACAAAGATCACCGCCGGTTAAAGCAGAAAAGAAACAGGATAGCGAACCTTCTATAGCTGCTTGTTCGTCGAGAATTTTAGAATCGGTGCAACCGCCGGTTTGCCATAAAGGAATGCCGGCATAATGTGCCAGCTCGGTGGCGCCAGCCATCATGAGACTTAGCTCAGGTGCACCGTAACTTAAAATCATGGCACTCATATCCATCACCGAAAGTACACCGCCCATAAAAAAGGGTAAACCCGGTTGGATGGCCTGGGCCAATACCAATCCCATCCACGATTCAGCTGCGGCCTGAATGATTATCCCGGCAGCGGTCACTGGTGCGGTGCCACCAGCTAGTGGGCAAGGGGTAAATATCAGCGGTATGCGATATCTGGCGGCAAAGATGAGTTTGTCTATTGCTTCAAAGGTACTTACCAGGGGGGATAAGGGTTCACAATAATGTACGTAATTGGGCCGTTTTTCAAATGCCTCCTGCCCGCCGGCTTCGGCGACGGCGATTTGGTGAATATCGTTGGAATCGTCCCAGCCAAAAGACCAGGCGACGATCGGCTTACTGGTATGGGGAAACATTTCCGCAAATTCATAGGACGCCGAAAGATCGGGATGAACGTCGCTGACCGTTCCCAAAGATTCACAAAAATCAATATTGGGCAAAGCATCCACCACAGTAGCCACAATGCGAGCGTCATCTTTGATATAGGGGCGGCGCTCCAGCGTTTCCACATCGGTGAAATTCGGCGGGGTGGGTCCGGGGCCAAAGTGGGCACGGCCCGGGCCGATATGAATGTTGTGCTCGGGATTTCCGTCCCGGGCATAGATGGTGAAGCTGCGCGGTGCCATTTCTAATGAACGTTTCACCAGGTATGGGGGGATACGCACCCGGTTACCCTCAACCCAAGCTCCTGCTTTCTTCAGGATATCGCGCGCCTCATCGTGATGGACATCGAGGCCGATTTTTTCCAGGACATGGAGCACGCCGTCAAATAATTCCTGCAGTTGATCTTGCGAAAGCATCTTGAAGCGCACCCCTGAATTGATTCGATAGTTCGTTCTCATATAACGATCTCCTTTCTGAGTAATTGATCGTCAAAAACTTGGATCAGCTAACGCTTGTTTGCCGTTTTCAGTTACAAATAAGACTAGCCTGGCTCCATAAATTTTTTGGCAACATCAGATGCCGCGGCGGCATCCGGTGCGTAACCGTCGGCACCAATCTTTTCTGCGAAAGAATTAGTTACCGGTGCCCCGCCGATCATTACCTTTACCCGATTACGAAGGCCGGCTTCTTCGAAAGCCTTAAGCGTATCTCCCATCGAGCGCATGGTAGTAGTTAGCAGGGCTGACATCCCCACGATATGCGGTTCGAATTCTTTAATGGCTTCCACAAAGGCCTCAGGCTCAACGTTGATTCCTAGATCTTTTACCTCAAATCCAGCCCCTTCACACATCATCGCGACCAGGTTTTTACCGATGTCATGCAGATCACCTTTGACTGTGCCGAGAAGCACGCGGCCGACCATTTCCACACCGGTCTCGCTCAATAGCGGTTTTAGAATTTCCATCGAGTTAGCCATGGTTCGGGCCGAACGCATGACTTCCGGCACGAACATATCACCAATTTTGAATTTTTCCCCGACATAGTCCATACCCGGCATTAGGCCTTTGTACAAAATGTCCCGCGCACTCAACTCTTTACCAAGCGCATCATGGGTCAAATTAGCGATGTCATCCTTTTGGCCCTGAATGACAGCTGCGGAAATTGAATTTAATACTTCGCTCATACGATTGCCCTCCTTTCTAAAAATTTAACGGGTTCAATCCAAATCGGAACGTTCTCCCCCTGCGGGGATAATTGCATAAACCTATCTTAAAATACGATCAGTCGCTTACCCTGCTTTCTCTCTAACGCGAAAGGCTTCAATCCAGCGGGCACCCCATTCATCTTTTCCCATCGCCAGATCAGCGGCCAATGCCGTTGCGCCTAGCTCCGGAACCAATGGATTGATTTGAAGAAGATAGAGTAGTTGTGAGATTTTCGGCCATTTTGCACCTCCCTAATCGTTGGTATTTTAAAAAGAGTTAATATGAGCAAAGTAATCCCTTATGGGTACAAGCACACCTTAGTCCTCGAGGTGTTTTACCCTGGTGCAGGCAGGTCTTATGATTTCCCAGCCTTTTTAGCGGCCTTCCCATTTCGATTCATCGAAACGCTGGCACCCAAATGTTAAAAAAATCTCTACCCACACATCACGATGGACTGGGTCATAACGACGGGTCCGTCTCCGCTTCGCACGGAGTTCACTCTTAGGATACTATGCGTACCTGTACTAATCTGATGAGTACAATAGAATCCATTCAAAAAGCCAAAGATCGGACTTTGCGTAAAAATCTCCACGATTGGCGCTCAATGCAAAATATTATATTCAGCGTCTTGCCGATATAATATGTGCAAAATTTGTCTGATGATATGATAATCAGTTGACAGATCACTGCAATTGTGTCAAGCAAAAATACAGAATGGCACTCATTTTTTTAATCCTTTATTGCTGTTCCAATATCACTTATAAAATGTGAAAAACAAATGAATGAACTATAAAACAATAAAGCGCCGCTCCACTTCGGAGCTGGTCATAAAAGAAATTCTCGATAGCATCCAATCCGGCGTGCTGAAACCGGGTGATAAACTGCCCACCGAACATGAACTAACGAAAATGTTGGGTGTCGGCCGATCATCGCTTAGAGAGGCGATATCCGCATTGGTGCTGGTCGGATATATCGAGGTTATTCAAGGCCGGGGTACCTTTGTTAGAAAAGACCTTGAATCCCTGGATCTGTCCGCCTTTGAGCTAAGAGATATTCAGACCACCGCCAGTATTATCGATCTCATTGAACTCAGGGAAATTCTCGAATGCAATACCGCTCGATTGGCCGCTCGAAGAGCGGGTTCAAATGATATAAACCGCCTGCGGAAAATTATCGCCGAGATGAAGAAAAATGCGAAAGACACCGAGCGCTTCTCGGAACATGATTTTGATTTTCATGTGGCCCTGGCGGAAGCCAGCGGAAATCCGATGATTCTGCAGATGATGAACCTTATCGTCAAAAAGGTCCACGACGCTTACGTTCGTTTAAAACACGAAACATTATTTGATGCCGACCAAGCCATTGTAACAGCGGAACAACTGGTTGCCAGTATTGCCGCCGGTGATGAAAACGCAGCCGCCAAGCATATGGGCCAACATTTGGGTTTGGTAACCACCCAGCTAAAACAGTTGGTTTCGAAAAAAAGCGAAATCAATAATCTCAAGAATGTCGCTGTTACCAGATAGGAATCTATCCTTACCGGTTATCTCTTTAGTATCTTATACATTACGAGGGTCTCCACAAGACCGATTTGCGGATGCCGGAAAGCCTCGGGCAAGGGGCTAACAAAATGGCGTGGTGTTTTTGGGAATTTATTGTCCCACTCGGGGAATGGGAAAAAACCCCTCGCCTTTAGGCGAAGACTTTAGTCTATTTGTTGATGCTGCCGCAAGGATTAAAGGAAAGGCTTGGATGGTTTTTTCACTTGACCCCTCGAACCCTTGGATCCTTGGACCCCAAGCCTTCGGCTTTAGCCGAAGGGTGTTGACATTTCACTGGTGTAAGGGTTATAAATAATTGATATGTTACTGAATATGTACAAGTCGATTATTTTCGAACGAACTCAGCCAGTGTCTTTTTCCCCTCAATGCTCAACCCTAACATTTCAATTTCACGCAGCAGTTGATCTTTGTTGCCATGACCACCGACATAACCATTAAGACGTGCTGTGGCAGTGGAGTTCACAAGATCCCGGTGGCGTGGATAAATACGCACCATTTCTTTCTCCAGACCATCATGACCTTTTAGAAGGTATTTCTGGTGATAATCTTCGGCCATGGTAAAGGACCTAAGCGGCACCACCTTGGTTTTTACATTGTGGCCGATTTTTTGTGCCAGGGTGGTTTTAGAAGCCTCTGCCTGTAGGCGTTGATTCTCATCGTGGTAGAAAATCGCATTCATATATTGCTGTGACCATGATCGTTTCTTCGGCTGGTGACTTTTCCAGAAAATATCCAGCAATTGGCTATAGCTGATGTGACTCGGGTCATAGTCCACCTGGACGGTCTCGGTATGGTCACCCATGTTGGTGTAAGTAGGAGCGTCCATTTTGCCGCCAGCATATCCAACACGTGTCCGAATCACGCCCTCGATTATCCCGAACTGGGATTCGACGCCCCAGAATCAGCCCAAACCAAAGGACGCGGTTTCAATTATGGGTGGCGCCATTTCATCGATGGGTGGTATCCTTGGGGATTCTATCTTGGATTCGAGTGCAAGGTTCACTTTACGCTCCTTTGTCTCAGATGCATGGTTTGAATGTATTGTGACCAGAAGGCAACCGAGTGTTAATAACGGAATCGCTCCCCATACGAAGAATTTTCGAATGAGTTTTTTATTTCTCCTTGTCTTCATTTCGAACGTCCTCTCATTTGGGTTACATCAGGCTCCGATACAACCCTTGAATATTATCTTCTAATCCATATTCTCAGATAATAACCATGATTGATAAAAGTTCTGTAAAGATTCTGTAAAGATTGCCTGCTCAGGTTCATCATAAACCCTCTTCGATGCAATAATAGAGCAAGCCCTGTCCGCGATGAATCGAAAAACAATATTCCTGAAAAATCCGTATTGAGTTCCCCTATGACAAAAATTGACATAAATACTGTCTCGCCCGAGGCTACAGCATCCAACACCTAATCATCACCCGCTAATAACCGAATATACGCATTGGTATCCAGTTTCACAGTTCTTGCCTGGTTTCATATAGAGGCATCACCCGTTACAATTGGTAAAAATACCCTAAATGTTGAACCTTTACCGGGTTCACTATCAAAGTTGATAATCCCACCATATCGTTTTATAATTCCATGGATGACGGAGAGGCCCATGCCGGTGCCCTCACCTATTCTTTTGGTTGTAAAAAAGGGATCAAAAATTTTATTTTGGAATTCCGGTGACACACCATGACCCGTATCGGCTACCGTCAATTTTATAAATTTACCTGGTATCAAATCGGCTTCGGGACCTATTTGATCTTCGTCTAACTGCACCTCGGACAGTCGAACCCTAAGAGAGCCACCAGCGTCTACCATCGCCTGTCTTGCATTCGTACACAAATTCATTACTATCTGATGAATTTGGGTTGCATCGGCCATAACCAGGGCATCGGATTGTATGTCTTGTTGTATTTTAATGTTCGATGGCAACGAAACTCTAAATAATTTATGCGTTTCCTTTGTTATCGCACTGACTTGAACCGGTTTGGTCTCTAATTGAGTTTGGCGGCTAAATGTCAGAATTTGATTGACTAAATCCCTCGCACGCATGCCCGCGGAAAGGATTTGTTCCAGATGATCACTCAATGATGATTCTTTAGCTAAGTCACTTAATGCCAGCTCTGCATTGCCGATTACCGCCGATAAAATGTTGTTGAAATCATGGGCGATACCCCCCGCGAGTGTTCCGATAGCCTCCATCTTTTGTGACTGAATAAGCTGCATTTCCAATTGTTTGTATCCTGTTAAATCTTGCCAGGTTTCAATAACACCGTTAATTTTTCCGGTTTCGTCTTTAAGCAGTGCCGCTGTTCCATAGAGCCATCTGCCCTCAATACCCAGATTATCGAAATAAATTTCCGCTTCATAGGCGCCTTCCAAAATAGATGATTCTCTATATTTATTATTGTCGTGATGTTGCACGCGATTCTTCAGGACATTGTCTAATAAAAGGTCAACGATTGAGTAGGTTTTGTTATTATATAAAGCCTTATAGTAATTGTTAGTACCAACTATGTCATCGGCAGCTTTACCGGTTAAAGCTTCGCAAGCCCTATTCCAATGGGTCACCGTGCGTTTTTCATCAATGACATAAGTGGGGATTGGAATGCCTTCCACTATCTGGCTCAGTCTCGTTTCATTTTGGCGAAGCGCTTTTGTTTTAAATTTTACCGCTCGTTTTAGAGACCAATTCCAAAATAGTACCGTTAACAATAAAAGCGTCACTGCGGAAAAAAAGAGTAAAACATAATTCGATAATTTTCGAACACGCTTTTTATGTTCATGGACGGAAAGCCATTTAAGAAAAATATCGTCATACTCACCGGATCGCTGTATAGAAAGAAGCCCCTCGTTAAGTTCCGCTAATAGATCGGAATTACCTGCAGCTACGGCAAAGCATAATTCTTGTTTCAGAACCGGAGGACCGACTGTTTCTATATTGTTGATTTTCAGTTCGCTTAAAAGGTCGAGTCCATGGAGTCGTGGAATAATGGCACAATCGTGCTTACCAGAAGCCAATAGCCGCAGGGCTTCCCCGGGTTTAACCACAGGAATGATCGATTTTGTGATTTTCTTTTCAATCAGCCAGTCGTGTGCATAAACATCTTCAACGACAATGACTTCCTTTTCTTTAATATCGGCCAGAGATTTAATAGGTGTCTCATGTCGTTTGAAAATAGCATAGGTAATGACAAAATGGGGTACCGAAAAATCAAATATCTTATCTCTTTCTTTTGAGTGAAGCATTCCGGTTACCGCATCAATTTTCTTATTCTCGAGAGCGAGACGAGTATTACTCCATGTATCGAGCTTAAATTTTATGTTTAACCCTTCTCTCTTCGCAACAGCTTTCATTACGTCGATGGCATATCCATCCGGGACGCCTTCTTTGTTAAGAAATTCAAAAGGGGCAAAATTTTGATTACCTCCGATTATAAGCGTTTTGTCCGGTGAAAATCGAATTGGATTGGCAACGCTTGTGGTGGATAAAAATAGAACGAATATTAAGGTAATATGGAACAGCGTTCGACAGAAATTATTTTGGTAAAATCCAAAATAAGCCAACATTTTACATACTCCGAATTTAACGACCCAATAGTGATGTCTAAGGTTTAACCCTAAATGAGCGTAAACAAAATAAAGAACTAAATAAATTACTAAATTAATTGCTTTTAAAGCGATATGCGGGTTTTTGTCAACGCTTGCACCAGTGAAATATAAATAGTCAAAAAGCCACTCCATTTTTTTGGCCCTTCGGACCCCGCGTCAGCGGCCCTGCGGGAAATCCGAGGCCGCAAGATCCGCCTATGTTGGGATACCCCATCTTCCGCGTGGAGGAAAGGTTTACATTTGGCCTGATCTTTAAGGTCGGTTCAACCTGAGTTTTTACAGTCTAGCGCACCCATCTTCATCTATCAATCGTTGAAG
>Ga0316198_10000776_pt1 | contig 17618 bp, 12 predicted proteins | sample OudBieAanoxic_MG_FD_204935 | JGI IMG/M metagenome (GOLD analysis project Ga0316198, IMG submission 204935) | Coastal sediment microbial communities from Oude Bieten Haven, Netherlands - site A anoxic | ecosystem: Environmental > Aquatic > Marine > Coastal > Sediment | place: Netherlands...
CGAAGTAGCACCCAAGAAGGGCGATCAAGAAGCCGAAGAACGGCGTCTTCGAGACACCGCTCACGAAGTCGTTGATTCGAAGCGTGTCGAGCGCAGTCGAGAAGAAGAACTCCATCGGGATACCGTAGGAGAGCGCGGCTACCATCATCGAGCTCATCATGCCCAAGATGAACGCGACGAATGTGATCAACGGCATGATGACTACGCACGCGACCAGGCGCGGGACCACGAGCCTTCGAATCGGATCAGCACCGAGCGCTCGGATGGCGTCCACCTGTTCGGTAACCGTCATCGAACCGAGCTCCGCCGCGATCCCGGCTGCGATGCGGCTCCCCACGACCAGCGCGGTGAGCGAGGGCGCGAGCTCGCGGGCTTCGGACACCGCGATGACTCGACCCAGCGTGTCCTTTGCGCCGAACGCTTCCATCGAAATCGCGAACTGTATGGTCATGACGATGCCGACGAAGATCGCGGTGGCCGCGGCGATGGCGAGGCTCTTCACTCCAAGCGCCTCGAGCTGGTAGATGAATTCGTTGGTGTCGAATCGTGAAGAGAACAACGTGCGAATGGTCTTGCCTGCCAAGAGCGTCGCGCCGCCAATCTCCTCGACGAACTTCCGCGTGCGCCGGATTTGGTAGTCGGCCCAGGTCGTGAGATTTCGGGGCCGGGTCGATGGAGCCGCAGAGGTCACGGCTGGCCCGTGTCGGTCGCAAAGCCGGCCAGCATCTCGTCGAAGTCGCTCAGCGCGTCTTCGAAGGCCTCCCCGGGGGGCGTGATCAGGCCGAAGTCGTAGACGCAGCCGTCCTTCTTCAGAATTTGAAGCAGGATCTCGCGCGGGACCCCGTCGAGCTTAGCGTTCAAGTGGGTCCGGAGCGCCTCTCTGCCGTCCATCGCCACGACGTCTTCGTCGACGATCACTCTTTGCGAGAAGCCGATCAACAGATGGCTTCGAAGGGCCGTCAGCGGGATGTCGAGTGCCGGATCGCAGTCCGAGTCGACGTGCGCCACGGCACCCTTCGATTCGCTATGCCATGCGAGGTCGTTTTGGTGGCTCACCGTGACGGGTGTCCAGTCCGAGGACAGCGGGCCGACTCGATATGAAGTCTGCGCGCCACGATAGACGCCGTTTTGAAGCGTCCCGGTCGTGGCGCAACCGATCGTGGTCAGGCCCACAAAGAGCCAGATTCCCAGCCGCCGCCTCACTGGGCCAGACTGTAGCAGGCCCGGGTTCCTTGTCGATTTGTGCTTTTGCGACCCCGAAGCGGGCTGAGCGGGTTCTCCTCCGCTACACTGTATGGACTGTGGAGCGGGGGGCTCAACCAGAACAGCCTGCGAAAATTCGCGGCGTCGCGATCTTGGATCGCCTCGTAGTCGAGGGGAGGGTATCTCCCAGTCTCTACGACGAGGTGTTGATCCATGCGCAGCGAACGGAGTCGACTGCAGAGGAGTCGATCCTCCAGCTCGGGCTGATGACTGAGGGCGAGCTCCTCAAGTATACTGCGGGGCTCTTCAAGACCCGTTTCGTAGGCTCCGAGAAGCTCGCCAAGGCCGGCGTGGACCCGTGGCTGCTCGGCAAGGTCCCGAAGAAGCTCGCGAAGCGACTGACCGCGTTCCCGATTCTCTACGACGCGCGCACGCGCACGCTCTCGGTCGTCGCTGCGGACGTGAGCGATGACGATGTCCGCCAACAGATGCAGTTCACGACGGGCGCCCGCGACGTGAAAGTGTACGTGGCACGAGAGGCCGCCATCCGCGCCGCGATTGCGAAGCACTACGATCAGAACAACGGGCCGTTCGAGATGCTCCTGAGCGGGGCGTCGTCCCGGACTGCACGCAGCTCTCGCGAGTCGGACCCGGTGCCCGGTTGGGGTCAGGTGTTCGAGGAGCAGGACGGTCAGTTGGTGCGCCGTCGCCGAGCGATATCGCTCGAGATGGAGGAGGCGGCCAACGACCAGAAGTCCGAGCTCGAGTCCGAGGAGCCACCTCCCCAGACGCATGCGAGGGCGTCCGCCACCCCGGGCCGGACGCTGATCGAGCAACTCTCGGCACCGTCGCAAAGCGACGACCTCGCCGTGGGTCCCGAAGTGTATCTCCAGACTTTGAGTGTGCTCGTCACCTTGATCGAGCAGCTCAGCCAGGACCGCGGGGGGCATTCGATGCACGTCGCCCGCATCTGCAAACAGCTAGGGGAACGCATCCGGCTGACGCTTCCCCAGGTGCAGGGGATTCTGGTGGCCGCATATCTGCATGATGTCGGCGTCTCCGCGGGCTCGCATGTGACACCATTCGACGTCGCGAACGACGATGCGAAGCGAGAGCTGGCAAGGCGTGTCTACAATGCGCCAAGCCGCTTACTCGAGTCGGTGGCCCTTCCGGCGACCGCGGTGAACGCTCTGCGCCATCGCTTCGAGCGTTTCGACGGACAGGGCTTTCCGGAACGGTCGAGTGGGAAGGACATTCCGCTCGGCGCCCGCGTTCTGGCGGTTGCGGAGAGCTACATCGACCTCACGCAGAACAAGGCCAACGTCCTCGGACGGCGTCTCGCGCCGGAGGACGCCTGCGATGTGCTCGACCGGCACAAGGGCACGGCGTTCGACCCTGCAGTGGTCGACTGGCTTCGACACATCGCGATTGGAGATGGCGGCAAGACGCTCTCCACGCGGTACCGAGTGCTCGTCGTCGACCCGGACCCGGAAGAGACGTCGGTCCTCGAGGTGCAGTTCTCGGCGCAGGGCTACGAAGTCGTCATCGAGCGGTCGATTGAAGGCGCGCTGCGCGCCGTTCAGAACGAGAAGCACGACGTCATCGTGAGCGAAGTCCGGCTCGCCGATGGTGACGGGTTCGATTTCCTTCGGCGCCTTCGCCAAAGCCCACACGGAAGTGTGCCGCTGATGTTCCTCACGACCGAACGTGCCCAAGCCTCGGTGAATCGAGGCCTCGAGCTCGGCGCCTCGGACTACGTCGTCAAGCCTGCGTCCGCCGCGGTCGTCGTTGCGAAGGCGGGGCGCATCGTGGGCGACACGCCGCCCAAGAAGACCGGCGCGCGCGGGGTTTCCGGCTCCCTCCAAGAGATGTCCCTTCCGGACGTCATTCAGATTCTCGGGAACGGGAGGAAGAACGGGCGGCTTCAGGTGAGCAGCGGTGCGCTTTGCGGCGAGATGATGTTCCAGGATGGCTCGATTCACGACGCGACGTTTGGGGATCTGCGAGGAGCCGAGGCCGTGTATGGAATTCTGCGACTGACCGACGGCGATTTCGCCCTCGCGCCAGACGACACGCCCGTAGAAGACGCCATCGGCATTCCGACGCATCATCTGCTGCTCGAAGCCATGCGCCGGCTGGATGAAGAGCAGCGTTAGCACCCCTCAGGTGTTCAGCGGGCCGGGCAAGTTTGAGCCCGGCACGCCGTGGGATATGCTGCATAGGTGCGCTTGTGCCATCAGTGCGGCGCGTCGGTAGAGGATGCCGCGCGCTTCTGTTCTGCCTGTGGGGCGTCCTCGGACGAGGCCGGGGGCCACGGTGCCTCGGACCCGCTCGTAGGGCGGGTAGTCGGTGGAAGCTACCTCCTGCAGGAGGTGGTCGGCGTGGGCGGAATGGGCCGCGTCTACAAGGCCGAGCAGTCGACTCTTGGACGGACGGTCGCCGTGAAGGTGATTCACCCGCATCTGCTCGGGGACGAGCAGACGGTGGCTCGGTTCTACCAAGAGGCTCGCGCCTCGAGCCGACTCAACCACCCGAACAGCGTGAGCATCATCGACTTCGGACGCACCGACGACGGGATCCTCTATCTCGCCATGGAATTCCTGAGCGGGAAGGACCTGGCGCTCGTCATGCACGAAGAGGGCCCGCTCGCCGTCGACCGCGTCTGCAACATCTTGATCAGTACCCTCGATGCGCTCGGCGAAGCGCACGAGCTCGGCATCGTGCACCGCGACCTCAAGCCCGAGAACATCATCCTCAGGCCCCTGCGATCGGGGGACGACCTCGTCAAAGTCGTCGACTTCGGGCTGGCGACCATCGTCGGCAAGGAGAGCTCCATCACGAAGCCCGGCTTGGTGTGCGGAACGCCCGACTACATGTCGCCCGAGCAAGGAAGAGGCGATGGCGTGGACGGGCGGGGCGATATCTATGCGCTCGGGGTCGTACTGTTCGAGCTCTTGGTCGGACACCTGCCCTACATCGATGACACCCCTACGCGCGTCGTCTTGCGCCACCTGAACGACCCGGTACCGGACCCGCGGCAGGCGAGTCCGCACCGGCAAATCCCGGATCGACTAGCCGCAGTCACGATGAAGGCGCTTGCCAAGGACGCACGGGAACGGTTCCAGGTCGCGCGCGACATGCAGACCGCGTTGCGAGAGGCTGTGGACGAGCTCCGTGTGCGTCGCGCGTCCGTAGCGCCTTGTCCCACGTGCGGGGCTCCTGTGTCCGAGTCGCAGAACTTCTGCGGCGAGTGTGGGGGGCGACTAACCTCCGCCGAGCCTGCACTCGGCAGCAACCGCTCGCTACGGCCGTCGTTCTATCCTCCGCTCGGTTCGCAGCGAGAGTTCGTCGGACGTGAGGAGGAGCTTCGTCAGATTCGGGAAAGCAGACACACGGCGGCACAAGGTGCGCACTGGGTTCACGTGTTTGGAGAGCCCGGTGTCGGCAAGACGCGCTTCCTCACCGAGATTGCCGAAGCCGCCGCCGCCGAAGGAGACCTCGTCGTCGGGGCGGGGGCGCACTCGACCGGGGCGCCGGTTCCATACGCTCCAATCCGAACGATCCTTGCAGAGCTTCTCGAGGTCGACGATTCGGCGCTCGCGAGGATGGCCAACCGTGGCGACTCGCTTGGTTCTACGTTGGCGGGTGCCGGCGTTGATGAGGTCATGAACCCTGCCGGACTCTTTGGAGGTGACGGGCGGTCTCGCACCGGAGCAGTGGCCGAGGCTTTCGCGTGCGCCATCCGTCGCGCGAGAGGTCGCGCGTCGAGTGGGCGCGTGATGATCATCGTCGACGACCTTTCCTATTGTGATGGACTCACCCAGCGCACCGTGATCGAGTTGGCTCGCGTTCTTGGAAACGAGCCCGTCCTGTTGGTTACGGCAGGTGATCACGATCGCGGGGTGCTGGCCAACGAGATCCTCCGCTTGGTCGGCCTCGACTCGCAGCAGGCAGAGCAGTTCCTGGCGGGATCCTACCACTTGCGATTGGTTTCTGGCCTCCAAGAGCTCACCGAGTCCATCGGCGGCAACATCCTGCCCTTGCATCTCGAGCAGCTCGAGGCGCTCGGGGTCGCGCCCGAAGATGGTCCGCCACCCAGGCTAGCGGACGCCATCGCCCAGCGCATCGAGCGGCTCGAAGTCGATGCGCAGCGCCTCTTGCAAGCGGCCGGCGTACTGGGACGCAGTTGCGAGCTCGACACCTTGCGCGCCGTTTCAGGCAACGATGAGCTAGTCGGCTTGGACGAGCTCGCCGGAAGTTCGCTCGTGCGGCTCGATGGTACGAGGATAAGTGTCACGCATCCGTTCATCGCGGAGCTCGTGGCCGCGAGCATCCCTGCGGAGGCCCGCCGCGCGCTCCACCGGCGCGCGTTCGAGGTGCTCAGCGAGCTTCGCGCGCCGCAAGAGGTGCGGGCCGCGCACGCATTTCGAGGCGTCGAGCCAGTCACCAGCCTCGTCGTCCTCGAGAAGGCCGGCGACGCCGCCATGTCGAGAGGTGATCATTCGGGCGCGGTACTCGAATACCAGCGCGCGCTCCAGATCGCACGGCGCGAAACACTCGAGAGCGGCGACACTGTCTACGATACGGCTATCGCGACCTTCAGCCGCAAGCTCGGGGAAGCGCTCGCACGCTCGGGCGATCCATCGGGAGCCGACGGGGTGCTTCGTGAAGCCCTCGACCTCACGGCTCCGAGGAGCCCTGACCGCGCGAAGATGCTGCTGTCGCTAGGCCGTATCGCGTCACGAAGAGATCGCCCGCGAGACGCCATGCGGCAGTTCGGTCAAGCGCTCGAGCTCGTGGCTGGCGTCGAGCCGACGGTCGAGTCCCACCTGCAGGTTGCCATCGGACGCATTCGCCGGATCGACGGCGATCCGCACCACGCCGCCAACGCGTACCGTCGAGCGCTGGAGCTGTTCGAAGAGATCGACGCGCCCACGGAGACGATCGCCCGAACGCGGCTAGAGCTTGCCGATGCGCTCACTGCGGCCGGCGACCACCAGGGTGCCGCTGTGGAGCTTCGCGCGGTCGAACGCGACGGACGAGCGCAAGGGACGACGAGCCTAGTCGCACGGGCCGTCGGGATGCTCGGCTCGATCGATGAGCTTGCCGGCCGCGCGCGAGACGCCCAGGTCCGATACGAGGAAGCCGCCACTTTGGCCGCTGAATCGGGCGATGCGCCCGGCTATAGACGTTGGTTGTCCGCAAGCAAGACCCTTCGGGCCAGCCTTTGACACTCTGCTATGCTCCGCCGCATGCGGCGTTGCTGGTGGATCTTCGCGCTGACCGCGATCTTCGGGTGCGACACGCTCGGCGAGTTCAGCACGAGCGATGGCGACGTCTACCGAGGTGAAATCGCCGGTGTCAACGACCCGGAAAATTGCCCCGAAGGTATCGACTGCTCTTTCATCCGGCGCGGGTTTCCGTACGGCGTAACGCTCGACCTTACTTTCGACCCCAATCAGCAATACGACGACCCCGGAATGATCTCGACCGGCGGGGAAGATTGCGGCCCGACGTTCACCGATACACCGCTCTTGCCGATTCCTCCGCTCGCGCACGATCAGCTCGGCCTCTACGACTTCCCGGGCGGAGGACGGATTCGAAACTACATGTTCGTGGCTCGACCCGAATCAGGGCCGCTTGCCGGTCGCGACGTGATGGTGTTCCTCTCCCTCATCCGCGGAGGGACCATCGAAGTCCGAATCGTCGCTGGCCCAGGCCTCGTGATCTGTGATCCGGCCGACTGCGACGCCATCGATTCTGGGCAGTGCGACTACTTCGGCGTCTTTTCGTTGCACCGCGAGGCTTCGTGATGCGCGTGCTGGGCATCGAGAGCTCCTGCGACGAAACGGCTGCGGCGCTCGTCACCGACACCGGTGAGGTTCTTGCTGATGTCGTGGCGAGCCAAATAGCGACGCACAGTCCCTACGGGGGCATCGTCCCAGAGCTCGCATCCCGTGCACACATGCAAGCGGTCATTCCGGTCATTTGCGAAGCGCTCGAGCGATCGCCCGGCGGGCTGTCCGGTGTCGACGCGATTGCCGTCACTCGAGGGCCGGGCCTCGTCGGCTCGCTGCTGGTTGGCGTGCAGGTCGCCAAGGCGTTGGCTTGGAGCCTCGACAAGCCGCTGGTCGGCGTGAACCACTTGGATGGCCATCTCTTCGCGGTCTACCTGCGCCGTCCGGACCAAACCGCACGAAACGCGCCGTCGATGCCGTATGTCGGGCTCCTCGTGAGCGGCGGGCATACCGCCCTCTATCGCGTCGAAGGCTTCGACGACATCGCGCTGCTCGCACAAACACGCGACGACGCCGCCGGCGAGGCCTTCGACAAGGCCGCGAAGCTGCTCGGACTCGGCTACCCGGGAGGCCCGATCATCGACAAGCTCGCTGCAAAAGGCGAGGCGGGGTCGGTTTCGTTTCCAATGCCGATGGCGTCGCGCAAGACCCTCGACTTCAGCTTCTCCGGCTTGAAGACCGCGCTGGCGCGCCACGTTCAGACCCGCGGTGTGCCCACCGGTGAATCGGAGCTCGCCGACCTTTGCGCGTCGTTTCAAGGCGTCATCATCGAGAGCCTCGTACGCAAGTCGCTTCTCGCCTGCGAGCAGGAGGGGCTCGACCAGTTGGTCATCACCGGAGGGGTTGCTGCGAACCGTGGCCTTCGCGCGCGGGGGAAGGAAGCATGTGACGAGCGTGGGATCCGGCTCCACGTGCCGCCGCCGATCTCGTGTACCGACAACGCCGCGATGATCGCGATGGCCGCCGCTCACCGCTTGGTTGCCGGCGAACGGGACGATCTTTCGTTCGCGGTCTATTCGCGCGACCCAGATCGAAAGCGCGGCAAGTTTCGGCGAGATGGCACCCTCGTCGAGCGCAAGCCCGATGTCCGATAGGGTCCCGAACGTCATTGCGTCGCCGTACGTCGAGGTCGCCCTCCCGGTCCCGCTTCGGCGCTTGTTCACCTACGCCGTGCCAGATTCGATGCGCGGATCGCTGGGTCGTGGGAGCCGTGTTGCGGTTTCGTTCAATCGGAGAAAGCTTGCAGGAGTCGTCGTCTCGGGGAGAGAGTCGCTTCCCGAGGGTGTGAAGCGTGCCCTGGCTGTAGCCGGGCTTCTCGAGTCGGAGCCCGTGTTCACGCCGGAGCTGCTTCGGTTTCTGGAGCAAGCCGCGAAGTACTACATGCACCCGCTCGGCGAGGTGCTGCGGGCGGCGGCTCCCGCCTTGCCTACGGGCGCGATGAAGCGATTGCGCGCCGACGGCTTCCTCGAAGCCGCGGAGAACCTGCCTGGGCAGCGCGTCGCCCACCACGTGACCTGGGAAATCCGGGCGACCGAGGACGCTTCGAAGGATACCCGTCTCGGGGCGCGCCAGAAGAAGCTGATGGAACGCCTTCGTGGCCGCGACTCGGTGCTTCTCGACGAGCTTCGCTCCGAGATCAGCGATCCGCGTGGTGTCGTGCGGGCGCTCGCCGAAAAGGGGCTCGTTGTCTTTGAAGAGGTCGAAGCCAACCCGGATCCGTTCTTTCGCACCGCGGTCGAGCGTGACGTGCCGCCAACGCCGACGTCCGCTCAGCAACACGCCATCGATGCGATCAACGACGCGATCCACGAGCAGCGTACAGAGTCGTTCTTGCTGCATGGTGTGACCGGCTCCGGGAAGACCGAGGTGTACCTCCGCGCGATCGAAGAGGTTCGCAAAGCGGGGGAAGGTGCGATCTTGCTCGTGCCCGAGATCGCGCTGACCCCCCAGCTCGTCGGGCGGTTTCGCGCGCGGTTCGGTGACGACATTGCAGTGCTGCACAGCGGGCTGACGTCGCGCCAGCGCGAGGATGCTTGGCGGTCGCTTCGGCGAGGGGGCGTTCGCGTCGCGATCGGCGCTCGGTCGGCGCTCTTTGCCCCGGTGGCGGATCTCCGGCTCGTCGTCGTCGACGAAGAGCACGATCCGTCGTTCAAGCAGGATGAGGGCTTCCGCTACCACGCGCGAGACATGGCCCTCCTCCGCGCACAGTACGCCAATGCGGTCTGCGTGCTGGGGAGTGCTACGCCTTCGATCGAGACGTACCATCGCGCCAATGATGGCAAGATTCGCCTGCTTTCGCTCCCCTCGCGCGCAACAGGCGCGACGCTTCCCTCCGTCGAAATCGTCGATCTGCGGCGACACCGACGCGGCCCCACGGGGCACCCGCTGCTGTCGGGTCCGCTTCACACGGCGCTCGGCCGTTGCCTTGGAGGCGGTCATCAGGCGATTCTGTTTCTCAACCGTCGAGGCTTTTCGCCAAGCGTGCGTTGCGAGGCCTGCGCCGCGGTAGCGGAATGTCCAGCGTGCAGCGTTGCACTGACGGAGCACCGCGGCCAGGGCGTGCTCCGGTGCCACTACTGTGACTTCCACCGCCCGATCGCAGCTCCGTGTGCCGGGTGTGGCGCCAACGCGTACAAGCAGCTCGGCGTCGGCACGGAGCAGCTTCAACACGCAATCGAAGAGAGCTTCCCGAATGCGCGCGTCGCGCGCCTCGACCGGGATACCGCGTCCGGGGAGGGGGTCGAGGTAGTGCTCGATCGATTGCGAACCGGCGCGGTCGACGTCCTGGTCGGCACGCAGATGGTCACCAAGGGGCACGACATCGCCGGCGTGACCCTCGTGGGCGTCGTTCTCGCGGATCAAAGTCTCGCCTTCCCGGATTTCCGCGCGTCGGAGCGCACGTTTCAGCTTCTCGCTCAGGTGGCAGGGCGTGCGGGCCGTGCGGACACGCCAGGCGAGGTCGTTCTACAAACCTTTCAACCAGAGCACCCTGCTGTGCGGCTCGCAGCGCAACACGACTACGAGCGGTTTTACGACGAGGAGATCGTGAACCGGGAAGAGGTCGGCTATCCGCCGTTTGCCCGCCTCGTCACGGTCCGCGTCCATTCTGGCGCCGAAGCAGACGCTCGAAACGCCACCCAACATCTCGCTGACACGGCACGCCAACACGCAGCGGTTCGTGACGGAGCCGTCCAGATCCTAGGTCCGGCTCCTGCGCCATTGGCCCGACTGCGAGGTCGCTACCACTACCGGCTGCTGCTCAAGTCGACCGACCGAAAGCTCCTCAGGAGCGTCGCGGCGCTCTTGGCGTCACGAATCGACCAGGGGCTCGCACCCACGCACGCCACCCTAGACATCGACCCGCTCTAGGAGCACGAGGGGGATCGCGCGGGCGACGGTAACTTTGTAACTGCGCCAGTGAGGGTTGTAGTCGGCCGCCTTTGGCCAAAGCTCCTCGTACTCGCTCTCCGTTGCGGCGCGGGCGCGAACTTGGCGGCGCTCTTTGCCGATTTGAATGATGGCGACGGGCTCCGCTTGGAGGTTGAGCCACCAGGCGGGCGACGGTTCCTGACCGCCGTTGGACGGGTAGACGATCACGTCGTCCCCGAGGGGCATGTAGACCAGTGGAGTGGTGCGCTCGAGCCCCGACTTCCGGCCGGTCGTCGTCAGCAGAAGGACCTTGCGGCCGAGCCCCACACTGTCCACGAAGCGACCGCCCAAACGTTGGTAGAGCTTGGCATGAAGGCGACCGAAGAGGCGCCAATCGCGTCCGCTCATTCGGCGGCTTCCTGCGCGCCTGCGTTCGCCGGATGCGCCGCAGCGTCTTCCGCCGCGAGGAAACCAAATGTCAGCGCGGGGCCGATCGTGCCACCGGCACCGGGGTAGGTGCGGCCCATCACCGACGACGTCGAGTTGCCCGCCGCGTAGAGCCCGGCGATCGGCTGTCCGTCTTCCTTGAGGACACGGGCGTGGGCGTCGGTCACCAACCCGCCTTTGGTCCCGAGGTCACCCGGGTAGATCTGCACCGCGTAGAACGGTCCTGTCTCGATTGGACCGAGCGAGCAGTTGGGCTTCACGTTGGGATCTCCGTAGTAGCGATCCTGTGCGCTCCAGCCGCGGTTGAAGTCGGGATCTTCGCCCTTGAGCGCGTACTCGTTGAAGCGTGCGATGGTCGACTTCACCGTCGCCGCGGGGATCTTGAGTTGCTCGCAGAGCTCCTCGAGCGTGTTCGCGCGGTAGAGGTAGCTCCCGTCACGGTAGCGTCGCGGAACCTGCTTGTCCGGCATCACTTTCCCTGGAGCGATCGGCCCAGCTATCGAAGACTTCCGATAGCTTGCGTCGAAGATGTGGAACCAACGCGGATCGGCCGCGCCCGTCTTCGCGACGTCGTCGTACATGCCATTGACGACATCGATGTATGGAGCCGCCTCGTTGGTGAAGCGCTCGCCGGCCTGGTTGACGAACAGCCCATGAGGAAGGCTCTTCTCTACGACCAAAACCCAGGAAAACGGCGACTTCGGGACGAGCGAGACCGGGGTCCACCAGGCCTCGTCCATCAGATCGAGCGCCCCGCCGGCGTCGCGGCCCATCCGAATCGCGTCTCCCGTGTTGGACGGGGTGCCCGCAGTCCAGTCGGTCGTGATTGGACGACGCTGATACTGTTGGCGCATCTGCAGATTCCGAGAGAAACCGCCTGCGGCCAGCACCACGCCCCGGTCGGTTTTCACGCGTAGGGTCTCCCCTTCCTTGTCGAGCACGGCGCCGACCACTCGTCCGTCTTCGAAGACGAGTTCTTGGACGCTCGTGTTGAGCCAGGCGGGGACGTTGCGCTCTTTCAAAGAGTACAACAGCCGGCCCATGAGCGAGTTGCCTGCGCACAGTTTCGTGTCGCGCCCCCAGCGCTTCCGTTTGAAGTGCCGGAGCATGTAGAGGAACATCTGCCACGCCATGAAGAACATGGTCGTCAGGCCGACGCCGATCGCGGCCTGCGCCTCGCGTGCCGTAATGCCGAACTTACCGAGGATCTGAGACTGTGGGTGGGGGCGGCGCAAGCGAATCAGGTCTTCGCGAAGCTTAGCGCCGTCGAACGGGACTGGGTCCATGGAGCGGCCACCCGGACGCCCGCCGGGCGCTTCGGGGTAGTAGTCGGTGTACTTCGCGAGCGGCACATAGCGAACGTGTGTCTTGTCGTGTAGGTAGGCGAGCACCCGCTTGCTCTCGTGGATGTATAGCCAAAGCATCTCGTCCGAGACTTCACCTTTGGTGATGTGCTTCAGGTAGGTGAAGCCGTCCTCGTCAGAATCCTCGAGCCCTTCCTTGGCCATGCCCGGGTTGTTGGCGACCCAGCAAACACCGCCCGACATCGCCGAGTTCCCACCGTAAACATCGCTCTTTTCGACCAGGAGCACATCGAGCCCGAGATCGTGTGCGCGAACGGCAGCGCCCATCCCTGCGGCGCCACTGCCCATCACCAGTAAATCGACTGTACGGTCCCACTCCGCCATTGCGGCGCTCCTTTGCTACGGGGTCGGTCTTCGAAAATAGAACTTGTTCTAGCCAGGCCGTACTGTCAAACGCCCTGGATCTTGCGGTAGTGGGTGCCAAGCGCTAGAAAAAACAAGTGATTCGCCCCATTCTCTGTTACCCAGATAAACGCCTTCGTGAGCCCGGCAAGGATGTCGAGGAGTTCGACGCAGAGTTGCACGCGCTGATCGAGGACATGGCCGAGACGATGTATGCGGCCCCCGGTGTTGGGCTCGCTGCCCCGCAAATCGGCGTGTCGAAGCGCCTGTTCATCATCGACGTTGCGACGGAGGACGACGAGCCAAGCGACCTCCGGGTGTTCATCAACCCCGAGATCGTCGCCGCGGAGGGGGACACCACGTTCAACGAAGGCTGTCTATCGTTTCCTGGCGCCCGGGAGGATGTCGACCGCGCCGAGTACGTGACCGTGCGCGCACTCGACAAGGACGGTCAGCCGTTCGAGCTCGAGGCCGACGGGCTGCTCGCCATCGCGATTCAACACGAAAACGATCACCTCGAAGGCAAGTTGATGATCGACCACTTGAGCGTCTTGCGACGCCGGTTGTTGCACCGTGCGATGACGAAGCGTACCGCAGCCGACGCGGCGCAGTGAGCCAGTGCGCACTATCTTCTTCGGCAGTCCCGAGTTCGCGGTGCCCTGCCTCGAGGCGTTGGACGACATCAGCGAAGTAGCTGCCGTCATCTCCCAGCCGGATAGACCAGCCGGGCGTGGGCTCTCGACTCGTCCGCCCGCCGTCAAGACGCGGGCGCTCGAGCTAGGTCTCGATGTGTGGCAACCGACGAAGGTCCGCACAGCAGAGTTTGCAGAGCGGCTCCGGGCCCTCGAAGCCGACGTCGCGGTCGTGGTCGCGTATGGACGTATCCTGTCCAAGGCTGTGCTGGATGCGCCGCGCCTCGGATGTGTGAACGTTCATGCTTCACTACTACCCAAGTGGCGGGGCGCGGCGCCGATTCAGTGGGCGATCGTTCACGGCGACGCGACCACAGGGGTCACCTTGATGCAAATGGATGAAGGCATGGACACCGGGCCCATCCTGGCAACGGATTCGATTCCCATCGAGCGCGACGACGATGCGGCGAGCCTCAGCGAACGGCTCTCGGCATTGGGCGCGGGGCTCTTGCGCCGCGAGCTTCCTCGCTACGTGGCGGGCTCGCTCACTCCTCAGGCTCAGGACCGCGACGCGGCGACGATGGCCCCGCTACTCGAAAAGGCGCATGGGCGAATCAACTGGGACCAGCCGGCCCTAGCCGTGCACAATCAAATCCGAGGCATGAACCCCTGGCCCGGAGCACACACGGTCCTCGGAGAGCGGCGCATCAAGGTGCACCGCGCGATCCCGTCGACCCTCGATCCGGAAGGGGCGGCGCCTGGCGAAATCACCGCGCTCGATCCCGAAGGCATTCTCGTGGCATGCATGGAAGGCACCCTCGAGATCCAAGAGCTGCAGGAGAGCGGGCGCAAGCGCGTCGATGCCCGCGCATTTGTAAGCGGGCGAGGGGTTGCGGTCGGCGACCGGTTCACCCAAGAAGGGGCCGCATCATGAAGATCTACACGAAGACGGGCGACGCAGGCGAAACAGGTCTCTTTGGAGGCGCGCGCGTGTCCAAGGCGTCCCTCCGCGTCGAGGCCTATGGCGAAGTAGACGAGCTCAACAGCGTTGTCGGATGGGCGCGGGTTTCCGCAACGACTTCCGATCTCGATGCGCTTCTCAATCAAATCCAGAATGATTTGTTCGAGGTGGGCGCCGAGCTCGCTTCGACGGCGGAGCGCAAACAGAAGAGCGCCATGCCGCTCATCGACGAGGCGCAGGTGCAGGCCTTGGAGAAGGCGATCGATCAGTACGAGGAAGGGCCCCCCGCGCTGACGTCATTCGTGCTTCCCGGAGGCAGCGAACAGGCTTCCCGATTTCACCTTGCCCGTTGCGTTTGTCGCCGCGCGGAACGCTCCATCGTCGCGCTCGACAGGGATGACACGGTCCGCGGCGAGGTCTTGCGGTACGTCAATCGATTGAGCGATCTGCTTTTCACCTTGGCGCGACACGCCAATCACGCGGCCGGTGTCGTGGACATCCCCTGGAAGGGCCTAGGCGGCTAGGGCATGTCGTCGGGGTCGAGGGTGAAGCGACGCTCCCCGACCCGTCCATCGGCGCGTACCTCCCCGGGAAGCTCGAGTCCTTCGCGCATCTCCTCGAGTATTTCGTAGAGTGCAGCGCGTTCTTCGGCGAGCTGTTCGATGATCGTCCAGCCCCACCTGCGTTTCGCTCGGATCTTGATCGACGTCCACGTTCGCTTGACCAGCTCGAGATACACGAGCGCCAGCGCGCCTCCCAATGCGCCGATCAGGAAGGTCGTGATGCCCGCTGGCCAAGGAGCGCGCGGGATACCGTCGAAGCTGTTGTGAAGCTGAACTTGTCCGAGCCCGACCAGAAGGGCCGCAATCAACCAGGAAAGCGGAAACAGCACGAGTCCGGCGAGGAGCTTGATCGTTGCAGTATCCTTGTATTGCTTGGATGCGGCCTGGGCGATTGGTCGGATCAGGAAGTAGGCAGGCGTGTTGATGAGGATGCCGAGCAGTAGCACCGGCGGGAAGACGAGGAAGACGACTGCAGCTTGCAGCGCGAGCAGCACAGGGATCCATTTCGACTCAATCGCAGGGGGCTTGTCGAGATCGTCGTCCTCGAGGGCGACTTCTTCGAGCGCCCGGTCGTACGAGGCGACACGTTCGAGAAGCGCCTTCACTTCATCGGGAGCTGTCGCCAGCCGGGCGTAGTACGCCCTCCAGACACGGGTCATACCGAGTGTCCGCTCCGCCATGTCCGGCGCCCTCAAGCTCACGCCTGCCCGCTTCGCGCGCTCTGCCCGCATGAGCGAGCGGACACGGTTCATCATGTGGTTGAGCTCCCAGCTTTCGGTGGCATGCGTGACCTCCTGCAACACCGGCTCCAACAGCGCGGTGAGCTCGCTGCTTCGCGCTCGAAATGTCTCATCGTCCTCGTGGTCGATCGGCTCGAGTAGCTCGGGCGGAATGTACAACGGGGGGTGGTACTCGACCAGGGCGCTCGAACGGAACGCCGTCTTGTTGTCGTAGTGGAGACCCACCGGAATGATCACCGGCGGAACGCCTTGCTCGGTGCATAGCTGTCGAGCGCGGTAGTACAGGCGCGCCGCGCCAGTCTTGAGCTCCTGGAGAAACGGGTCATCGTGACTCACGCCCTCGGGAAAGAGCGCGGCGAATCCACCATCGCACACCGCTTGTGCGAGCGAATCGAGACTCTTCTGATTGGCGTCCCGGCGCGCGTCGGCGCTCGCGTCCTTCATATCGGAGGCTCGGTAGATGGGTACCGTGCCGAGCGCTTTCATGATCCGGCCGATGACGGGCCACTTGAAAAGGCCATGCCGGGCGCCAAACACCACGGTCCGCGGAAACGTGCTGATCATCAGCCCCGGGTCGATCAGGCCGTTCGGGTGCCACGCGATCAGTATCCCGCCGCCCGTCTGAGGAATGTGCTCGATGCCACTGACCTCGACGCGGCGAAAGAACAGCCCAACCAAGAACTGCACCAGTCGCACCGCGTTGCTCGTCGTCACTCGCACCGCCCGATGATACGCGCTAGACCCCGGCTGGTCATGAACCGCGCGGCAACACTACTATTGTCGACTGTCCTCGTCGCGCTGATGTGGGGCTGCAGCAAGAAAGCCGATGAGGCCGTGCTTCGGCCCAAGGACGAGCCCGCGCATGTGGTTGCGGGGCCGCCCGATTACGTCGGCACGTCGGTTTGCGCCGGGTGCCATGAAGTCCAGCACGAGGATTGGCTCGGTTCACATCACGACCTCGCCATGCAACGTGCGAGCGAGAAGACCGTCCTCGGCAACTTCAACGGCACGAACGCGCGCTACTACGATGAGACGGTGCGTTTTCTCAGTGACGGCGGCGAGTACGAGATCGAAGCACTAGGTGCCGACGGTAAGCTCGCGCGTTTCCCCGTCGTGTACACGTTTGGAGTGGATCCACTTCAGCAATACCTGGTCGAGGTCGAACCAGGCCGCCTGCAGTCCTTTCCGTTTGCCTGGGACACGCGCGACGAAGCGCAGGGTGGGCAGCGTTGGTTTCACCTGCAGCCCGAGGAGTACATCGAGCCGGGCGATCCGCTTCATTGGACGGGGCCGAGTTACAACTGGAACTACTCGTGCGCCGATTGCCATTCCACTGCGGTGAAGAAGAACTACGAGCGCGCGACGAAATCGTATTCCACCGAGTACTTCGAGATCGACGTCGGCTGTGAGGCCTGTCACGGACCCGGCTCCCGGCACGTGGAGCTTGCACAAACCGAGACATCTCAAGCCACGGGCGGTGGTTTCGCGCGTCGTTTTCCAACGCCCGCGCAACGCGCCTGGGTCTTCGAGGAAGGTCGCAACATCGCGTCGCTCTCGGCCGGCGAGAGCAACGAGCCCGAGTCCTGCGCCCCGTGTCATTCGAGGCGGGCCGACCTCGGCGGTGATTTCGAGCGCTATCATGACCGCTACCGACTCGCCGCGCTCGATGAGCTGCTCTACTTCGACGACGGGCAGATCCAGGATGAGGTCTACGTCTACGGCTCGTTCCTCCAGAGCAAGATGCACGCGGCCGGCGTCGTCTGTAGCGATTGCCACGACTCGCACAGCGGCGAGCTTCGGACCGAGGGGAACGCGCTCTGCTCCAGGTGCCACAAGGCCAACGTGTACGACACCCCGGTCCACCATTTCCACGACCCGGCGACCGAGGGGAGCCTCTGCACGGACTGCCATATGCCCGAACGGACCTACATGGTGATCGACGAACGCGCTGACCATCGATTCGGCCTCCCTCGCCCGGCATTGTCGGCGGCCGTCGGCGCGCCAGATGCATGCACGGGCTGTCATGAGGGAAAGAGCCCGCAATGGGCCGAGCGCCACATCGATAAGCACTTCGAGAAGCGGAGCGCGCATGCCTTCGCGGAAACCTTTCACGCCGCGAGGAACCAGCGGCCGGAGGGAGAGCCCGGGCTCGTCGAACTGGTTGCCGCCGGGAAGGTGCCAGCGCTCTCCCTCCGGCCG
>Ga0316198_10000777_pt1 | contig 17608 bp, 14 predicted proteins | sample OudBieAanoxic_MG_FD_204935 | JGI IMG/M metagenome (GOLD analysis project Ga0316198, IMG submission 204935) | Coastal sediment microbial communities from Oude Bieten Haven, Netherlands - site A anoxic | ecosystem: Environmental > Aquatic > Marine > Coastal > Sediment | place: Netherlands...
ACCCGTGAATCAGGGGCCAGCTGGCGTGACTCCCTGACCTATGGTGCCATACTCAGCGCGTCTCGCCAGCTCCATCCCAAGCTCGAGTTGGGGATCGGAGTGGGTGCCTTCAAACGGGTGGAAAAGAATTCGCTGTTTCCTTTTCTGAAGGTCAACTGGCAGATCAGCGAGCGCGTTCGCCTGGCAAATCCGTTGCGAGCAGGCCCGGCCGGACCCGCCGGCCTGGCGCTGTCGTACACACCCAACCAGCAGTGGGAATTCGCCCTCGGAAGCGCGTTGCGCCGCTTCCGCTTTCGCCTGGACGACGACGGCCCGGCTCCGGACGGCGTCGGCGAAGCGAGACTACTCCCCGTCTTCATCCGAGCGACGAGAAAGTTCGGACCCAGCTTCCGGCTCGACGCCTACGCCGGGGTTGCCTTTCGTGGCCAGGTCAAGCTCGAGGATGAGGACGGCAATCAGCTGCGGGCAGACAACCTCGGCACAGCACCGTTACTGGGCCTGACGGTTTCAGGACGCTTTTGAAGCCTGAGACGGTTCTGTCAAGTTGCCCCCAATTAGACGCGGCATGACTCCGTCGACCGATTAGTTTCGGCTTGGCAACGCCAAATTGACAAATACCCGTAAAATTAGAGTAAACGTGCGGTCAGGTGATAAATGCGGAGCACAAGGGAATAATCTCGTCCATCTCATCGAGAAACACCTCCTTGCGGGTCTTCTTCCGGTATTTCTGGAAGCTGCCATCGGCCAAGGTATGTTGACGCATAGGCTTTCCCTGAATTGATGGATGATTGCTGTATTATCCCACATAAGAGGAATTAATCAGAGGTTCCCTAAACCTAGCTGGGAAGATCCATTCGTGTTTACCCCAAGCCATTACTGGTTCAGCTACTAAATGTCTATGTCGTTTTCCCTTATGCGATAAGACAGTCGTATGGAATCTTCAAACCCTCGTGCAGCTTCTTGATCATACCCAGCGTTAGACTTCGCTTTTTGCTCAGCACCTCGGACACGCGTCCACTCGTTCCGATATACGGCTCGAGATCTTTACGCGACAAGCTTTTTTGCTCCATTAAAAACTTGATCGCCTCAATAGGATCCGATGCAGGGATTGCATAGTGTTCATCTTCATACTTCTCAACAAGCAGCATTAAGACATCCAACTCATCGCCCCTTTGCGTATTGGGTTTTGCGCCCCATAGCTCATCGATGCGCTTTAGCGCACGGTTCAGCGCGCGGTCATTTCTAATAGGCTTCAGTTTCATCACCAACCTCAAATATTCGCAATATTCCCGATCTCGTCATATTCCTTATGTGTTCCAACAAACCGGATCAGCATCCCATGCCGAACATAGTCCATAAGCACGACAATTCTGTATTTGTTACCGCACAGGTTAAAAACCACCCGATTGTTCTTTAAAATGCTCGCATTGCGTAAGTCCGCCTTCACCTTGTGTGGCGTGCTCCATTCTGCTCTAGCACAAAAGTTGTACCACTCCGTCATTTGCTTCTTTGCATCGCTATATTTCGGGCCACTCTCCCAAAATTGCCTCAGCTTGGACTTTGCGATCACCCTCATTGACACACCCTAACATGCTCCCACTATGGGAGCAAGAAAAATGTCCCATTTTGGGAGCTTTTCCCACAACTCAAAGGGCTACGGATGTCTACACTGTCCCGGCCAGAGAATCGCGACCGGATGGCATGAGCAGGTCAAAACATTATGTCTAAAAGTAGGCATTGAGTCGTGTTCCAAGAATCCATAATTCAGGATTACCGTTGCCTTCGTCGTCGTTTAGCGAGCTTTTTTGGTACTGCACATCAAAACTCAGATCGGCGTGGTTCGACAACTGGAACTTTATGTAGGATTCGGCAACATGTGACTTGTTAATGTCGGACCCGCTTGCTCCGTTGAGATAGGCGTAGCCCAGACCGCACTCATCCCTGGGCCGTCCCCAGAGCCGGCCGTTGACGTTCGTCCCGAAAGAAAACTGCTTGTCAAAGTTCACAACGGCGACGCCCTCCTGGGTAGCTACCCTGAAAAAGATGCCTAGAATGCTACCCCATTGTTGGTCGGTTGAGACACCGAAACCCGACAGTGCCTTCTCGTCCGGATTGCTGCTGGAATCCTGGAATCGGTCGTTGGTAGTAAATCCGAACAAGCGGTAGTTTCCTTCGCCCAAAGCTGTTTCCAGCCGGTAACCCACCTGACCGGCAAAATAGTTGTAAGTTCTGTCCTCTACGTTCTTGAGGGTCATGTAGACGCTTCGCAACGACCAGTTCCCCGTGTCGAACTCCAGCGCGGTTCCCACTGCGTAGGAAGGGAAACCCGGAAGGTTACTATTTGAGAAGATTTCGTTCATGAACTGCGCATCCGCATCGTTTGCGTAGGCGTTGTCGTCAATGTGTGCGGTCGAGTCGATGATGCCCGCAGTTGCTGCAAGAGCCGAGGTGTCGCCGATGCCGAAGGTTCGCTTGTACCAGGCTTCCAGCAGATAACTGCGGTTTGTTTCGTTGATGTCCTTGACGTCGACCCGCACGTCCCCGCCGTAGGGTGCCAGCGCCGCAGGCTCGAACTTGTTCAAGCCGTTACCCTTAACGAAACGGAACCACGTATAAAACTCGTCACTGTCCGTGGGATGGAAATTTCCCGCCAGGTCGACTATCAATGCGCCCCGGGTCTTATCGCCGAGCGTCCCGCCATTCATGTTGAACGCATTCGAAAAATGCCCGTACTGGACGAATGTACGCGCCGCGGCATCCAAGGTAACCTTCTCGTTGACTTCGAAAGCAGGGGCCACCGACGGTGAAATGCCTACGCAGGAGACCAGAATGATCCAGAGGAGCTGTTGTTTCACAGGAGTTCAGAGTGCTGCGTCGAACGGTTGAGTCTTTGCATGTCTATCAATGACAGTATGGTCGAATTGCATCTATCCGTTGAACTCACCACTGGATAGCGGACATTTGGGCGGAAGTCGAAGCACCTGCACAATTAAATCCTGGCGATTACTCATCGGTTGTCAGCACGATCAGCTCGTCGTTTTCATTCAGCTTGAGGCGCTCGTCGCGCCTGGGGTTGAGCTGCACTCCGCCGCCCTGGGTCTGGTCCTGCCCAGCCCATCGGATACCGATAGCGATCTCCCCCCGGGTATCAGCGGCCTGCTGCAGGTCGGCGAAGCTATATTCACCTTGTGCCAGGCCGTAGTCTGCGATGTGACGGAAGAAGATCTCGCAACCGCCAGAACTGAACAGCGAGTCGATGACGGCGCGCAGCTCGCGACGCAAGGCGACACGAGCCAGCAGGTGGCTGACAATGATCGGGCTTACAATAACCTCGCCACGCCGGTTCTCGAACAGGGGGACATTGTCCGGATCGGTCAGCTCGACCAGTACCGAAGGCGCTGCTGCCCCGGCCGCCATCAACTCGCGGAGCAGCAGATAGCCCAGGATGGTGCGCGCGTCGGACTCGGCGCCCGACTTGAGCCGCTCGCTTGCTAACAGGACCACGTTGTCGTAGCTGGCCGGATCCACACTCTCGAGGTAGGCGGGCAAGGTATAGTCAAACTCCAGTTGCCTGACCGTGAGCCGGTCTGTGGAAAGCGCTTCAACAGCGATACGCTTCTCGCGCTTACTCGCTGACACCTGCGACACAATGTCGATGTCGAACTGTTCTTTGGGGTAAGACGCAAACTCGTCCAGCAGCGCCGGCACCCGGTGGTTCCAGCCCAGTATCAGCACCCGGCGCTGGGCGCGCACCGCGTGCTCCGGCGCCGGTCTTTCCGCCAGTTCGACCTCAGCACCCAAACTCTCCGGCGGTGCGGCGTCCTTGTAACTGGGGGCCAGTACCGCGATGCGGTCGCCTGTTTCGAGTCGCAGAGCGTTGGGCGGATTGAGCAGCGCCTGGAAGCCGTCTCCCTGAGGGCGCACTATGCCAAGTAACACACCCTCGGCAAAGGCATAGGCCAGCTGCTGTACAGGGACGCCTACAAGCTGCGACTCTTCACGGACATAGATCTGACTGCCACTGACGTCGGACAACTCACCGAACACATGGGAAAGCCCCGGGTGACGGACGTTCTGAACCATCAGGCGGCTTATCACCTCGTCGCCCGCGACAATTTCCATGGGGCCCCGATAGAGCGCGCGTAGCGTACTGATATAGCGCGTGTCCTGGATTTCCGCCACCACCAGAGGCAGTTCTTCGGGGGGCATATCCTCCAGCGCGGCGCCCACTGTCATCAAGGTCTTCACCGTATGCGTGTCGGCCTCGAGCGTGCTGCTCTCGGTGGTGTCGGCAGCCGGAATCAGGATGGCACCCGCATGCGCGAAATCGACCCGCTCCAGGTCGTCCAGATTCAGAGGGGAGCCGCTCCGCAGGATGATCTGCCGGGCGTTCCAATGCTCGCCGAGCTGGAGCTTGATCTCCTGCCTGAGGCTTGCATCCACACGTTCGGCCAACAATGCCACGTGCAGGCGTCGAGCGCCCCGTTGACGCAGGAAGCGTTCCATCCGTCCCTGGGAGACCAGGAGCTCCTCAATGATCGTCAGTGTGCGGCTGTTCCAGCCCGCCAGGACAAAGTGCGCGTCGAGGGTGACCGGGGTTAGCCCCAACTCCAGCCGTTCTATCGTATTGTTCAACCATTGCACGAGAATAGCGATGAGCGCACCCGTAAACAGGGCAGCGCCGAGGATGGTTAGCACTGTCGACACCGCGCCCTTGGCCATGCCCTCATCATCGCCCAGGTAGCCTGGGTCGGTGAGGCGCAGAAAGGCCCACCAGATGGCGTCTTCCTCGGACTCGAAGCCTGGAGCGAGCGCACGCACCAATAGACCCGCCACGAGCGCGACGAGCACGACGAGGACCAGCATAAGGGCAAAGCGCCAGAGCGGCCCGCGCACCATGACCTGCTCGAGCTGGAAGACGAGTGAATTCTTGAACCGTGAAAACATAGGTTTCTCTCATTTAGCCGCGATAGGTTCGACCATCAAACAATAACTCAGGTATCAGGGCGTTTGCCAGCACGCGGAACACGTGGTTTGGACGTTCTCTGAACCCGTATCCGCTTCTGCAAACCCAATCGGAGATGTGGACTGAACGCCTGTCATGTGCAACATTATCGACCCCACTACGCCGGAGCATCATCGTTTGAGCCCTTACCGCCCAGCATGGCCGCCTGCATATCCCCGGGATGAATATGCACATCGCGCTGCGGGAATGCGATGGTGATGCCCTCTTCGGCAAACCGGCGATGAATTTTCCGGTGCATGTCGGTCATCACCGGCAAACGGTCCGCGAGCGTCCCGACGAAGACACGAAAGGCAAGATTCATGCTGCTGTCAGAGAACTTGTCGAACACCACGCCGGGCGGTGGCTCCTTCAGTACCCGTTCATCCTCATGCGCCAGCTCGAGCAGGATCTCTATCGCCTTGTCGACATCGCTGCCGTAGGCGATACCCAGCAGGATCAGGCCGCAAATGAAATTGGCTACAATCTCCTGGAGTCCGAAGCCGATGCCGACACCCAGGGCCGCCACCAGCCACTGCAGCTGTGACCACCGGGCACCGATGGTGTTCAGGGCGAGCAGGATGCCGATTGCGACGATGACATAGGTCATCAGGGTGATGACCGTGTAGCGGCCACCGGCACTCACCTTGAAACGGTTCAGCAGCACGATCTCGAGTACCGATGGCAGGCGCTTCGCCAGCACGTAGGTGCCTATGCCGATGAGAATGGCAAGCCCGAGGTCGGCCAGGGTGATGGGAAAACGCTGCGTCTCGTTGTCGACCGTAACCGTGTAGTGCCACAGGGAGACCTGGTCAAGGAAGCGCAATGCCGGCAGGACCTCCGACCAGATCAGCCACAGACCGATGATCCCTGCGAAGACCAGTGTGGTGTTGAGGAGCTTGCGGCTCTCCTCGCTCAGTGCAACCAGGTCGACTTGAGGCTCCTCGACCGCGATGGGAACGCTGCCTTCATTACCGGGCATGGATTCTTTCTTTTGCTCCGCCTCGCGCGCCGCCTTGCGTTGCTCCAGCGCCGCTGCATAGGCGAGCTTGCGACGTGTCACCATGAGCCAGCGCACTGCCAGCCCGTTAAGCACGAGTAACCCGAAAACCATCCAGATCGTCTCGACCAGGTGCCCGATCAGGGAACCTGCGGTATAGAGATAACCTGCGAGCGCCAGGACGCCCAGGGCAACCGGTATGACGACCAGCAGCGGGAACCACAGCTGGTGTATCCAGCCCAGCGGCTGCTTGCGGACCTGTTGCACGAAGTCCACCAGTACACCGCGCCGGGGATGCAGGACATGAAAAAAGAAGATGCCCAGGGCGAGGGCGATGATGACGAAGGACAGGCGTCCGATAATCCCACCGAGGGTCACGGGATCCAGGTTGATCGCTACGTAGGTCACGAAGGCGGTCGGCAAAAAGGTCCACAGCAGGCGACCGAATTCACGCCGAAGTAACCGCACAGAGGCCTCGGGCCAGCGGAAGTGGCGTATAGCCAGCCCGGAGGGCATGCACAGGGCACGGGAAAACTGGAGAAAATAGAACTGTGTGGACACTGCCACCAGCGCAAGCCCTATGGTACTGGTGAAATCGGTGCCCTCGAGGGAATGGTGGAGTTGCCAGCCCGCCCCGGTCGCCAGCAGCGGCCACGGCAGACCGGCAAGCAGTGTCAACACCCCGGCTTTCGCTGTCAGCGCGAAGCTGTCCGTCGTGGGTTTGCCGAGCTGTTTCCCGATCGCCTGCAGGCTTTCGAGGATCCATTTCCGTTTCCACATTAGAACAGCAAAGAGGATGATGACCAGAGACAATATCGGGGAATGCCGCAGCTGTTGGAGGAAAACCCGGCTCACGGCCAGCCAGTCGGCAGGTGCAAAGAAACGCGCCAGTTCCTCCGGCGTTTCATCAAATCCCGAAGCCCCAGTGCCACCCGTGCCTTCCGGGGTCACTTGAGCTTACAGGGGATTTGCGAAAAAACATAACAGCAAGAAGAACAGCACCAAACGCGATGCGCTGCAGTGGACATGCCTCGTCAGGTCAAGCATTTCGCCAACTCCTATCGCCACACTGGACATAATCCTGCCCGCCAACTCTGGCTCACCCGTCACAAAATACAGAGGTTCGTTTTACCGAACCCCTGTTTGTTGTATGAGGACCGCGGCTACCCCGTTAACCGGGTAGCTGCAACGCCAGCTATTTCACACGCCCCAGCACCAGAGAAAGGAGTCTATGGCGAATTAGTAACTATCAAGGGGAAACGATCGCTTAGCCAGTCCTGTTCGTGAACGCGACCTTCCTTTATGAGCGAAAGCATCTCGTCCGCTGCAGCTGAAGTCGTGGAATAGTCTGGCGTCAGGTTGGGGACACGAACCGCTGTTTTTTTGCTCGTTAAACCCTAAGGCTATGGGCTTTTCATTTTTCAGCTTAAACCCGATTTTTTATTTTCTGAGTTTTCAATTCTTTACAAGGTCATATGGCGTCCCCAAGGGGAGGCCACCTTATCCCCCAGTTGCGCACGACATCTCATGTAACATATTTATTCTAACTTTCAATGCGATACGTTTCGCCACAACTATCAACTCAGGTCGCAGTTCTTACTCGCCCGAAAAACCGTCGACATCATTATTCATGATTTGCGTGCCCAAAAAGTTTCGAAATCTGGACGGCTTGGTTGGTAGTCATCAAGGCAAGAGACCACTTACTGTTTTTATTGACTATTACTTGCGGCGAATTGAATATACTGTCGTCCTTTCTAGGCTTTTTCTAACGGCACATCTGCCTGCAAAGCAAACGGCGAGGCAACCGCCAATGCAGCCAACCAGATGATACCGCCCTCGGGTCGACCGATGTTCGCTTTCGCGTAAATATAGTCGTACAGCTCGTCGGCATCAGCTTCCGGCACCACCACATCGACTTTTCTCACCAGAACCGGCTTCGGCAATTGACCGAATTTGGTCTCTGCGTCTGCCAGTACTGCCATGCCCATACAGCTGATACTTTTGGCCCGGGTAATCTGTTTCTCATCACGCAGCGCACGTATCAGTTTCTTTTCCGTGCCGTCGTCGGGTAAAACACAGCTGATGAGTTTGCTGGCTTCATGCGGTACCGATGGGTCGCCAGGCGATTTGCCGTTCATGCATCCTCCCCGCTGTTCTCCAGATCTTCCAGCATGCTTTTCGGGATATAAGTCGAGACTTTCTCCAGCGGCATCATCAATATGTAGCCGCGGCCCGGTACATCCATATCGGCGGCCCGGTAGAGGGTGTCATACACCAGGTCGCGTTGCTCGGATGAGACCAATAGGCTGATCACCTCCTTCTCCGCCTCCACGGCAATGCCGAGCAGACCCAGGCGCTCACGCACCCCGATACCCCGGGCATGATGACTGATGGCGCCCGACGTAGCACCCACATCGCGTGCCGCCTTGAGGATGATTTCGCTGAAACCGCTTTGCACCACGCAGGTGAGCAGGGACACGTCGGTTAAATAGGTAATGTTGTGATCGCTCATAAAATGGCCTCGGCCTCCTGTTCATGGGTCTCTGCGGGGACCCGGCTTGCCGCGCGGGTTTGCGCACTCACCTTATGGCGTGCCCACAACCCGGTGATCATCACCGTGATAATCGGCCCGATGGAGGCCATGCAAAGAATACCGAAGCCCTCCACCGCATGGGTGGCGTCGCCGAGCCCGAGTCCCATGGCCAGCACCAGGGGCACGGTGATGGGTCCGGTGGTAACACCGGCACTGTCCCAGGCCACGTTGACGAATTCCTCGCTGGAGAAAAACGTCAGTATTATGGCCAGCACATAGCCGGGCAGGATCAGCCATACCAGCGGCAGGTCGAAAATCAGCTTGGCCACGCCGATGGCGATTCCGCAGCCGACACCGATGGATACCGCGTTGATCAGCGTCTTCTTTTTAAATACGCCATTGGTCAGCTTCTCGGTGGTGATGCCCAGGGCGTTCAGTGCCGGCTCCGCCAGTGTCGCACCAAAGCCCAGGAACCAGGCAAACGCCAGTGCCAGGGACAGTCCCACCGCATAGACATAGAGTGGAGACGACGCGTAGCCACTGACTTCCATGAACGCCGTGGGTACCAGGCCACCCGCATTGGCGCCGAGTTGCGACAGTCCGTAGGTGAGGCCAATATTGAATATGCACATGCCGATAACAGCGAGCACAACGCCGTAGGCTATTTCGCCCTGGTTAGCGAGTTTTTCCTTCAGTACCAGCCTGAGCACAATAAACAGGAACACCACCAGCGGCAGAATGGCGCGCACGCCGAGAACGATTTCCTCGCCGGGACTGCGTTCATACCAGGCCGGTTCCACAGTCTGAGCGGCGGCGGCAGCCTGTTTGGCGGCCGCAATGATTTCTTCCGGTGTCAGGCTGTAAGACACATACATCGACAGTATCAGCACGCCGATTATGGGGAACAGGGACGCCAGCGTGACGATGCCGAAACCAGACAGCCCCGAGTCACCCTTGCCGGCCGCGGCCGCAATACCAATACCGAGTGACAACACCAGGGGCACGGTAACCGGCCCGGTAGTGACCGCACCACAATCCCAGGCCAGTCCGATAATTTTCTGCAGCTCTGCATCGAACGCAGCCAGTAGCGTGAGGGCCAGCACCGGCAGCAGCGAGGCATAGATCAGCGGTTTCAGACTCCAGCCATACAGGAAGCGCAAGGTCCCCACCACTGCCGCCAGACCGACACTGGCGCCCACCACCAGGACCAGTGCGCCGGACCAGTCATTGAGCATGGCGTACAGGTAGGGTGCGCTTGCTACGGCAACATTCCCGCCGGCGGCTTTCAGCGCACCGATGGCCGGTTCGGCAAAAGTCACACCAATGCCCAACAACAGGGTAATAAACAGCACCAGCGGCAGGGGGGATTTGCGCGGCAACTGGCTGCCGATCACCGTACCGAAGGGCATCAGGCCCAGCGCGAGCCCTTCCATGAAAAACATCAGCCCGGCGATGACAGCAAACAGCCCGCCGGTAATCATCCAGGAGTCTTCCACCATGTGCTGCAGGAACAGGATCTGAAACAGCGCCAGGTACAACGCCAGCGGCACAACCGCCCTGACCTGGTCCATGAAGCGCACCGAGACATAGGGCTGCAGCAACCTGAGCGCCTCAACGGTGTTCAGTTTGATCGGCGGCGGCGTATAAGGAATGAGCTTGCCCTCGGCATCCCGTTCCAGTTCGGGAATAAAGGCATTGAGACTGACTTTATTGCGGCCCGCAGTCAGCAGTCTCTGGTAATCGCCGAAGCGTCGATTTTTATCAGTCATGCGGCTTGTTCCTGGTTATCGGCTGCCAATATAGCGATTTTGCCGGAGAGATTGGCGGCTTAAACTCGCCCTGAAATCGATATAGGTATACTGTCCCTCGAATATCACTTACCCAACACCTCGGAAAGCGGCTCGCCAACGGCACCGGATGGCGGTTTCATGTTGAGCCAGGTCGACAGCGTCGGCGCGATATCGTATGGCGTGACCGAACGATTGATTGTCGCGGCCTTCAATCCAGCGCCGGCGAAGATGACCGGCACATAGGTATCGTAACGCCAGGGTGAGCCATGAGTAGAGGCTACGATCAATCCGTCGAAGTCGTTGATAAAGACATTGGGTTCGAACACCAGGTAGATATCACCGGAGCGCTTGGGGTGGAAGTTGCGCAGTATCGCACGTGTCATCAGGTTGTCCGGCACACTGTCCGTGCGCAATGCCGTACTGGATACCGCGTAGGCCACGCCGTCGAACTTGAGCAACTCGGCAGCGACGGCTTTCTCTACCGTCGCCGGATCCAGACCCTTGGTGCGGGTCAGGCCATGGTTGAGATACAGATAGGGATGATAATAGGCTTCGATTAGTTCTTCACCGAGACCAAACTGCTTCTTCAGCGATGCGATGGCCGGTGCCTTGTCTAGGTCTTTGGTATCAAAGTAATGGGCCTTGTCGATGCCTAGCTCATGCAGATACCCGGGTACCTCCGGCTGACCGTGATCGGCGGACAGCACAATCAAGGTATTGGCCAGCCCGACCTTTGCATCAATGTAGGCAAACAGATCGGCCAGGGTGCGATCGAGGCGCGCCAGGTTGTCCTCGGTCTCCAGACTGGAGGCGCCGAATATGTGGCCGACGTAGTCGGTGGATGAAAAACTGATGGCCAGGTAATCCGGCACCCCATCCTGGCCAAGCTGTTCCTTGTCCAGCAGTGTCTTGGCGAAATCCAGCGTCAGTTCGTCCCCGGCGGGGCTCAGTGTCAGCTTTGTGGTGAAGTATTTGTCATCCGCTTTACCGTAGGGGTGCGGGAAGGTCCGGCCAAACCCTGCCAGGTCGGTTTCATAGTCGCGGTCATCGGCCGCGCCGAACAGGTATTTCGATGAGGGATGCATCAATTCCCAGGCCTTGTCCGCATAAGCCAAAGCGGGCTTACCTACGTTCCATTCGTTTACCCAGTCGGGATATTTTTCGTAATAATAATTGCTGGTAACGAATTCCCCGCTTTTCTTGGAGAACCAGAACGCCTTGCCCGCATGCCCGGCCAGGGACACGGCACCGCGGTCCTTGACCGACACGGCGAAGATCTTCGAGCGGCCGCCAAAATGAACCGCCATCTCGTCGCTGAATGTGGAGGTCAGAATGTTGTTCGGCGAACGGCCGTCGCTCCTCGCTTTTTTCTGCGTGGGATCGATTTCGGTTTTCCTGTCCACGTCGGCGCCGGCGGTGAGCAGGTGGTAGCGCGGGTCCTCTATATTATAGGCGAGGCGACCCTGCTCGCGGTCGAACCAGACGTTGGCAACCATGCCGTGCGCTGCCGGCACCGTACCGGTAGCCAGCGACGCGTGACCGACGATGGTCTCTGTGTTGGCGTGCTGGTAATGGGCATTGGTGTAGTGAATACCCTGCTCCACCAGATAACGAAAACCACCCTCGCCCATAACCCCGGAAAAACGCGCCGGCAAATCGCCGCGCAGGGCGTCTACGGTAATCTGCAGTACCAGCTTCGGTTGATCACCAGCCCAGGCAGCGGGTACAGGTACTAGCAGGACTGCCAGCAGCAATCGCGCAAGCCATCTACTCATTCGAGGCCCTGCCACATCCGATGCCACACTGCCGATAGCCCGCTGATCCATCGACATAAGATCATCAATGGCCGTCTTAAATTCGTTCGACGTATCCCACGCCATTTCAATCAGCCTGGTCTCAGCTCGCGGCAACGGCGCCGTCGAACCGAGTTCTGCCACAAGAGGCTCGAGCTGTTTCCAGGGTGCGCGCACCACGTGGCAGCTTGCGTCCGCACTCGCCTCAGTCTGGATTACGGTACCGGACGACACCAGGAAGGCCTGCCGGCCATTCGCGAGGTGACCATTGAAGCGAACCTGGCCCGTCGGGCAAACAGGCATAAACAGGTCAATGGAGCCCTCTGGCTGCGCGGTGCGAACATCTAAGGGACCCGTTACTTCCTCGTAAGACACGAGACCGCTGGGGACGTCTACGGCCATCATGCGACCGCGGAAACCGCCTGGCCGCAACTGCCTGTACTCGATATCCCAGCCCTGATCGCGGTTTATGTCGTCAAACTCATCGACGGATGAGACTTCGATGTCCTGCACCATACCCCCCTAACGCTCTCTTCGCTTTAAGCATAGAGCCAATTGGAAGGAATGTCACACCGCGAGCTGTCTATGGCCAACTCGTAAGTATCAAGGGAAAACGATCACTTAGTCTTGTTCCTGAGCGCAGCCTTCCCTTAAGCGAAAGCATCTTGTCCGCTGAAGCTGGGAATCGTGAAAAAGTGGAATAGTGTGGCGTCGGGCGGGGTACGCGAACGCCTGTTTTTTTGCGTGCTAAACCCGCAGGTTATGGGCTTGGCATTATTTCAGGTTAAATCTGATTTTTTATTTTTATAATTTTCAATTCTTTACAAGGCAAAATGGCGTCCCCAAGGGGAGGCCACCTTATCCCCCAGTTACACGCAATCTCTCAAGTAACATATTTATAATAAATTACAATAAGATAAATACACCGCTGCTATCAACCTGTGATCACCAACACCGGCTTTCTCACCGCGTTGCTCATTGCCGGTGCAGGCGGCTACATTTGGCTGCGTTTTGCCTGCAAGTAGCCACTCAACTGCTGACGTCTGGCATCCGGGCGATATAAATCGCTGCCAGAAGTGATACCAGGCCGAGCAGTGCGATGATCACCGCACTGGTACGCAACAGGTCTGCCAGCACGCCCACGGCACCACCCGCCAGCATCGCAACACCGATGACCGTGTTACTTACCGCGACATAGGTGGAACGCGTATCCTGCGACGCCATATCCACCAGATATATCTTACGTCCCAATCGAACCCCACCGTGAAACACAGCGATCAACAAGAATAGCAACGCGTAGGTCCACGGGCTGTTCATGATCGGCACTCCCGCGCTGTCGAGCAGCCAGGTAACCAGTCCCGTCACCCCCGCCGCCGCCGAAGCGATGATCATCACGCGCCGACTGGATCGGTCGCCCATCCGACCCCACACCGGTGCACTCAGACTCGCGGCCAGGCCACTGGAAATGATGAGTAAGCCGAGTCCGGTGACGCCTGCGCTGCGCTGCTGGGCCAGCAGTACATAGAATGGCGGTGCCAGCGCGGCGCTGAGCAGCAATGCCCGGGCGATCACGTAGCGGCGCAGGACGCGATCCGTTTTCAGCAATGCGAGACTGCGCAACGCGGTGGTGATGGCGTTGCCGCCGCCCTCGCCGCACCGAGCAACCAGGGTAACACCAGCCGAGCACTACTCAGCTCGTCGGCCACTTTAGTGAGAAAATTAGCGAACAGATAGGCAAAGAAATTGCGCGGCAGGTGCCCGCACAGGCGGCGTCCGGAATATCCTTGCACACCCGTGCGTCTTCATCGCCGGTGATCTGGTCATAAAAAACGCCCAGCGTGGAGTCGCGCTTCCGCACTTTACCAACGACATGATCCGGTTTTAAATCATTCAAAGCAGCGTTCCTCGAGTCCAATTTCCGCAATCAAGGGCAGATGGTCGGAGGCAACTCGCGCGAGCTCACTGCGATGTATTTTCAGGTTGAGCAAAGCCCGGCGTGGGCGAACCCAGATTCGATCAAGCGCAAACAGCGGCAGGTGTGCCGGCCAGGAGCGCCTGTGCGGTGTGTCCGGGAAGAATCTGTGCAGCATGCGTAACGATCGTCCCCACAGCAACCACTCATTGAAATCACCCGCCAGCATGATCAGATCGCGGCCGTCAATGTCGAACAGCGGCAACAACTGTCGGACCTGCTCGCGCCGTTCCGCTGGCCGCAGGCCCAGGTGCGTCGCGATCAATTGTATCCTGCACTGATCTGATTCAAAATCTACGTCCAGCGCAGCACGTGGTTCGCGCCCGCACACACTCAAATCATGGCGGCGCACGCCACCAACTTGCAAGTGCGTCAGCAGTGCGTTGCCGTAGTGAGCATCCTCTCTGACCATCGTCACCCCTGCGATTGCGCTGTAGCCCGTTTCTCGCGCCAGATACGCCAGCACATCGAGCTCGTGCCCGGGGCGGGATTCTACCTCCTGAAGGGCGATCACATCGGCATCGATCTCCTTCAGAACTGCAGCACAACGCTCCGGCGACATGACACCATCACGACCGATACCGCGGTGCAAGTTCCAGGTTGCCAGCTTGCAGCCTGCTTCACAGGTTTTCATAACGACTCATATCCATCACCCCGGCTTCTATGGGGTCATGCTCTTGCAGATAATCGGTGAGTTCATGAAACAGCTCCCAAAAGCGCGGGTGGGTGCGGCGAACACCCCATTCCCTTATGATTGTGTCCTCGAACATACGTTCGTCTTCTACTGCCAGTAGCGCATCGACGAAATCATCAAGTTCACTGGCATCGACATTGAAAATGAAATTCGGATAGCTTGCCAGCACACCGGGATACAGGGTAAGCGTATCCTGTTCCGGTAGATAACGCAGGTCTTCAGCAAACATGAAGGCCACGTTCGAATGCATACGATTACGGATGAGCGTATAGATATCAAAAGTCCCCGAACTGTCTAATACACGCAGAAAACTGACGTCTGGAAAATGTTTGACAGCGTGCAACTCACTCGCTGGCTTCGTTGTAAAGCGACGAAGCATACGCACACTGTGTTTGGTGCTGAGCGAATCGTACCCTGACCGCCTGCGCGGCTCTTCGCGCCGATTGATGGGATCGGGCCGTTCATTGACGCCCGCAAAGCCTTCAAGCAAGCGATCCAGAAGCTCCCGCTTGGGATCGTCGGTTTCATAGCGTATGCCAGACGGTTTCCTGGCGGAGACCTGCTGGTAGGATGTCATAAGTTTCAACTGCGCCAAACCTTGATACCAGTCATCAATCAAGGATTGCCGTGCCTTCGCCGGCAGCAGACGAAGAAAGTTCCTTTCAGCGTCGTTGCGGATAAGATCGAAATAAAGTCGCGTCTGTGCCTGGTGGGCTACGCTGCCAAACACATCGAAGTTAACTACCAGATTGTAGTACCCCCGCTCGAAAAGCGGGTAATCCATCCACCATACAGTCAGCGGGTAATTGCCAATCAGGCCTTTGCGCACGGACGCATTGTCGTGATGGCGAAACACCGTCAACAAAGCGTTACTGTTTTCACCCTCGCCATCCCATATATCACTGAATCTGGCTCCAGCTTGCCTTGGATCTTCATAGGCCGCTTGTCGCATCCTCCCGTATCGATCATATTTATCCTTGACCGAAAACCAGGTTTTTGCTCCTTCCAGCAGATCCTGCTCGACTCCGGCGATTTCCATGAACGGAGCAGCCTGTTTTCTATACTCGCTCGAAGTCACATAGAGATCGCTGTCCGGCGCCTGAAACAATACCCAGAACTGTTCACGAATCACGTCGGTGGCAATCTGACCGTAGCACACCGGTCCACGTATAAAGGTGCGTACAAAATACTCTGCATGGTCAAGCATAAAGCGGTATCGCGCCCCGGCGGGAATAGACGCAAATGTTTGGAACGGATTCGAGCGCTCTTCATCAGAATAGCCTGGCAAACGGTCAACGCTCCAGTCGTTTTCCAGAAATAGCGTGTTGATTCTACCCAGCAATCCTTCATCAAGTGCGAAAGTGACATGAGTCTTGTGCACAATGGTACCTTGTACTGGGCGCAATCGATAAAAGAAGGACCTGCCCGGATCATCATTCGGTCGTCGTGTAGCGATAACATCAATGGGTTCTCCGGATGGCGTGCTCGATCTTACCAATTGAAAAAAGTGCTCACCATCAAGCCCTCTGAAATAGAGGTGCGCCATAAAGAGATGTTCGAATAACCATCGCGCAAGTAGTTGCCTGCGCCGGCTGTCGTGATTAAGAAAACGCTCCCAGGTTCGGATTTCTCGCTGCACCGAGGCAGATAGATGAACAGCAGGTGAATCGAATCGTGCGCCCTGCGCGATCCACTGGAGCAGGGTATCGCGTTCTGAATCTGTCAAACCGGTGACGCCCAACGGCATCCCCCCATGAGGAAACGCGTCCTTGTATTCCTCCATTTCATCCGGGGAAGGACAAATATTGTTGCGTTTGAGACCGAATCCGGTGACTTGTGGCAAGCGGCTGTTTGGCTCAAATTCATGCGCTTCATGCATCAGGAGCAGCTGCTCCAGCACACTGGCCTTTGCGCGGCGCTTACCCTCGGGCAACATTGGAAAGAAATCCCTATCACGCCACTGCCGGGTGGTTTCTGCATCAACAAACAAGCGTGTCGGTTGGATGGGTGAGACACGTAATCCATCGTAAACAGGCTGCTTGCTTGCACCGCGGGTGAGCCCGTCTATGTGCGTTAATACCAGCTGGCAGGGCGCATCAAAACATGCATGGCAAACAACACATTTTTTATCGATAACAGGCCTGATATGCTTGCTGTAGATAATATCTTCCGCGAGCACATCAATTGACGCAGCGACACCAAAGCAAACAGCCGCCATTGACGTTTTCCAATACATAAAGCACCTGCGCTTCTCTAGCTCATCAGTTTCGCTTAAAAATACAGGTCATGCAATCTTGCCCAGGCTATACACTTTCCCCCCAGAACAGGTGATGTAATCACCAAAAGCAAAATCCGGATTTTCGGCTATTCTTTTTTTCAACACCCAAAGCAGAGACATTATTCGGCAGAAGATGCCTGGCATGCGTTCGGAAAAACCATAAAATGGCCACTTTAGTCTTAAGGGAAGCGCCGTACCGATTCCATTGAGACCGGAAAAACATGGACAGACTTTGGGTCGCAGGGTCCCAATAAACTATCAACGGAGGCGTAGTGATGGTCAGTCGGTTAAGGTTTCTTCGCAATCGGATCAAGGAGCGGCTGTGGGTCAAGCCACTCGCGATGTGTTTGCTGTCAATTGCCGCAGTATTCATTGCGCGCACTGCAGACTATACTGATCTGGGTAAGTTTGCGCCTGACATTACCTCGCAATCAGTAAATACCCTGCTCTCTGTTATCGCTTCGAGCATGCTGATAATCGCCACTTTTTCTGTCGCATCGATGGTTTCCGCTTATGCCTCGGCGAGCAGCAAGGCAACACCGCGCT
>Ga0316198_10000778_pt1 | contig 17576 bp, 17 predicted proteins | sample OudBieAanoxic_MG_FD_204935 | JGI IMG/M metagenome (GOLD analysis project Ga0316198, IMG submission 204935) | Coastal sediment microbial communities from Oude Bieten Haven, Netherlands - site A anoxic | ecosystem: Environmental > Aquatic > Marine > Coastal > Sediment | place: Netherlands...
TGCCGCCAGTCGATTTGCAAGCGCCAGTGCCGCAGCCGGGGAACCGGCGTCGTTGGTGGCTGCGGCTGTTTGCCAGTTGATTTTATTTGTCATTTAGTCAAACCCTCTTCGTTAACCTCTTATTACCCCCAGTAAAATCAATTCATAACCGATCAGTAGTCCATACACGACTACAGCCAGCTGTAACAGGTGTTTCCCGCTGGTTATCCGCAACACGTGGAAATGGGAATGCATCATCAGGAACAGGATGGCGAATGCGGTAACAGCCAGTTTTACGGCAACAAATAATCCGTCTCCTGCTTCCAGCAGTCGTGCCATAAAGTAATTGGCTTCATTGGCACCTTTACTGAGCAGGGTCAGGGTGAACAGGGCGTCCAGGCAACTCATGAGCAGGACCGCAATACCGGTGAAAACCAGTTTCGGGTCATACCAGTCCAGGTAATAATTCTGTCCGCTGCGGCGGGCATCGCGTCTGCGACCACGTGCGTGGATACCGCAGTAGGTGACGGTGCGCCAGTTGTGACGACGGCGATCCTGCTTTTCTCTGCGCTCGACAGCAGCTGTTGCTGCTTCATTGCTTGTAGGGTTGTGTTGCAGATGGCTCATATTATCATTCTTGTTTTTCTAATGGCTGTTGTATGGATATTCAGCAAATCGCGTGCCCGATAACTAAATTATATCACTTTCAACAGGTTAGTTCATTTTTACGTCTGTGCGGATGTTGATGTTGTAAATAATTCTGACGTGTATGCGTCCGCACTTTTTTGGGGCGAAGAAAAAATATATTTAAAACAGCTTTTTAGCCTGCTGGGTTGCATAGACCCGTTACTGTCCGGTGTTAAGGAATCCGACGTGTTTTCCGGCTGTGTTTACCGACCTTAAGCATTATTGAGGCAGCCAGGCTGGCCCCAGAGGTGTTTCTACCCGGGTCAGCGGGTGGTCGTACAGACGTTCGAGCGTTGCGGTTTCCAGTATCTGCTCTTTTCTGCCCAGGCGGCTTTCGCCATTGCCCAGCAAAAGAAGAACATGGTCGGCAAAACGCGCCGCCAGGTTGATGTCGTGCAGTGCCATCAACACGGCGCTGTTGGTTTCTCTGCCGTGAGAAACCAGTGTGTCAAGGACTTGCACGCGATGGTGGAGGTCGAGGTGATTGGTGGGTTCATCGAGTAACATCAGCTCTGTTTGCTGCGCAAGCAGTGTTGCGATGCTCACCCGTTGGCGTTCGCCGCCGGACAGGGTCTGGACGTTGCGCGCCTCGTAGCCGCCAAGGCCGAGTTGCTCAATGGCCTGCGTGGCTATGGCATGGTCCACGCCGCTTTCCCATTGCCAGTTGTGCAGATGGGGGTGTCGTCCCTGAAGTACGGTTTCCATAACAGTTGCCGGAAAGTTATCTTCACAATGCTGCAACACAATGCCCAGCTTTCGAGCCACTTCCCGACGACTGAGTTGATGCAGCGGGGTGGCGTTCAGCTCGATCGATTCGGGCGCCGATGCACGCAAACCCGCCAGTGTATGTAGCAGTGTGGTCTTGCCGATCCCGTTTCGACCCAGCACGCACCAGCACTGGCCGGGTTCGATGGTGAATTCGAGACCCCGAGTGACAATAATGCTTCCGATGTCGATATCCAGAGCACTGCATTTCAGTAAGGGTGGCTGGTCAGGCATCGTAGGTGCTGCCGGCGCGATAGAGTAAATAGAGGAACAGCGGTACGCCAATCAGCGCCGTTAATATGCCCACCGGTAGCTGGCCCGGCGCAATCACCCGCCGGGACAGCGCATCGGCAACCAGCAGCAGCGTACCACCGAGGAAAATGACGCCCGGTAGCAGCACGCGATGATCGCGTGCACCGGTCAGGCGCAGTATGTGCGGTGCAATCAGTCCGATAAAGCCGACGTTACCCGCCTGGGTCACAGCGGTGGCCGTCGCCAGCGATGCCAGGATGTAGATGGTGATGCGTAGCCTGCCGATGGCGACACCCAGTGAGGCAGCCCTGAGTTCGCCACCTGACAGCAGGTTCAGCGAAGCTGAAAGCAACAACGCCGGGAGGGCGATCAGAATCAGCACCAGGCTGCCAGTCACCGGGACGGTTGCGGAACTGAGATCGCCCATCAGCCAGAACAACATGCCATGCACATGGGTGCCGGGACTGGTAGCCAGTAACAGGCTGATCAGCGCGCCCCAGCCTGCGGCCAGAACCACACCGGTAAGTAACAGGCGCGTGGTATCCCAGTTGCCACGGCCGTGGGCCAGTGAAAAAACCAGCAGGGTGGAAAAAAGGGCGCCGGCAAAGGCGCTGGACTGAAGTGCCAGTGAGCCGGCACCGGCGAGTATGGCAAGCAGCGCGCCTACCGATGCACCGCCGGAAACACCCAGAATATAGGGGTCGGCCAGCGGATTGCGTAACAGGACTTGCATCAGTGCACCGGCGATGCCGAGCAGGGCACCGGTTACAAATGCCGTCAGGGTTCGGGGTAAGCGCAGTTCCCAGAGTACTTGAGCATTCAGTGTCTGTGGGTGTTGAATGGCGTCCCAGACATTAACCGGCACAGAACCGCTGTTGAGACTGAACCAGCCAGCCAGCAAGGTGGTGGTAATCAGGGTTAACAGCAGGGGCCTGGTGCGGGTCTGGTGCAAGGAAACTACCGCAGGCTGATGACTGGCCAACCCAGCCGGCGAGCATGGGATTTCAGTGTGTCGTCGGGGTCGACGGCGACCGGGTGATCAACCTGTTCAAGCAGGGGCAGATCGTTGTGAGAGTCGCTGTAGAACCAGCTGCCGTCTAAATCCTGATGATGCTGTTGTAGCCAGGAGTGCAGACGTTCAACTTTGCCGGCCCGAAAACAGGGTGTGCCGGTAACGCCGCCGGTATACTCGCCATCGATGATTTCCGGTTCCGTTGCCAGCAGGTGGGAAACACCGTATCGCCGGGCTATTGGTTCCGTGATAAATCGGTTGGTCGCGGTGATGATCAGCCGTTCGTCCCCCCTGGCGCGGTGCTGTTCCAGCAGATCCCTGGCTTTCGACAGCAATATTGGATCGATTTTTTCCGACAGGTATGCTTCGCGCCATTGTTCCAGCTGGACGCGCGTGTGGGTGGCGAGGGGTTTCAGCTGAAAGCGCAAAAATTCATGAATATTCAGCGAACCTTGCAGATATTGGTCATAAAAGCGGCGATTTTCAGATTCATAGACTTCGCCGTCGACGATTCCGTGTTCCACCAGGAAACAGCCCCAAAGATAGTCGCTATCACCGTCGAGCAGCGTGTTATCCAGGTCAAAGAGCGCTAAGGCCATGATTTGTCGTCGTTATGCCTGGTTGCCAGATGAGGTGTTCAGGATAGTCGCGTTACTGGGAAAGGTAAATCAGTGTTTGCTGATTTGCGCCTTTTGTTGCTCTGTGTACAATGGAACGATACTTACTACTGGGCAAACGAGCTCACAAGTGATTGATTCGGATGGTTATAGGCCAAATGTTGGCATTATCCTGACAAACTCGGACGGACAGCTTTTGTGGGCCCGCCGCATCCGGCAGGATGCCTGGCAATTTCCGCAGGGTGGCATTCGCGCAAGGGAAACACCCAGGCAGGCGATGTACCGTGAACTCGGAGAAGAGATCGGTCTGCAGCCAAAGCATGTCAACGTTCTGGGTGCAACCCGTGGCTGGCTGCGTTACCGTCTGCCGGAACGTTTTATCCGTCGGCACCAGAAGCCGGTTTGTGTCGGTCAAAAGCAGGTTTGGTTTATGTTGCGACTGGTCAGCCAGGAGAGGTATGTGCGGCTGGATCTGAGTGATAAGCCCGAATTCGATAACTGGCGCTGGGTTGATTACTGGCACCCGCTCGCCGAAGTGGTGTCGTTCAAGCGCACGGTATACAAGAAAGCGTTGAATGAGTTGGCACCGCTGATCTTTTCAGAAGGCGAAATACCGCATTCTTCCGTTGTTCGCTGATCAATTCACACGGGATGTCAGCATTTGTCCCGTTCTGACCGGAATCTGAGATTTGCTGGATACCCTGCGTAGAACCATCCAGGAAGTGAATCGCGCGCCCGATCTGCCGCGCGCGCTCTCGATTATTGTCAACCGCGTCAAGCAGGCGATGGTGGTCGATGTCTGCTCCGTTTATCTGGTCGACGCCGAGCTTGAACAGATCGTACTGATGGCAACCGATGGTTACAATTCTGACGCCGTGGGTGAAGTGCGTCTGAGGGCCGGGCAGGGACTGGTCGGCCTGGTAGCACGTCGTGAGGAGGCGCTGAATCTTGATAATGCCTCGGATCATCCGGCCTACGTGTTCACCAGTAAAATCGGTGAAGAACCTTTTCACGGATTTCTCGGTGTACCGATTATCCAGCACAGGAATGTACTGGGTGTTCTGGTGGTGCGCCAACGCGAACGACGCCGCTTTGCCGAACAGGAAGAAACCTTTCTGTTTACGCTGGCGGCCCAGCTGGCAGGTGCCATCAGTCATGCCGGTGCCAGTGGTGATATCAATCGGCTGTTGCAGCAATCCGATGAGTCACGCTACGCCCTCAAAGGGCTATCGTCGACGCCGGGTGCCGCGGTTGGGGTGGCGCGGGTGGTGTATCCACTGGCTAATCTGGAGGTCATTCCGGATCGACCGCATGATGATATTGATGCCGAGATAGCAGAGTTTCGTGCCGCGGTTGCTGCTGTGGAAAAGGATATGCGCTCGATGTCGGCGCGTATGGTGGATTTGCTGCCGGTTGAGGATATTGCGCTCTTTGATGCATTGATCCTTATGTTGCGCAGTGAAAACCTGATGGGTGGCACCATAGACGGTATCAGGGCCGGCAACTGGGCGCCCGGTGCTTTACGCAACACAATTGCCGAACATGTTGCCGCTTTCGAGGACATGGAAGACCCGTACTTGCGTGAGCGTGCCAGTGATGTGCGCGATCTGGGCCGGCGGATCCTGCAGCACCTGCAAAGCATTCATCCTGTTGCCAGGGAATTCGAGCCAGGCACCATATTGGTGGGGGAAGACGTGAGCGCGGGAGAGCTTGCCGAAGTGCCCGCCAATCTGCTTGTCGGTGTGGTTTCTGCGCGGGGCTCCAGTGCTTCACACGTTGCCATTATCGCCCGTGCCCTGGGTATTCCTGCGGTAATGGGGATAGATGATTTGCCTGTTGGGCGCCTGGACGGCCAGGAACTGGTCGTCGATGGTTATCAGTCCAGAGTGTTTGTGCGACCTTCGCAGGCGATCCGCGACGAATTCCTGCGCCTGCAGCGCGAAGAAGCGGAACTTTCAAATGAGCTGCAGGGTTTGACCCAATTGCCATCGGAAACCAGGGATGGTGTTGGTATCACTCTCTATGCAAATACCGGTTTGCTCACTGATATCACCCCGTCGTTGCGTTGTGGTGCCGATGGTGTCGGGCTGTATCGTACCGAAGTCCCGTTTCTGATACGTGACCGGTTTCCCGGTGAGGAAGAACAACGCCGAACCTACCGACAGGTACTTGAAGCTTTTTCGCCGGCGCCGGTGACGGTGCGTACGCTGGATATTGGCGGCGATAAAATGTTGCCGTACTTCCCGGTGCAGGAGGATAACCCGTTTCTTGGCTGGCGTGGTATCCGCATTTCCCTGGACCACCCGGAAATATTTCTCACCCAGGTGCGTGCCATCCTGCGAGCCAATGCCGGGTTGAATAATCTCCAGCTGTTGCTGCCCATGATCAGCAACGTAGCAGAGATAGACAGCGCACTTGGCTTGATCAGGCGCGCCTATGAAGAACTGCTGGACGAAGGTGAGGAACTGGTTTACCCGAAAATCGGAGTGATGATCGAAGTGCCGTCGGCTGTCTACCAGATACCGGCCATGGCGGCGCGTGTTGATTTCTTTTCTGTGGGCTCAAACGATCTGACCCAGTACCTGTTAGCGGTTGATCGCAACAATTCTCAGGTTGCCGGACTCTATGATGCCCTGCACCCCTCAGTACTGCGGGCAATCCACTACGTCGTTCAGGAGGCCCATGCTGTGGATCGATCGGTCAGTGTGTGTGGTGAGATGGCCGGTGATCCGGTAGCTGTTCTGTTGCTGCTGGCGATGGGTGTTGATTCACTCAGCATGAGTGCTGCCAGCCTGCTGCGGGTGAAATGGGTGGTGCGCAGCTTCACCTGCTCGCAGGCGAAGACGTTGCTCGAAGAAGTCTGGACGCTTGAAGATAGCGGTGCAGTGCGTGCGCTTCTTCACATCAGTCTGGAAGAAGCCGGACTGGGTGGCCTGGTTCACGCCGGTCGTTGAAGACCCTGGCCCGCATTTCTCACAGTTGTAGGCCGTGCCATGCGCACCCTACGACTCAGTAAGTTACAGTCTGTGTGACGGGGTACACTAGCGTCTGCGTTTTAACCAGATCCAGCCGCCGGATAGTGCCAGAAGAATGAGTAAGATGGCGGCAGCATCGAAAAGCCACGGGCCCAGCCAGCCGAAAAACCGGCCGCTGTGCAGATCCAGTATGACCCGTTCAACCGGTAGCACCTCGCCACGATAATGGTTCTGGAGTGCGGTTTTGAGTCGTGGTTCAAGCAGGCTCGGTGTGGCCCAGCTGATACCGCTAATCTCCTTGTCAGCTTTTTTCCAGTCAATGAAATCGGCATCAGGCTGATAATAATCATGGCCGGCTTTGACGATGACTGCGCTGTTTGCATCAATACCTATCTGCTTGATGTTCGCCGGAACACCATCTTTGTCCTGCAATTGTTCAATGAGTTCGCCACGCGGTGTCAGTAGCAGAATACTGTGAGTCATGGCGACAATAAACGCCTCCTTAAACGCTACGGCACCGACCAGCTGACTGAAATTGCCTTCGATCTCCCTGCGATTGAGGTAAAGGTGTTCACCCATCAAAGTAACGTAGCGATCACCGGCCAGGAATGTCTGCATGGTATCCGGTGCCCTGATGCCATACCAGTCCAGCACCCAATCGCTGCTTATATGTTCACTGTCGAACTGGAAGTCTTCGGTGTGATTGAGCAACAGTCCCGTTATCGCGACAATCAGCACGAATATGGCCGCGCTGACACCCATGTACCGGTGCCATACGTAGAAGGAGCTCAGTTTGAAGCGTTGTTTTCTACGGTGATGGCGCGACATTTTGCTTTCTCAGTTCGGCATCCAGATACAGGCCCAGTGTAGCCATATTCTTCATGGCGCGAACCGACAGGGTTGCACCCGAAATACCGTCGATATCCCGGTCAAGTGCGTTGTTTTCGTCGAGGACGGCGTTGTCAAATTGATCGGTAAAAAATGGATGGCGGATTTCCCAGCCGCGACTTTCGCGAAAAACAAGCACCTTAATCTGTTCAAGCCGGCCATCATTGATAACCAGTCCGATGGTAATGGGAAGGTCTTTGCCAATTTCTTCCAGTACCCAGGCGCTGCGTTGATTCCGGCGCCAGTAACGTACGCGCAGGCTTGCATAGCGGTGCCCCAGCAATTGCCTGACGAATTCCTTGCGATCGCCTTTTATCCAGATAACGGCTGGTTCCGGTACATTGCCTGAAAACGTTTCGCTGAGGAAATCGTCAGGCTGCTGATAAACAGCCTCTGCCAGCAGGGTGGTGCACAGCAGAGCCGCTATCAGAAAGAGAAGGGGTTTCCTCAGCATATGGAATAATTCGCCAGCAAAGTAACCGAATACGGGGCGCAATCGCGCCCCGTATTGTGCCTGAGCCGGCTTTGGTAAAACAGATTAGAATTGGTAACCGACACCGAGATTCCAGCCATTGTCGTTCTTGCTGTTGCCTTCATTGTCCTGTTGTTGCAGATCCGCCTTGAGAACAACATCCGGGTGTGGCCAGAAATTTACCCCGGCATTAACCTGTTTTTTCTCTGAATCCGAGTTTCCGTCGCCTGCCTGATTATCCCATTGATTATAACGCGCGAAGACGCCCCATTTTGGTGTGATTCTGTAGGACGGTTCGATATAGAAGCCCTCCTGTTCGTCAGCACCGACAGTTTCAGGACCATCGCCGTCCAGATCCCACCTGGCATACAGGGCACGTAAACCGAACGGACCGCGTCGGATATCGGCATGAGTTTCGAACAACCAGGCGTGGCCGGCGTCGGGGTCTTCGCCCTGGGTAACATCGGCCTGGTACTGGACGGTGGCAGCCAGTTCAATGCCGGGCATGCCGGTCCATTTTATGCGACCCGTACCGGCCAGATCGTTGGCATTTGCCTCGCTGGTTTTCTGGCGGCCGCTGCGTACGGCATAATTGCTGCCAGCGGAGGTTTCCAGGCCCTCATGGACGCCTATATCGTAGCTCCAGCCCGGGGCGATTTCGCCATTCAGTTCGATACCACCGGCCCACCAGGTCGTGGGGATGATGTTCCTTTCAACTGGATTGCGTTCCACGCCGTAAAAAGTCGGTGGTTCGTGTGTCTGGTTCAGAATGCCAACCGGTAGAAGGAATATTCCCCCCTTGATATGTTGGTTCGCCGTGAGGTCGTACTCCACATACGCCTGTTCCAGCTGGACGTCACCGTTGCGATCATCGCCGGACACGGTATGTTCGAGTTCGAGTTCAGACCAGAAGCGCAGCCTGTCGTTGAACTGATGACCGAAAAACAGCACGAAGCGGTGAAAGTCGATCTCTTTCTTGCTGTCCAGATTGTTGTAGTGCAGTTCGCCGTAACCGCCGATCTGAGTGTTTTCGGTCCAACTGGCTGCCCCAGCAGCGGATTTCTGGCTCTCCTCGGCGACTTCAACAGCCGCTTCCACTTTTTCAGCGTTATCTTTCTGACCCGCTTTCAATGCTTCGATTTCGCGCTGTTGCTGCTGGATGATTTCCCACATTTCCTCCTGGCTGGGCATTTCGGCGCTTGCGGCAGAGCCGGAAATTACCAGCAGCGCTGCGCACACCCAGGCGCGACGGTTGATCCTGAGATTCATCATATGTTCCTTGTGTAATCGAACTGGTACGGCGAGGCAAGATTATAAGAAACATATTACTAATGCAAATCGTTCGCATTAACGATAATGGCGGGACGGTTGGCCTATCGCGAGAACCCCAACAGGCTATTGCTGCGGAAACAATGGCTGTGACCGAGATGCCATATCCAGCACCAGTCCGCGAATCCTGTGAATATCGAGTTTCCCGGTTTGCTGTTCAATGACTTGGCCATCAGCTGCGATCAAGAAAGACGAGGGTGTGAGGCTGATACCGCCAAAAGCCTGTGCGGCCTTCCCCTGTATATCCAGCGCTATGGGGTAAGGGATTTGCCTGGCATGACTGAGGGCGATGACTCGGTTGGGAGGGTCGTATGCCATCGCAACCCCGATGATTTCAAAACCGTGTGGTGCCAGTTCCTTGTATAGCTCGATCAGGTGGGGTATTTCCTCCACGCAGCTCGCACAGCTGGTCGCCCAGAAACTGATCAGCATCGGGCGGCCGTGCGTGTCAGGGACGCTGAGTTCCTTTCCTTGCAGGGTGGTCAGCGTCATGGCGGGTACCTGCGTAAGGCGTTTTGGGGTCAGCCACCACAAACCCGGAGCAACGACCAGCGACATGGTGAGTGCAGCGAACAGGGCGCCTTTCAATCGCATAATGACCGGATGATAACCTGCCCTGTCTGGTCTTCCTACGCCTGTTGAAACAAACCCTGTAGAAACGGGATCACGGGATAAACCGGCCCGCACGCGCTGTCGTCCTCGTTGGACAAGCTTTTAACGAGTGGGGAGAATAGCGTATTTCAGCGGGTTAGGCGGAGCGGGCACAGATTATGATGAGAGTCGGTATTGTTGGTGGAACAGGTTACACGGGAGTCGAGTTGTTGCGGCTGCTGGCCCTGCATCCGAAAGTACAGGTCGAAGTGATTACGTCACGCGGCGAGGCCGGTACCCGGGTTGCTGATTTGTTTCCAAATCTGCGCGGTTATATCGATATCGGGTTTACGGAGCCGGATCAGGCTGCCCTGGCTGATTGTGATCTGGTGTTTTTTGCGACACCGAATGGTGTTGCCATGGGAATGGCTGAACCGCTGCTTGGCCGGGGTGTACGCATTATCGATCTGGCGGCGGACTTCAGATTGAAGCAAGCCACTGTGTGGCGGGAATGGTATGGCATGGATCACGCGTGTCCGCAACTTCTGCAAGAAGCCGTTTACGGCTTGCCCGAAGTCAATCGATCGCTGATCGCCAATGCACGCCTGGTGGCGAATCCGGGGTGTTATCCGACTGCAGTGCAGCTGGGTTTTCTACCGCTGCTGGAAGCAGGTTGTGTCGATCGCTCTGTTCTGATCGCTGATTGCAAGTCGGGCGTCAGTGGTGCCGGGCGCAAGGCCAGTGTGGGTACCCTGCTTGCGGAAGCTTCTGAGAGTTTCAAGGCGTACGCGGTGCCGGGACACCGTCACCTGCCGGAAATCCGTCAGGGGCTGGAGCAGGCTGGCGGCGCTTCTGTCGGCTTGACCTTTGTGCCACATCTGACGCCGATGGTTCGCGGTATTCACGCTACGCTTTATGCGCGCTCAATTGATTCAAGCGTGGATCTTCAGGCAGTGTTCGAAAAGCGTTATCAACAAGAGCCCTTTGTCGACATATTGCCACCCGGCTCACACCCTGAAACCCGCACGGTGAAAGGCGCTAACCAGTGTCGTATCGCTGTGCACCGGGCGCCCGGCGCTGACATGGTCGTCGTTTTGTCCGTTATTGATAACCTGGTCAAGGGGGCGGCCGGACAGGCGGTGCAGAACATGAATCTTATGTTTGGATTTGCAGAGAACGATGGTCTGGAATTGATCGGGCTCATTCCCTGATTGCGGCACGATAGTTGCGTTAGCTTTTGCTGAAAGCGATGGAGACCGGTAACCGAAAAATTCTGGTGTATCAGCCAGTGTATGTCTGGCTTGGGATTGCCGTTGCAATGCTGTTGTTGGTGGCAGCGGCCTATCTGTTGTTCGAGAGCGGCAAATACCATGCGGGGGCGGGGCTGGAAAAGCTGGCCCGGCAACGTGGTGAGCTGGAACAGCGTGTGGCGGAATTGCAGGAGGAAAATCTCAGCCTGCGTGAACAGACGGCGGTGTCGCAGCGGTCCAGCGAAATCGACCGGCGCGCCAGCCTGGATGTTCGCAGAGAGTTCGCCGGTCTGCAGGATGAGTTGCTGGAAGTACGCAAGGAGCTGGATTTTTATCGGGGTATTGTGTCGCCGGGCGACGTCAAGCCGGGTCTGCGCATACAAAGTGTTCAGTTGGAGCCCGGTTCGGCATCGGGCAGTGTTTTCTACCAGCTGACCTTGACCCAGGTAAAACGAAATGAACGGTATGTGCGCGGCATCATAGAAATGGAGGTCGAAGGACTGGAGGATGGGAAATCCAAGGTGTTGTTGTTCAAAAAACTGGCTGAGGATAATAGCAAGGTGCTGAATTACAAATTTCGCTATTTTCAGAATGTTGAGGGAGAAATATGGATTCCGCCCGAATTTGAACCGAAAAAGGTACGGGTTCGGTTGAAACCCCAGGGCAAGGGGCAGCCGCCGGCAATCGAAGAGGTGGTGGATTGGCCCACCTGAGCGGCTGGCAACGCATTTAGTTGAAGCCTGTTACCAGGCTTTAAGGAGGGAAGGTATGTTTGGAAAAGGGAAAACATCCAGCGGGTCCCGGATAGAGACGGTTATTGGTCCACAGACCGTTCTGGAAGGTGATATCAGTTTCACTGGTGGGCTGCACATTGATGGCAAAGTGAAGGGAAACATCAATGCTGAGTCGGGTAGCAAGGCCGTTCTCACGGTCAGTGAGCGAGGCTGTATCGAGGGCGACGTGCGGGTTCCCAACCTGGTATTGAATGGTGCTGTTCAGGGTAATGTCTTCGCCAGCGAGCGTGTTGAGCTGGCCAGTCATGCCAAGGTAGCCGGCAACCTGTACTACAGCCTGATTGAGATGGCCATGGGGGCCGAAGTGAACGGTAATCTGGTGCACGAAGAACCCCGGCGGCGTGCCGATGACGTTAATCCGCGGCGGAAAAGTGTCGAGGAGTCAGGGGTTAGTGTCGAACAGCCCGGGATTAGTGTTGAGGAGCCCGGGATTAAAGCGGTAAAGTGAGTGCCGGGATTCGTCCAGCGGCCTGAATAATAGTTGACTGTAATAGTCGGGAAATGCATACTTATGCTATTGTACAGCGTATATTTGTGGAGACCGACTGATGACGGAAAACACCGCCCAAGACCTCAAGGCCAGCGAGGAGTTGCTGGCATTCACCGATAATGCAGCCTCTAAGGTCAAAGGTTTGATCGAAGAGGAAGGTAATCCTGATCTGATGCTGCGAGTCTTCGTCACCGGTGGTGGATGCTCGGGTTTCCAGTACGGCTTTACCTTCGACGAGAGTATTAATGACGGCGACACCGAAGTGGAAAAGAACGGCGTCAAGCTGTTGGTTGATCCGATGAGTTATCAGTATCTGGTGGGTGCCGAGATCGATTACAAGGAAGACCTTGAAGGTGCACGCTTTGTGATCAAAAATCCCAATGCCACAACGACCTGTGGCTGTGGCTCCTCTTTCTCCGCCTGAGGGGGTTTCAAAAGGCAAACCGAAGGGGCGCAAGCGCGCCCCTTTTTTCGTACTGTACAAAGGGCAGAGTTTGTAGCGCCCTGTCAGCTCCTTGCAAGCGCAGCAATCGGTTATACTAGGCGGCTTATCAAAAGCAGCTGCGTGGAATCTTCAGGAGAACGGAATGAGTGAATATTTACCCGGGTTGGAGGGTGTTCCAGCAACCCAGTCCAATATTTCTGACCTGGATGGTTTGAATGGGGTACTGACATACCGCGGCTACCGTATTGCAGATCTGGCCGTGAACAGCACCTTTGAGGAAACCAGTCTTCTCTTGCTCGATGGTCATTTGCCCACCTACGAGCAGCTCGAGTCATTCGATAATCAGCTGCGAGCCAATCGTATTGTCAAATACAATGTGCGGGAGATCATGAAATACCTGCCCGCTACCGGGCACCCGATGGAAATGCTGCAGACGGCGGTAGCCAGTCTGGGAATGTTTTATCAGGGCGATGAATGTCTCACTGGCAGCGATGTGTGTGAGGACCTGAATTATGTGCACAATATGTCGGTCAAGATTATTGCCCGTATGGCGACCATTGTTGCCATGTGGGAGCATGTACGCAACGGCTATGACCCATACGCGCCACGCAGGGATCTGAACTATGCCGAAAACCTGTTGTATATGTTCAGCGGTGAAGATCCGGATCCGTTTCTGGCGCGCATTATGGACGCCAGTCTGATCCTGCATGCCGAACATACCATCAATGCTTCCACCTTTGCGGCGCTGGTTGCCGGTTCGACACTTGCCAGCCCGTTTCTTGTGATTGCGGCGGCAATAGGTACGCTGGCGGGACCACTGCACGGCGGAGCCAACCAGCGTGTTGTCGAGATGCTGCAGCAGATCGGGCGTCCGGAGAATGTGAAATCCTGGCTGGATAAAAAACTGTCTGCAAAGGCCAAGATCTGGGGTATGGGGCACCGCGAATACAAGGTGAAGGATCCGCGCGCCACCATCCTGCAGAAACTGATGCACGAGTTGATGGAGCATCGCGGCGGCAACATGGGGGCCATGTTCGAGACAGCGCTGGCGCTGGAAGAAGCCTGCGAGGAAAAACTCGCGCCCAAAGGCGTGTATGCCAATGTCGATTTCTACTCGGGTATCCTGTACAAGGAAATGGGTATTCCACCCGATCAGTTTACCTCGATTTTCGCCATCGCCCGCTCTGCAGGCTGGCTGGCGCACTGGCGCGAACAGCTTGGTGATAACCGGATTTTCCGCCCCACTCAGGTTTATGCGGGCAAATCGTTACGCGATTATGTACCGATTGACGAACGCTAGGTCCGACAGGCTTATAGAGGCGCGTCCTATCGCGCCGCGTCGCAGGGCTTGTCCAGGTTGATGGAGCCGTGCCGCACGTTGGCTCATGCGCTGTTTTTGCCAATGCCTTTAATGCAAGTGCGGGACCTGGACAGGGATATAAGGCAAGGCGCTGAGGTCATCCTCAGCGCCTTGATCACGCTGTGTGTGTTGCCTGCGGGGGCGGTTTTGTTGCTCAGTCGTCTTCTTGCAGGGCAACGGTCTGGTTGTCATCCAGTTTGAGCTGTGCCAACAGGTTCTCGGTCGCCAGTTTGAAGTCTTCGCGGTATTGTTTTGGTAATGGGGCGGCATCCGGCAGCTTGACTGTAAGCGGATTGCGATGTACCCCGTTAACAAGAAACTCGTAGTGCAGGTGGGGGCCGGTAGCCAGCCCGGTACTACCGATATAACCGACAATCTGTCCCTGCTGAACCCGGCTGCCATGTTTCAGACCACGTGCGTAGCTGTTCAAGTGAGCATACAGGGTGCTGTAACGGCTGCCATGCTGTATCACAACGGTCTTGCCGTAACCGCCTTTTTTGCCCCGCAAAACAATTTTTCCGGCACCTGTCGCCTTGACTGGCGTGCCACGGGGCGCCGCGTAATCCACTCCCTTGTGGGCCCGGATTCTGTTGAGAATGGGGTGTTTCCGGCCCAGACTGAAGCGTGAGCTGATGCGTGAAAACTCGACGGGGGTACGCAGGAATGTCTTGCGCATACTGCGACCGTCCGCACTGTAATAGTCGGTGCGGCCCTGTTTGTCGGTATAGCGTACCGCCTGATACTGCTTGTCGTCGTTGATAAATTCGGCAGCCAGGATATTTCCAGTTCCGATCCGTTCACCGTCCAGGTAGAGGTCTTCGTAAAGTACTGAGAACTGGTCACCGCGGCGGATATCGAGTGCAAAGTCGATATCCCAACCAAAGATTCCCGCCAGTTCCATGGTGATGTTTTCCGGTAAATTCGCCCTCTGGGCTGCCAGGAACAGAGAATTCTTGATCTCTGCAGAAGCCCGCTTGGCCCGGCGTTCCGGTTCACGCTCGATCAGCTGCGGCTGGTAACCCGACTCGGTTCGAGTTACCTGTACTTGACTGAGGGCATCAATTTCATAAAAAAGCTCGAGCAGACCATCTTCGGGTGTGGTACGCATGCGCAGTTTCTGGCCGGGGTAAATGCGCGTCAGTTTTTTGGCGACGCCGCCGCTGGCGACGATATCATGCAGCTGGCGCGAAGGAACGCCCTGTTTCGAGAAAATGCGCGCCAGGCTGTCACCCGCCTGTACCGTGATCTCGTGCCAGGTTCCGGGCTGTTCTTCTTCAGCGGCAATGGTTTGTACAGGCTGTTGCGGTGTTGACTCGTTGAGTATTGGCTCGGGGATTTCTATTTTGGCCAGGGTGGATTCCGTGGCTGCTATGGACACCGCTGTGTCCGGGACATTGAGTTGTAACTCTTTGACCCGCAGTGCATTTGCGTCAAATGATGAAAGCGAAAAGAGCCCGATCGCCAAGCCTGAAACGATGCCTAGCAGCGCCCAACGTAAGCCTTTACCCATTTTTCTCGGTGTTCGGCTGTCATGCCAGCCGGAACCGTAATCCCGCAAGGAAGAGTTGTTATATCGCACCAGAAATCCCTTCTATTTCGAACACTAAACCTAACTGACAAACCTGCTCGCGGTCAACCGTCTTGAGACGCTGTTCGCTGTTCACGAGCAGATGATATGCCGCTCCAGTGGCGCAAGCTCGGTGCTGTCGTGCTCACACCAGCCGATGGCCAAGTTATTTACCCATATTATACAATGGGTTGTATGCGACAAGCTTTGCTGAAAACTCCGCAAGCAGTCAGCTTAGCGGCAAAGTTGTGCTACTCTTGCGCCCCAGTTTTAAAGGATCGGGGGAAAACGAATGTCACAGGCTGAGGCGCTGGAGCAGATAAAGCGGGGTGCGCACGAAATACTGCTGGAAAGCGCACTGGTTGAACGCTTGAACGAAGGTCGTTCGTTGCGGATAAAGGCCGGGTTTGACCCAACCGCCCCGGATCTTCACCTTGGTCACACTGTCCTGCTTAACAAACTGCGCCAGTTTCAGGACCTCGGTCACGAGGCAATATTTCTGATCGGTGATTTCACCGGCATGATTGGTGATCCGAGCGGAAAAAATGTGACCAGGAAACCGCTCAGCAGAGATGAGGTCATCGAAAACGCCGAGACTTACGAGACCCAGATATTCAAGATTCTGGACCCTGAAAAGACGCTGGTGATGTTCAATTCGAGCTGGATGAACAAAATGGATGCGGCTGATCTGATTCAGCTGGCAGCCAGGCATACTGTGGCACGTATGTTGGAACGGGATGATTTCAGCAAGCGTTACAGTTCCGGTCAGCCTATCGCCATTCACGAATTCATTTACCCTCTGGTTCAGGGTTATGACTCGGTTGCGTTGAAAGCTGATGTCGAACTCGGGGGTACCGACCAGAAGTTTAATCTGCTGGTCGGCCGCCAGTTGCAGGAAGCCTACGGTCAGGCGCCGCAGGTGGTGTTGACCATGCCGATTCTGGAAGGTCTCGACGGTGTTCAGAAAATGTCCAAGTCATTGAATAACTATATCGGTATTGCTGAACTGCCGGATGATATGTTTGGCAAGCTGATGTCAATTTCTGATGAGCTGATGTGGCGATACTTTGAGTTGCTGAGCTTTCGTTCCCTGGCGGAAATCGGAAAGTTGAGGCGGGAGATGGATGAGGGGCGTAATCCGCGTGATATCAAGTTCGAATTGGGCCGGGAGCTTGTGGCACGCTTCCACTCGCAGAGTGACGCGGACCGTGCCCGTGATAATTTCATCGCCCGCTTCCAGAAAGGCGCATTGCCGGAGGATATGCCAGAGGTCAGTCTGGCGGCAGGTGACGAGGGAATTCCAATCGCCAACGCACTCAAGGATGCCGGTCTGACCCCCAGTACGTCGGAGGCCTTGCGTATGATCAGGCAGGGTGCAGTGCGGATCGACGGAGAACGCGTTTCTGACCCCAAACTTCTTTTAGTGGCGGGTACGAGCTGCATTTGTCAGGTTGGAAAGCGACGCTTTGCCCAAGTGGTGATCAGTTAGTACCTTCGTTTTAACATTTAAATCCACGTTTTGGTGCCCGGCGCCGCGGATATTTTTCGTCCGGGCTATAAATATCCATAATCACGACTATACTTACCAGTCTGGCAATGAAACAGGCAGTGCGGGAACGGCTTCCCGATCGCGCTATGACGCCGCAGGAGGGCGTTCCAGCGACCGGTATTTGATCGCCGGTTAAAACGAGTTGTTTTCGGCCCGGCCGGATTGCTTCGGGTGGATGGGTTGACTGCTTGAGTTGCGTGTGAGAATTCCGCCCGGCAATGGAAACTAAAACAATACTACTGGTCGAAGACAACCCAGATGATGAAGCGCTCACACTTCGTGCATTGAAGCGCAACAATATTTTGAATGAGGTGATTGTCGCCCGCGACGGCGCTGAAGCGCTGGATTACCTGTTTGCGCGCGGGGCGCACAGTGGGCGGGATACCAGCAAACAACCGGAAATGGTTCTGCTCGATTTGAAGCTGCCAAAGGTTGATGGCCTGGAGGTGTTACAGCAGATCAGGCAGGATGAGAGAATCAGGCGGCTCGCAGTAGTCATTTTGACTTCCTCCAATGAGGAGCGTGACATCGTTGCCGGGTACGACCTGGGTGCA
>Ga0316198_10000779_pt1 | contig 17574 bp, 21 predicted proteins | sample OudBieAanoxic_MG_FD_204935 | JGI IMG/M metagenome (GOLD analysis project Ga0316198, IMG submission 204935) | Coastal sediment microbial communities from Oude Bieten Haven, Netherlands - site A anoxic | ecosystem: Environmental > Aquatic > Marine > Coastal > Sediment | place: Netherlands...
CATTCATCCGGTTGTCCCCCCAGTCCTCTATCTATTCGGGGCGCTTTTCGCATTAGCGAGAATTGTCTTCGATCCATCTCGCGACTGCAACATATTTGCGGGCCGCAGCCTTCGCTGCCTGCCCGCGGTGAAAGCGCCGGGGCTCTCTTGGAAATGCCCAAATTTTGGCAGGGTTGCCTCAATCGGTCAGGAGGGTTAGCAAAAAGAATCGCTTCTTGCCAGAGGAAGATCGTTCAAAACGATCACCACATCCTACCATCCGGCAGCTTTTTTGGGGCTTTCAGGAGCCCTCAAGGGCTATTTACCGCCCTCGCCAACGGCGTATTGCCCGCAACCGCCGGGCATGCTTCGATGCACTGCACACGAACAGGGGACGATTTCAGCAAGAGCTATGAGCGGCAAGACAGACAGCGATAAGCCCATGCGCGACAGACCTTGGATGTTCCGCACCTATGCCGGCCATTCAACGGCACAGGCTTCGAACGAACTTTATCGGAAGAACCTGGCCAAGGGGCAGACGGGCCTGTCCATCGCCTTCGATCTGCCGACCCAGACGGGCTACGACTCCGATTCTCAGCTGGCCCGCGGCGAAGTAGGAAAGGTCGGCGTGCCCGTGTCCCATCTCGGCGACATGCGCACCCTGCTCGATGGCATCCCGCTTGGCGAGATGAACACCTCGATGACGATCAACGCGCCCGCGGCTTGGATGCTGTCGCTCTATGTCTCCCTCGCGGACGAGCAGGGCACGGACCGGACCAAGCTGACCGGCACGACGCAGAACGACATCATCAAGGAGTATCTCTCGCGCGGCACTTATGTGTTCCCGCCGGACCCCTCCTTGCGGCTCATCAAGGACGTGATCGTGTTCACGAACCGGGAAGTGCCGAAATGGAACCCGACCAATGTGTGCTCCTACCATCTGCAGGAGGCGGGCGCGACGCCGGCGCAGGAGCTCGCCTTCGCGCTGGCCACGGCGCAGGCGGTGCTTGACCGCGTCAAAGAGTCGGGCGAGGTCCCCGAGGAGAGATTTCCAAGGGTCGTTGCGGCCATCAGCTTCTTCGTGAATGCGGGCGTCCGCTTCGTCACCGAGATTTCGAAGATGCGAGCGTTCGTGGACCTGTGGGACGAGATCGCCCGGGATCGCTACGGCGTCGAGGACCCCAAGCTGCGCCGCTTCCGCTATGGCGTCCAGGTGAATTCGCTCGGTCTCACCGAGCCGCAGCCCGAAAACAACGTGTACCGCATTCTTCTGTCGATGCTTGCGGTGACCCTGTCGAAGAAGGCACGCGCCCGTGCCGTCCAGTTGCCCGCGTGGAACGAGGCGCTCGGCCTGCCGCGCCCCTGGGACCAGCAATGGTCGCTCCGGCTGCAGCAGATCGTGGCCTACGAGACCGACCTTCTCGAGTACCAGGATATCTTTGACGGGTCTGCCGTGATCGACCGGAAGGTCGAGGAATTGAAGCAACTGGCCCGCGCGGAACTTGCCAAGCTCGACGCTATGGGCGGGGCCGTGGCGAGCATCGATTATATGAAAGAGTCCCTGATCGCCTCCAACGCGGCGCGGGTGGCCGATATCGAGCGGGGCGACCAGGTCCTGGTGGGTGTGAACGCCTATACCGAGACCGAGCCCTCGCCGCTCGACTCCGGAGTCGACGGCATTCTGACCGTCCCCGAATCGGTCGAGCTCGAGCAGATCGCCGCGCTCCAGGCCTGGCGCCAGAACCGTGACAACGACGCGGCGAACCAAGCCTTGAAGGAACTGAAGGAGGCCGCGTCCGAGGACCGCAACATCATGCCGCCGTCGATCGCGGCCGCGAAGGCCGGTGTTACCACGGGCGAATGGGGCGCGGTGCTGCGCGAGGTGTTCGGGGAGTACCGGGCGCCGACTGGCATCGGGGCGGCGCACGAGGTCGACGAGACGCGCATGACGGAGATTCGCGATCTCGTCCAGGAAGTCTCCGGCAAATTAGGCCGCACACTGACCTTTGTCGTTGGCAAGCCCGGCCTTGACGGCCACTCGAACGGCGCCGAGCAGATCGCCGTGCGCGCCGACGATGCGGGCATGAAGGTGGTCTATGGCGGCATTCGCCTGACCCCGGCCGAGATAGTGTCGCAAGCTAAGGACTCCAAGGCCCATGTGGTCGGGCTCTCCATCTTGTCGGGATCCCACGTCTCGCTCGTGCGCGACGTGGTGCAAAAGCTCCGCGAGGCTGGAATGAGCGACGTCCCCGTCGTGGTCGGCGGCATCATTCCGCAAGAGGACGTCAATATTCTCAAGCAATGCGGCGCGTCCGCGGTCTATACACCGAAGGACTTCCAGTTGAACGAGATCATGACGGGCATCGTCGATCTCGTGGATCGGAACGTCGACGCGCTCGCCAAGGCCGGCTAGCCAGAACGGCTAAATTGGGTGTACGCGCACTAACTTAGAAGACTGGGGTCCATCCGTCGTCGTCGGCGGCGTGCGCTGCCTGCGCAGATACGAGCGGAACGAGCGCGGCATAGAGTTCGCGCCCTTGTATAGGCTTGTCCAGCGAGGCATTTACGCCCGCTTCGACATAGGCCTGTTCCTCTTCATTGTCCGACAGCGTGGCGAGCGCAACGATCGGGACGTGTGCCGACCGGGCCTCCGTCGCGCGGATCCGCTGCGCCAACTGAAGCCCGCGATAATCGGGAAGAACCGTGTCCATGAGCACGAGATCGTAGGGGCGCTGGTCCAGACACATCAGAGCGGCCGCACCCGTCTCAGCGACGTCGAAAGTCAGCCCGAACTCGTCGAGATAGGCGCCGATCAAGAGCCTGTTGACCGAGTTGTCCTCGATCAAAAGCACATGGCCCGCAAGCGCATCGGCACGTGCAGCTTTCGGGGCACTCTCTGGCACAGGGGCCGGGGCGGTCTTCATCACACTCGCCGGAGCGAGCGCCGGATGGCTTTGAGGCGCAGGTGCATCCAGCATTTCCGCCGTGGCCCATTCCGTCTCAAGGCTGACGGGATCAACCTCTTCCGGTGCGATCCCATCCGCCAAATTAAGCTCAAATGCATCGCTAGCGGCCGGCTGAGCGGAGACTAGGTCCTCAGGCACATGGTGCGCGACCTGGGCAGCCGGCATCCCGGCCTCTGTCTCCTTCTCCTCAACCAGAGCCTTGAACGTGAACCAATAGAGCGCGCCCTGCCCCAGCGCACTGTCGCAAGCCGCCCCGCCGCCCATGGCCTCTGCAAGCCGCTGCGCGATCGGCAGGCCAAGGCCGCCGTCGGACCTCATGTTTTCAGTGGAGGGTTGAAACAAAGCCGCCAGTTGCTCCGGGGTAAAGCCGGCGCTGGTATCGGTGATGTCGAAACGAACGGTCACGGGCGAAACGGCATCGTTCACGCTGACATAGAGGCGGATCGACCCTTCGGCCGTTGCCTGAATGGAGGTCTCCATCAATGCCATGAGCACCTGGCGGACGCGCATGGCGTCCCCGACGATATAGCGGGGGCAATTGGCGGCCATGTCCACGCTGCTGCTCAAGCCTTTGGCCGCTGCACAGGCCTGCAACGCGGAAGCCGTCTCGCGGACAAGGGCATGAAAGTCGAACGACTCCACTGAGAACTCAGCATCGCCGGACTGAAGCGTGCTGAAGTCGAGAACCTCTGTCAGCGCGTTCAAGATTCGGTGCATCGAGTGGGACAGGCTCTCCGCGTCGCGCCGCTGAGCCAGGTTGAGCGGGCCGTCGAGGATCCGGTCGGTCAGTGCCGAGACCGATTCCATCGGCGGCCGCAATTTTTTGCTGACGATGTCGATGAGCCCTAGCGTGCCGACGCTCGCCGCTTCCGCGGCGAGGCGCGCCTGCCGCTCCATCTCGAGTTGCGCAGCCAAATCTTCGATCTGCCCAAACAGATCGCCAGCGCGAAATTCGTTGCCCTGCATCTATGCCCCACCGAATGGTCTACCGTTTGTTTCGTTGGCGAAGCATCGCGGAGATGATTTAAAACGTCGCTAAGTGGGTTGGTTGACGAATCCCTAAGTCGTCCCTTTAGACTCTGGTAACACTTCTCGTTCGTCTCACAAAAATTCCGCGCCGACCGGCGGGAACGGAAACAAAAGCACGCGCTTTGCCTAGAAACACAAGATGATCGTCTGTTCTTGCACCACCCTCACGTCAGAGGACATTCACGATGCGGTCTCGGCGTTACGCACGAAGGATCCATTTGTCGTCTTGACGCCCGGGCTCATTTACCGAACGCTCAGCAAGAGACCGAATTGCGGGGACTGCATGCCACTCGTCGTAAAACTCATTGTTGGCTATGACGAGGAGGGGCCGAGCTCGGCGGGCTCTCGACCCCATCGATCATAATTTGATGACACGCCAACTGCGGACTAGCCACGCCGAAACGTGTACCTTACAATTATTCTAAACTAACCTGTGAGATGAGGATCTGATGAAGGGCAACCCAAGGGTAATCGATTATTTGAACAAAGCGCTGACGCACGAGCTCACCGCCGTGAACCAGTACTGGCTCCACTACCGGCTGCTGGACGACTGGGGCTACCAAAAGCTCGGTAAAAAGGAGCGCGAGGAATCGATCGAGGAGATGCAGCACGCGGACAAGCTGGTCACGCGCATCATCTTCCTCGAAGGCTTTCCGAACATGCAGAAGCTCGATCCCCTCATGATCGGGCAGAACGTCAAAGAGATTCTAGAATGCGATCTCAAGGCCGAGTACAGCGCCCGCGCCCTTTACATGGAAGCCCGCGCCGCCTGCCGTGAAGCAGAAGACTATGTCACCATGATGCTGTTCGAAGACCTTCTGAAGGACGAGGAAGGGCATATCGATTATATCGAGACCCAGCTTGGCCTCCTGAACGACATCGGCGCGCAGAATTACGGCCAGCTTAATGCCGACTCCGCCGACAACGCAGACGGCGGCGAGGGCTAGGCTGCAGCATGATAGGTTCGGCACATTCATGACCACACCGGAGCTTGACGGCCCCCGCCTGGCGCCTGCCGCCGGCGGGGCGCCAAAGCAGCTTGTCGTCTTCCTCCACGGCTACGGCGCAGACGGAAACGACCTCATAGCGCTCGGAAAAGAGTGGGCGCCGCTCCTGCCCCATACGGCATTCGTGTCGCCCCATGCCCCGGAGCCCTGCGGCATGGCGCCGATGGGGCGTCAGTGGTTCGACCTGTCGATGGGAGACATGTCCATCATCGCCGAAGGCGTAAAGCGAGCATCGCCGGCCCTCGAGTCGTTTTTGGATACTGAACTGGAACGCCAGGGGCTGACGTCCGAATCGCTCGCGCTGGTCGGATTCAGCCAGGGCACGATGATGGCTCTCTCCGTGGGGCTGACACGACCGACCGCACCCGCGGCGATTGTCGGCTATTCGGGCGCGCTGGCGACGGTGGAGGCTCTGCCGCTGCCCGGTCAGGGACCTGCGATCCTCCTCGTTCACGGCGACATCGACGAAGTGATTCCCGTTGATGCGATGATCATGGCGCGCGAGGTGCTAGGCCAAGCGGGACTGAGCGTGCAGTGGCATGTCAGCCGAGGCATTGGTCACGGCATTGACGGCGATGGCCTGCGCCTTGGCGGCGACTTCTTGAAACAAGCGTTTGCGGGAACCATCACTGCGGATTGACCATGTCATAAGCACATCATCTAGGGTTCTTCACATTCATGACACGTGCTTATAGTATCTCCTGCGACAACTGAGGTAGGACCCGAGTGCGACGGGCAACGACGAGGAATTGAGGGCCTTGAACGTCGCATCTGAATCGGCCGCACCGGGGACATACCCCGCCCTGGTGCTGAATGCTGACTATCGGCCGCTCTCCTACTATCCACTCTCGCTTTGGAACTGGCAGGACACGGTGAAGGCCGTGTTTCTGGACCGCGTGAACATCGTCTCCGAGTACGACCACGCAGTCCATTCACCTTCGTTCGAGATGAAGCTGCCAAGCGTCGTCTCGCTTAAGAGCTACGTGCGTCCAGCACTCTATCCGGCCTTCACCCGGTTCAACGTGTTCCTGCGCGACCGGTTCACCTGCCAGTATTGCGGCACCGGCCAGGACCTGACTTTCGACCATCTGATTCCCCGCAACAGAGGTGGACTGACAAGATGGGACAACGTGGTCGCGGCCTGCGCGCCCTGCAACCTTGCCAAGGGCGGCGACATGCCGAGCCGCGCAAAGATGTGGCCGGCGCAGACGCCCTACCGGCCGACCGTGTTTGAGCTGCACCGCAATGGCCGGCTGTTTCCGCCTAACTACCTGCATCAAAGCTGGCTCGATTATCTCTACTGGGATACCGAGCTGGAGCCGTAGGCGTCTGCTCTAGTAGCGCGTGGTCAGGTTATTCAGCCAATCGGGGGACGCGTTCACAAGCAAGATCTCGAGCGACTTGTCGGCGCCGGTCGCCACCAAAAGCCCGACGCCGACGAGCACGATGCCCAACAGCATCTTGCCGCCTCTGCCCGCCTCGACCAACCGCCCGCGCCACCGCAGCATCGCTTCGCGCGAGGCAAAGCCCAGCGCCATGAGCGGCAGCGCCGCACCGACGCCAAAGGCCAACATGGTCACAGCGACCTGCCCGAGATCTTCACCCTTGGCCGCGAGCACGGAAGCGGCGCCAAGTGTGGGGCCAACGCAAGGCGCCCAGACGGCACCAAGCAGCGCGCCGACACCGAACTGCCCCCAAAGGCTGTGGCCGCTAAATCCGCCGAAGTGGTCGTCGACCCAATTGCCGACCGGGCCGGCCGCCACAGCGATCTGCGCTTGCAGACGCGGGACAAGTAGCACCGTCCCAACCGCAATCAAGAGCACAGCCGCCACTGCACGGAAGACGTCCGTGTCGAGGCCGATCGCAAAGCCGATCGTGGCCACGAACAGACCGATCAGTGTGAAGGACAGGGCGACACCGCAGGCGAGCGCTGCCGGCCCCAGCCGATGCTCGCTCTGCGCCGTGCCGAATACGATGGGCAGGAGCGGCAGGACGCAAGGGGAGAGCACCGACAAGACGCCGGCGATGAGCGCGAGTCCGAGCGTTGCAAGCATGGTGCGGCTCTAACCGAAGTATTAGAGCGTCAAGTCGAGCAACCCCTCGATGGCCACCGCGTTCGTGGACCCGACCGAGCGGACAAGCTCCTGATCGCCCTTGAACACGATGAGGGTGCTCTGAGAGCGTACACCGAGCTCCTTCAAGACCTCTTTGTCCTTGTCAAAGTCGGCTCTTAGCACCAAGAGGTTTTTGTATTTCGGCTGCGCCGTGAGCGCCGCGAGGATCGGCTTCTGGGTCCGGCACGTCGAGCACCATGCGGCATAGACATCCACGAGGATGGGCTTGCCGGCGGTTTGAGCCTCGGCCAGCGCTTCGGGGCTGTAGGGCTGGGTTTCCGCCGCCGATGCAGGTACGGACGCCACGAGCAAGACGGCCACGAGGCCAGCAAAAAATGCGCGAATCTGGGTCATCACAACCTCCAACAGGGTTTCTCTCCCCATGTTGGTACCAGCCCGCGCGACAAACCCGCCAATCAAGGTGCTTGAACTTGTCGTGAGTGGCACTTCTTATCTTAAGCGGTGCTTCGGGAAAACGCGGGTCAGCCGCGCCGCGAGAGGCCGAAGAGCGCAAGGCCGCCAAGAATGGCCGAAACCACCGCATTCCAGCCCGCGAAGGACAGGCTCAAGAAGCGCCAGGCGGCCTCGTCGCAGCGGATCACGGGCGTATCCACAATGCCCTCCTTGCCCCATTCCAAGTTGAAGCCGCCGGCGCAGGTCTCCGGACCTGGCCAGAACTTCCACTCCGCGCCAGCGTGATAAATGCCGAGCGCAGTGTTGAGGACAAAGCCGATCGCGATCAGCAGCAGCACCAAACGTGCAAAGCCAAAGCTCTCGGCGCGTGCCGCGAAGAACGCGATCATTGCCGCAGGTACCCCAAAATAATAGGCGTAGCGCTCCTGGAGGCAGAGCGGGCATGGCGCATAGCCGCCGAACTGTTCGAAGGCATGCGCTGTCAGAATGATCAGCAGCGAACCGCCGAAGAGAATGGCGCTCACCGCCATCAGCTGACCCGCCAGCGTGTCGCGCGTGTCATCCATGGTCACATCACATACTTGATGAGCACGAAGCCGCCGATCAGCAGCACCACGAACAGCACAGACAGTGGGCCAAAATATTTGTCGATGAAGGACTTGATCGGAGGACCGAACCAATAGAGCAGCCCGGCCAGCACGAAGAAGCGAATGCCGCGTGCCGCGATGCTCGCGAGCATGAACACGAAGAAGTTCAGCTGTGTCACACCGCTGGCGATGGTGATGACCTTGTACGGGAATGGCGTCACGCCCGCAATGAACACAATCCACGCGCCGTAATCGTTATAGCGCGCGGCGAAGTCCTCGAATTTCTCGCCATAGCCATAGAAGTTCAGGATCGGCTGGCCGATCGTGTCGAATAGGAAATAGCCGATGATGTAACCGAAGATGCCACCCAGCACCGAGGCAATGGTGGCGATTGCCGCGTACAGCCACGCCTTGCGCCGGTCCGCCAACACCATGGGGATCAGCATCACATCCGGGGGAATGGGAAAGACCGAGCTTTCGATGAACGACACCCCCGCAAGCGCCCAGGGCGCGTTGCGGTGCGTGGCAAGGTCCATCATTTTGTCGTAGGCGCGCCGTAACATGGCGCATCCTTTAGCGGGGTACGCACCGCCTGTCTATCGCCACGCCACCAGCCCGGATCTGGCGATGCCGGCAGAGAGCCGCCCCGAAGTGTTGACCAGACGCGGCACTTCCCCCATGTTCGCGCGCCTTGGCCCCAGTGGCGGAATGGTAGACGCGACAGACTCAAAATCTGTTGTCCGCAAGGGCGTGCTGGTTCGAGTCCGGCCTGGGGCACCAAAACCAATCGGCTTTCCCAAAATCACTTTTTCAAAAGGTAGTTATGTGGCCGTTTCGGCCGCACCGGACCCTTTTTGTCCAATACCAACTCTACATAGCGTTCTATTTCGGCAGTAAATTCAGAAAGATGGAGTGAGCTATGGTCGTCTAAGTGGTCGGCAGGCTTTTCGATCCGCGTCTCCAACACTCCATCATTACTGACACAGCCGCGGAAAACCGGCGTCACATCTGCCTTTTCGATGCATGTTTTCTGGGCGCCGTCGAAAGCGCCTTTGGAGAGTGCAAGAATCAAAATGATGCTCAAGGCTATATAGAGCGCATTGAACCCCCACGTTACCGTCGCCAATGAAACGACGCTTTGATAAAATCGCAATCTTCAATTCTGCAGCCGTCAATTTGAACTTTCAAAAGATCGAGCTCAGGCTCCACGAGTTTTGAGCTCAGCCGGGCCAGAGGCATACGATGTTTCTCGTTGTCTGGGCCATCCCGCCAGTATAGGGGATCCACCCTATCGAGCCTAACGGGCTCTCAGGCTAGCCTTTCCTCACCGGCCAATACCGGGCCGGAACAGTTTCCTCCTTGCCAACGGGAATCAATCGAGAGGCGACGACCATGACCACCCTAATTTCAAAATCCCTTCGGCTGCTTGGGGCGCTCGTCCTCGGCACTGCGTTTCACACCCTTGCTGCCCCCTTTACCTCCACCAATGCGGAGGCCGCTTGTGTCTACGGCGTGGCAAGCAACGATGTACTGAACATCCGCAACGGCGCCGGCGGCAGCTACAATATTGTCGGCTTCGTCCGGCCAGGAGAGTGCGGTGTCGTAACCGGACGGCGCCAAGGCAATTGGGTCTGGGTCGACTATGGACGGGGTGGCTATGTGCATTCGCGATACCTGCGCGACGAAGGCGGAGACGGCGACGAGAGCGGCCATGGTGGCGGCCAACGCGGCAACGGCGGCGATGCCGCCTTCCGCTGCGTGATCGGCGTCGCCTCGAATGACGTGCTGAACGTCCGCTCCGGCCCCAGCGCATCGAACCGTATTGTCGGCCGACTGACGAACCACACATGCTTCGTTGAAGTCATCGCCAAGCGAGGGCGCTGGTTCAAAATCACTAAAGACGGCACCACCGGCTGGGTGAACAGCCGCTACCTGAACTAATCGGCTCTCGGAATCTCAGGACGCTTAAGGGGCCGAGCCTTGTCTTGGCTCCTTAGGCGTCCTTGCACGACTTCACGACGTGCCGGGGCTTACTCGCCCCGACCGAACCAGGGCGTGCCATGGCGCAAATGGGCCTCGAAGGCCTTGCGACGCACGAAGGGCGCGCGACGTGGCCGCCGGGGAATAGGGAAACCATTCTTGCCATCCTCGTTCGCAGCCAAAGACGTTTCAGCCCCAATTATCGGGGCAGGTCATGGGGCCGATGACAAGGTGTAGAGAGCGCCGCGGGCGCGTTCTTCAATCTTCGGCAATACCCCCTTATGTAGAGATTTGGTTTGAGCTGACGGAATCTGGTTTTTAGGGCATGAAAGGCGTCCCCCCGGCGGCGACTTTCCGCTAGGTACGGGGTTGCTTTGCTCCTTTTCTGCACACGGCATAAATTTCGCATCGGGATATCAGGACGACACCGGTGAAATTAGACCGCGAGACCGAAGCGCTACTCTTTTGGGTATCGTCATCGACGACGAAACCGCTGTGGCAGATGGACCACAAGAGCGCGCGGGACGTGTATCGCCGTTCGATCTCGAAGACCGACGTGGCGCCGATCCTTATTGGCGCCGTGCGCGACTTCGTGATTTCGGGACCAGCCGGGTCCGTTCCCCTCCGCGAATATCTGGCGCCTAAGCCGAGTGGTGCTGCGATTCTATTCTTCCACGGCGGTGGCGGCGTCCTCGGCGATATCGGCACTCACGACACCCTCTGCCGGGCCCTGTGTGTCGATACCGGCGCGCATGTCTTCTCGGTCGACTACCGGCTTGCGCCCGAGCACCCCTTTCCGGCCGCTGTGTGCGACGGCGTCGCCGCGCTCGAATGGCTGACCGCCGCAGCGCGCGACCTTGGAATCGACCCGGCGCGGATTGCCGTCGCGGGCGACAGTGCCGGAGGCTCGCTGGCGGCCGTGGCGCTACACGAGACCAAGGGACGGCTGGTGGCCCCCGCAGCGGCTCAGCTTCTGATCTATCCGGCGCTCGACCTGCGCGCCAAGCAGCCCTCCCGCAAAGACCTCGTCGACCAGTTCCCGATTCCCGAGGACATGCTTTACTGGTTCTTCAACCACTATTTCGGGACGGCTTGGCCGATTGCGGACCCGCGCGCGATTCCGGCTCTATACGAAGACGATTCGGGTATGCCCCCCACGCTGATCGTGACGGCGGGGTTCGATCCCTTCCGCGACGAAGGCGTCGAATATGCGAAGCGGCTCGCGGCGGCCGGCGTTCCCGTCGAGTATGTGTGTTATCAAGGCACCGTGCACGGTTTCATGAACATGGGACGGATGTTGCGGGCGGCTTATCAGAGCATACGCCAGCGTATGAGCACTTGGTTGAAGGAGCAGCTCGATGCGCCTGGCCCTTAAGCGGGCGTTCGCGCGCTGCTGCCGGACTCTAGGTTTTCATGCTCGCAAATCCGGATTCTTAGCGCCCGAGCTTCCGCCAGTCTGTCTCGTGTAACGGAACGCCGTAGTGGGCCGCGGCCTTCTTGATATTGGCAAAAGCCAGATCCCGATCCGCGTCGCCGACCCCTTCGAGCTGATCGAAGCGTGCGAGCGCGTTCTTCACATGCGCCGCATCGGTCAGCGGTTCTTTCCGCTGCTTCGGAAAGACATAAACGCTTTCGGGAAGCTCCGCACGGTCATGGATCTTGCCGTGCTCGGCATTGGGCCTCCACGTTGTCTCCATGGGCTTAATCCTTATCGGCCGTGCCTGCCGGCGCCGCACCGTAGTGGACTGCCAACCAAATGGTGGGCGGCCCGCTCTGTGTCCAGGTCACCCGGTGGCGGCAATGCGCAGGTAGTACCAGCCAGTCCCCGGGCGCGAGTTTCCGGTCAACGTCTTCGCCGTCGATGCGCAGCCGCGCAGCGCCGGTGACAAGCAGCACGAACTCGTCCCGCGCCTGATCGTACCACTGGCCCTCAGGCGTGATCTGACCCATCGACACGATGCGTTCGATGCGAACGCCCCGGCTGTCGACAAGTGCGTCAAAGGCTTCGTCGGCCTTTGGACCCCGCGGGAGCTCTACACCGAGGGCTCCTGACCGCACGATGCGGGCCACCTCACGGGGCAAGCGGGGTCACCTGATAGAAACTCTCGAGCCACTTGCCGTCCTTCTTCGTCATGATGGACGTAATGTAGACCTTGTAATCGATCGGCTCGCCGTCAAATGAGCCCTCGAACTTTGCCGTCAGCGTGCGCATGGCACTGTCCGGCCCCAGCATGACGACCGTCGGTTCGCTGGGATCCGTCTGCTTGATCTCGAGACCCGGCAACGTTTCGAGCAGAGTTCCGCGCCTTTCCGGGGAGTTGGAATAGGGCACGACGGCAATGTGATCCCGGGTTGTCAGCGTCTTTATCGTCTCGACATCCCGGGCGGCGAACGCCGCGTCGAGACGGCCGACGACATTGTCGATCGCCTCGACATCAGCAAGACTCTCATCGGCCGAGGCAGGCAGCGACAGAAAGACAAAGGTCAACAAGGCGGCAAGACATCTGATCATGCTAGGCTCCCATTCGCGTCGTCGTTGATTGGCGATCGTTATTTCATCCTGTCGAGCGCGTTAGCACAACAGAACTTCGATGCCATGGCGCCGACCAACCCATTGACGTCCATCAATCCACTGACACGGGACAGGCCGATCACAGCGGGCAAAGCTGCCCTGCTGGTCGTCGACATGCAAAATGGGACTTGCGGCCCCGAGGAGGCGGCGCGGCGCCCCGAATTTCATTCCGCGCTCACGAGCCGGGTCATCCCCAATATCGCGCAGTTGCTCCGCACTTTCCGGAGCGCCCGGCTCGAAGTGATCTACACGGTGATCGAGAACCTGACCGCGGACGGGCGCGACCGTAGCCTCGACTACAAGCTTTCGAGTATGGGTTTCCCAATGGGATCCCCGGAGGCACAGGTGACCCCAGCGCTCGCGCCACAAAAAGACGAGCTCGTGCTGCCCAAGTCCTCATCGTCCGTATTCAACTCCACGACGCTCGACTATCTCTTGCGGAACATCGGCATCCAGGACGTGTTTGTCGCCGGCTGTCTGACCGATCAATGTATCGATCATGCGGTGAAGGACGGTGCGGATCGCGGCTTCTACATGACCTGCGTCCACGACGCCTGCGCTGCCGAGACGGAGGCACGCCACCAAGCCGCCCTCGCATGCTTTAACGGCTATTGCCGGATGCTGCGCACGGCCGACGTGGTCGGCTTGATCACGGCCGGCTAAGTCCCGCTAGTTCGGCGCGTTCAAGACCTTGATGTCGTAGGGCTTCAATTCCTTGGTAGACTTGAGGAAGTCGGTGATCTGGTTGACACCTGCACCGTCGCGGACGACCACAAATTCGTCGTGCAGGTCGTGTCGGCATAGGTGTCGGCTACCACCAGATACGGCCCCTGGTTCCGGTCGACCGTACAGGCGCAGGACGCTTTCGTCGGGTCGTCCTTGTCGACGACACACGGCTCATCGAGACACCAGGCCCAGGGATGATCATTGTCGCAGGCCGCGTAGCTCTTTATGGGTAATAGCGCGAGCGGAGCTCGATGACCTTGCCGGTTTCTACCTTGTTCGTGCATGGCTTCTCACCGGCGGAGTACCCAGTCTTCACGTCACAGGCGCAATCGATCGTCTCCGTGCTGCCATCAGCTGCCGCACTGGCCGCGGTCGTGCACAGCGCTTATGTACTCTAGCAAATAACGAAGCTGTCTTTCGCGCCTTCATCGCAACCGGCGAGCACGATACAGCCCGCCGATAGAAACGAAGTGGCAATGATCGACTTCCACATGGCTTGGCACCTCCCCTGCGACACTAGTACCGTCATGCCTAACCGGCGATCGCGATTGTCAACAATGTCAACGCGCGATTATCACCGGTCCCCTCAGTAGACATCGGCGTAGCGCGCGCAGAGTTCCTCGGCCGGCAGATCGGCCACGTAAGCCGCTTCCGATCGCTTATGCCGCAGATAGGCCTCGAAGAAGACCGGACCGAACCAGGACTTCATCGCCGCACTCGCGTCCATGAGATCGAGGGCCGCGGTCAAGGAAATGGGCAAAGTCGCCTCGTTCGGCGGGAGCGCCAGCCTTTTCCGGATCCCGTCCGCACCGGCGAAGATCAACGCGCCAAGGGCCATGTAAGGACTGGCCGTAGCGTCGCACACGCGGAACTCCAAATTGAATTGCGCGTCCCGCTGCTCCTTGTCGGCCGCATCGAAGACGGGGCAAATGCGCAAGGCGGCGCCACGGTCCTGAAGCTTGAGGTCCGCCACCGTCGGAGCCCAGCGGTTCGGCGTCAGCCGCATATAGGAAACTGGCGACGGCGCGGTGACCGCGCACAGCGCCGGAAGGTGACGGAGCACGCCGGCGGCAAAATGTGCGGCGACGGCGCTCAGCTCCATCGGACCGTTTGGATCACGCGTTACGGGCGCGCCCGAGGCATCGTGCAGGCTGAAATGGATGTGTACGCCATTGCCGGAGCCGTCCGCGACCGGCATCGGCGAAAAGATGGCGCGATTCTCCAGACGAAAAGCTGCGCCACGCGCCATCTCGCGCGCAATGATCGCGGCGTCCGCGGCGGGAAGCGCAGCATGGGGTGCGACTGTCATCTCGAACTGGCGTGGACCGTACTCCGCGAGAAAGGAGTCCGGGTGAACGCCGGCGGCACGAATAGCCGCCATCAGCATTTCGCCGAAGACACCCTGCCTCCGGAAGGCACTCAGACTATAAGCATGACCCGGCACATCCTCGACGCCCGTAAAGATGAACTCCTGTTCGATTGCGGCGAGCAGCTCCAGGCCGGCCGCCTCATTCAGGGCCTCGATCGCACGGCGCAAGAAGGCACGGACGCAGCACTCCCAGGGGCTCCCATCGGTGTTGTGGATGTCGCCCAGAAAGAAGTGTTCCGGCGCCGACCCGTCACGGAAGTCCACATGCACTTCGGCCGAGGGGTCCGGCACGATCATGAGGTCTCCGGTCGTGCCGAAAGGCGTATCGAGGATCGGCCCGAAGCAGGTCTGCATGAGATTGGAGTGCGTCCAACCGATGCCGGATTTCCGCCGCGCCGGCAATTCGGTGGAGGGAAAGCCCTTGCCGCGAACAAGCCCGGCAATGTCGCAGGTCCCGACGAAGGTTAAATCCTCACGCAGCATGACACCTCCCAACGTCCCCGATACGGGGACGTCAGTCTATGTCAGCCGGCCGAAAAGTGGAGCCGCAATCGAGTGCACCGTGCTCGAACATATTTGCTAGCCGGCCCGAGTTTGTTCGCTGGCCGTTTTAACCCAGGCAGCCGACAAGGAATGCAGCTCGCGCGTCTGAGCCTGGACGGCGACGATTTGGTTGAACCAATAGTCGACCCCGAGCTGCATGGCTTCCATCGGGCTCTTGGCACCCGCCAGATCGCGCGCAAGTTCGAGGCCCGCGCTCACGTTCTCTTGGGCGATGTCCACGAGCTTGGTGTTCACCGCGACGGCGGCTGGAACGGCGGCCTGGAGCGATTGGCCCAACGAAGGCACGGCCGGCACATGCCCCTTGCTGACAACCTTGTCCGATGTGCGCGGCTTATCTGACGTGCGCAGCTTGGTGCTGCGTGGCTTTAGCTGCACCGCCGCCTTGGCTGGTTTTCGTGCGGCATCCGTCTTGGCCTGCTCTGCGGACGCATTCGACTTGGTTGGGGCCTTTTTGGCAGCCTTGGCGACTGCTTTTGCAGCCTTTTTGACCGCGGCCTTGGTCGGTGCCGAGCCGGCGGCTTTTGTGAACGCCTCGCTCTTGGCTTTCGTGAGCTTCGGCTTAGTGGTTGCTGGCTTGGCAAGCTTTGGCTTCGCCGGCGGCCGGCCGGCCCGTCCCGCTCTCATCGTATTCTTCGACATCACTCAATCCCCATTGTCCGTCTGGAACACCCCCACTCCATCGCCGCGAGACGATTGGCGCGGGGAGGCACGTTCAGCGACACGCTGCCGCCTGCCGCATTGGCTAATCTGGTTCACTGGGTACCGGGGGCGAGGATGCGTCCGCACTGAAGTCTTGCGCCACGCGCTCCGACGTCCGGCCTTAAGGAAAGATTAGCGGCGGAGAGTAAACAAGACGTACCGGCGGCGGGTTCCCGCACGCGCAAAACCTAAGCCCTCCCCCGGCGTCGGCGGGACTTGCGCGCGAGCCAGAACGCCCGGCATTTGATAAAAAGGTTCCAGAGAAGGAAGATCAGCAAGGCGGCGAACATCATACTGAAGGCGACAATCAGCATCGCTGGCAACCCGCGAAAGACGGACTGTGGCTCATGCCCCTAGCGCCCGTTTACACCCCATCGTCCATGACAACAGCCATAGACCCTGCCTTTTACCGACTTCTCGCCGAGAGTTACAAGCGGTTGCTCGCTCACAACCCACCCTTTCTCGAAGGCTCGGAGCGTGACGGCCCGCGCTGGCTCTATGCCTCTGCGCAGTCGTGTGTCCTCGCCCATAGTACCGCAGCCGATCCACTTTTCATCTATGCCAACAAGTCCGCACAGACCCTTTTCGAATATGACTGGGACGAGATCGTCGGCATACCCTCAAGACTGTCCGCCGAAGCGCCGAACCGTACAGAGCGCCAGCGTCTCCTGGACGCCGTGAAACGATACGGTTTCGCGACTGGATATTCCGGCGTCCGCATCTCGAAATCCGGACGCCGCTTCCGCATCGAGGACGGCGTTTTGTGGCAGTTGCGCGACGCCGGCGGCATGATCCACGGCGTCGCGGCAACCTTCAGCCATTGGACGTTCTTAACGGAGGGCTGACTACCTGTAGCCGGCGGCCTTCAGGGCCGAGCGACAGGTCTTCGAAAGGCTGCCCTTATTCTGCCGCATGCAGGCTTCCAGTTTCTTGGAGCCGACCGGCTTGTCGCTGCAATGCCGCTTGTAATCCGCCTTGCAGTTGGCGCGGATAACTTTGGTATACGTCTTAGCATCGGCCACACCGGCGAAAGAGACAGCCGTAAAGCCCGCAATCAACAGCCCTAAAAGTACAGTCTTCATGTTTCAAAGTCCCTTTGTTCCCGGCAGCGCAACCTACCAAAGGCGCCGGACGGCGCAAGTCCACTTTCTCAATCGTAACTTCAATATCAAGAAAGCGGCCGGTTTGTGGGCGTGGCGCAACAGCGCACCAGGACGATGTTGCAACCAGCCATTGTGACTTCCTGGGCCCTTAGGGGCCCCGAATGATGGCCGCGCTCAAAGCGCGCTAAAAGCGCCTAGTCCTTCTTTTTCTTAACCTTGCCCGGCGTCACCGTCGCGTCGGCGATGCAGTTGGTGATGTAGGCCTCGCGCTCGCCGGCGCGAAGCTGCGGGGTCACGGCGTTCGCCTTCATCGCGCAATCATCGCGCACCGCATTCGAGACGGCAGCTTGCGACGCCGGCATAGCAGCGGTGAAAACTGTCACCGTTGCCGGTGCGGCAAGAGCAGCCGTCGTGACTCTTTTTGTCATGATACGCCGACCTAAGTTTCGATTCTGTCGGCTCGCA
>Ga0316198_10000780_pt1 | contig 17535 bp, 16 predicted proteins | sample OudBieAanoxic_MG_FD_204935 | JGI IMG/M metagenome (GOLD analysis project Ga0316198, IMG submission 204935) | Coastal sediment microbial communities from Oude Bieten Haven, Netherlands - site A anoxic | ecosystem: Environmental > Aquatic > Marine > Coastal > Sediment | place: Netherlands...
GGTCACTGCCTTCTTGGCGACCTTTTTCTTAGCTGCCTTTTTCTTGGCTGCCTTTTTCTTAGCTGCCTTTTTCTTGGCTGCCTTCTTCTCGCCAAAGCTGGTAACAGATTCCTCGGCGTGGGAACGTAACGCCTCGAAGCGCTCTGTAATAGTATTGATTGAGGCCTCACCCGCGTCCTTGACATCATCCAGCAGGCCGCGGATCAGCTCGGCGGGTTCCTTAACAGTGACCTTTTCCGCAACCGCCACCGTGGTCTCGGCGGCAGAGCTGGCCAGACCCGAGACTTTTTCGCTCAAGGTATCAAAAAGCTGCCTGACGTCCCCCGCCAGCGCGCTGCCGTGTTTCTCCACTTCGTCGAGGAAGCCGGCAGCCGAATTTTTCAAAGAACTGGCCGTCCCCTTTTCAGTCTTTTTCTTTCCCTTGGATTTCTTGTTGCCCTTCTTTTTTGCTGAAGCCATTATACTCTCTCCTTTTGCTACACGTCTGCTCCCGGTCAACCAGCCAAACCCTGGTGACCACCCGTAAGCTGCGACGGTAAAGATAGGTGTTTTCTCAGTGCTTTTCCAGCTCAACCTCCGGCATGGTTTCGACATCACCCAACAGACGTTTGGATAAGGTCGCGCCCGCCACTGAGCCGATCAGCGCGCCAGCGACAGCCCCCCAGGGACCCAGTCGCAAACCAAGGGTCGCACCCATCCTGGTCGACGCCCACGAACCACCGGCACCACCGGCAATGGTGGCGGCCCAGATCAGAAGTGCATTTTTCGTACTCTTGTCCATACTGTATTCTCCTCTACGCTTTAACCAAACAATCTGAAGTTAATGACTGAGACTGGTGTAAGCAAGCACCCAGGTTTCGAGCCCTCTTTTTTTTAGTATAGCGCGCCCGCAGGATTCATTGTCACCTCGAGCCAATTTGTAAAGCCAGGTCAGTCGCGTAAAATGTTACCCAGGGTAGTTCAGGATAGGGTATTCATGATGAATGGGGCCGGTGCCGTGTTGTCGGATAAAGAATTGGCCGAACTCCGCTGGGCCTATCAACACCTGGAGCACCCTTCTCTGGCAGCGCGACTGACCAGCCGCCTGGCCTCCCCGATCGAGGAAGGCCTTGCCCTGTTACCGAAAAGCTGGCGAAGGCGCCTGGACAAGACCGCCGAGTTGAGCATTGGACAGTCACTCAGGCTCGCCACTGCCTCCCTGGGCAACGCTGCCGCGGCAAACACCAACAACTGGCTGCACAAGTTTGTTGCCATGGGTGCCGGCGCCGCCGGCGGTTTTCTCGGCCCGCTTACCCTGCTGGCCGAACTGCCGCTGACGACAACGCTCATGCTGCGCTCTATCGCAGAGATCGCCCGCAGCGAGGGCGAGGATATGAGCGACAAAGGCGCCAGATTAGCCTGTGTGCAGGTCTTCGCCCTCGGCGGACGCACCAGGGAAGACGAAGACGCCGACCTGGGCTACTACGGACTGAGATTTGCTTTAGGCATCTATTTTGAAAGAGATATTCTGGAGTACGCCGCCAACGCTCAGGGCCCGCATATCCCGGCTGCCATCGAGATGGTCCGCGCCATCTCGGCCCGTTTCGGAGTGGTTATCTCCGACAAAGCGGCGGCGCAAATGGTACCCATCGCCGGTGCGCTCAGCGGCGCACTGCTCAACCTGATCTTCATGAACCATTATCAGGATGTCGCCAAAGGCCACTTCATTGTCCGACGACTGGAAAGGCTTCACGGCGCCGATTTTATCAGATTCGAGTACCAGAGACTGACAGACGAAGAGGCCGAAGCCGAGAAGGAATTCAGCCCGCTGGAAGGCTGGTAGACTTGCGAAACGATACGTGTTGCAACGGCAAACCGCTACTGAGGTAAAACTGGCATGCTCTATCGCGTAGCGGTGGGTGTTGGACTGTTCCTGCTCGGTTATGCGCTTGGGCGACGTCAACGGCACCCGGTATCGAAACCCAGGCATAACGGAACAAGCAGAATCCGTGACGCCGTTTCGGGACACATGGCGACAACCCCGGAAAACAGCAAGCGACGTACTGCGGAGTCAAAATCCGAGCCTGCGACGGATTGACCTGAATTCTTCACAACCTTAACCAGCGGCTCGCGGCAGCCTGAGCGACAGCAGTCCGGCAACCAGCACGAACGACGTAGACCACCAGAGACACCCGACCAGCCCCTGCTGCTGGTAGACCAGCCCGGACAGCACCGTGCCGATGAGTCGCCCTGCTGCGTTGGCCATGTAATAAAAACCCACATTCATGGAAACTCTGTCCTGGTCGGACCAGGCCACGATCAGGTAGGAGTGAACTGCTGAATTAATGGCGAACACCGCGCCGAAGGCAATCAACCCGGTCACCAGCACCCAACCCGGACCAAGCCCGGCCTGCAATCCCAGGGCAATGGCGGCCGGAAACAGCGCCAATGCAAACACCCAGAATCGTGCCGTAGCGCCATCCGGTCCACGGCCCTTATGACTGCGGCGCAGCATTTTGGGCGCACTGGCCTGCACCAGCCCATAGCCGATCACCCACAACGCCAGGTAGCCACCGACCTGCATAAAACTCCAGCCCAATACCGAATAAAGAAACACCGGAAGCCCGACCACGAACCAGACGTCGCGCGATCCAAACAGAAAGAACCGTGCCGCTGACAGCCAGTTGATAGCCGGCGCTTTGGAGAAGACCTGGGTGAACTTGGGCTTGGATTTTGCCTTTCCCAGCCCGCTGGGCAAGAGAACGGCAGTCACGATCAGCACCAGCAGCAGCCCGGACGAAAGCACCGCCAGCGCGCCGCGGAACTCCACCAGCTGCAACAGCGCAGCACCGAGAAAAAACCCGACACCCTTGAGCGCATTCTTGGAACCGGTCAGTACCGCGATCCATTTGAACAACCGCGACTCACTGCCGGAATCGGGTAACAGCGTCTTCACGCTGGCCTTGGCGGACATTTTGTTGAGATCCTTGGCAATACCGGACAGAGCCTGCGCCGTCATGACATAAGGCACCGTCAGCCAGGCTTCCGGCACCATCAACATCGCCAGCGCCACCACCTGCAGCCCCATACCGATGTGCATGGTCAGGTTCAGTCCGATACGCGATCCCAGCCAGCCACCCACCAGGTTGGTGACCACACCGAAGAACTCGTAAAACAGGAACAGCATCGCCACTTCAAAGGGTGAATAACCCAGTGAGTGAAAATACAACACGACCAGCATGCGGATAGCGCCGTCGGTCAGGGTAAAGGCCCAATAACCGCCAGTCACCACCAGGTAATGGCGCAATCCGCTTTCCACGGTTAAAGACTCTGTGCGATGACCGCCGCTAATTCCATCATACGGTTGACATAGCCCCATTCGTTGTCATACCAGGCCAGTACCTTGACCTGGGTGCCATCGACAACCATGGTTGACGGCGCATCGACAATGGAAGAACGCGGGTCGTCCTTGTAATCCGTCGACACCAGCGGTCGTTCTTCGTAGCCAAGAATGCCCTTGAGATCACCCTCCGCGGCTTTCTTGAACAAATCATTGACTTCTTCCACTGTAGTTTCGCGTCCGGCTTCAAACACGAAATCGGTCAGGGAGGCATTCAACAAGGGCACGCGTACCGCCAGACCGTTCAGCTTGCCCTTGAGCTGCGGAAAAATGCTGGTGATGGCTTTGGCAGAGCCGGTTGTGGTCGGGATCAAAGACTGCCCGCAGGCGCGGGCCCGGCGCAGGTCCCTGTGGCCGTTGTCGACAATCGTCTGTGTGTTGGTAATGTCATGAATGGTGGTCATGGTTCCGTGGCGAATGCCAAGTCCTTCGTGCATGACTTTAACCACCGGTGCCAGACAGTTGGTGGTACATGATGCAGCCGTCAGGATGCGGTGTCTATCGACATCGTACTGATCATGATTGATACCGTAGACGACATTCAACGCGGGCTCGGGTACAGGCGCCGAAACCAGCACCTTCTCTATGCCCTGGTCAAAATAGGGCTGTAGCGAAGTCTCTGTCTTGAACTTACCGGTACAGTCGATGACAAGATCAATACCCTTGCTGCGCCAGTCCACATCACCCGGCTGCTCGACGCTTGAATAACCGATGGACCTGCCCGCGACCGTCAGCCCTTCACTATCCACCTGTATATCACGATCCCAGCGTCCGTGCACCGAATCGAATTCCAGCAGGTGGGCCATACAGTGTGCATCACCACTGATCTCATTGACATGCACAATCTGATACTCCGGCCTTTGCCAGCCGGCACGCAGGCCGAGGCGTCCCATGCGTCCGAAGCCATTAATCCCGATGCGAATCGTCATTACGTAAGAACCTTAGTAAATGTGTGACAGGCGGGCAGTGTAACACTTCGTACTGTCGTTAAACGGTAATATTCCTTTCGTTAAACGGTAATATTCCTTTTGTACGATGCTACCCGTTAAAGGCCCTACAGAGGGTATTTTGAAATCATTCAACTGCTCACGCGACAGGGCGAGTGAATCGAACAAATCCCGCACGGGGAAATTGGTCCAGGAACTATCCTCTATCAACTCAGCAGGAAACAAGCATTATGAGCAGGAATCAAAAGCTAATCGGACTGGCTGCCGCCCTGTCGGTTGCTGGCGCCGGTTCAATTGATGCACAGTCCGCACGGGATTACATCAGTATCGTGGGTTCTTCCACGGTGTACCCTTTTGCGACTGTGGTTGTGGAACAATTCGGTAAAACCACGGAATACAAGACGCCGACGGTTGAATCCACCGGTTCGGGTGGCGGCATGAAGCTGTTCTGCGCCGGCATCGGCGTGCAGTATCCCGACATCACCAATGCCTCACGCCGCATTAAAAAATCAGAATTCGACAGCTGCAAGAAAAATGGTGTCGCAGCTGTCGTCGAGATTAAAATCGGCTATGACGGCATCGCCATCGCCAACTCCAAAAAGGCCGAGCCGCTGAACCTGACCCTCAGGGACATCTTTCTGGCGCTCGCCGTGGAAGTACCGCATCCCGACGGCGGAGAAACGCTTGTCGCCAATCCCTACAACACCTGGAAGGATGTCAATGCAGCATTGCCGGACCGGGCTATCGAAGTCCTCGGCCCGCCCCCTACATCCGGCACCCGCGACGCGTTTGCGGAACTGGCGATGGAAGGCGGCTGCAAGAGCTTTGACTGGATCAAAGCCCTGAAGAAGACGGACAAGAATCGCTACAAGACAATCTGCCACACGGTGCGCGAAGACGGCGCCTATGTGGAGGCCGGCGAAAACGACAACCTGATTGTGCAGAAGCTGGACAGCAACCCCAAAGCCCTGGGCATCTTCGGTTTCAGCTTCCTGGACCAGAACCGGGACAAGATCCGCAGTTCCGCCATCGACGGTGTAGCACCGGAGTTCGAGACCATTTCCGACGGCAGCTACCCCATTTCGCGTCCGCTTTACTTCTATGTCAAGGCGGCCCACGCTGAAGTCATCCCGGGTATGAAGGCATACCTGGCTGAATTCACCAGCGAAAAGGCCTGGGGGGATGAAGGCTATCTCAGCGACCGCGGGTTGATACCGATGCCCGCGGACGAACGCAAAAAATTTGCCGAGGACGCTGAGAAACTGACGGCCATGTTGATGTGAGCGACGCCGTCGAAATAGCTGAGGCCGTGTGGCGGTCGAGTTCCGGCCGCCACTCCCTGTTTGCCACTTGCGGGACACAAGACCCATGCCGTCCGTCCTCGTTCTGACACTACTGATTTTGACTTCCCTGGCTTATTACCTGGGACGACGACGCGCCTTCTCGGTGGCGCAGGGTGCCATCCGCACGCTGCATTCGCTGCCCGTCTACTACGGCTTGTACACCGCCATCTGGTGTGGCCTGCCGGCCTTGCTGATCGTGGCAACATGGCTGGCATTCGAGAACACCTTGATTACCCAGCTGGTGGTTGCCGGGCTGCCCGACGAACTCCACAGTATGGGGCCCGACCGCCTCAATCTGTTGGTTAACGACATCAAAAACCTGGTGAGCGGCAATATCGTTTCCCGCCAGGCAGACGTCGACGTGCAGGCTGCGGCGGCGCATTATCAGAATCTGGTCAACATCAGCCATGCTGCGATGGCGGTCGTGGCGCTGACCTTCGCCATTGCCGGCGCTACGCTCACGCTGACCCGGATCAAACCCGAGCAGCGCGCTCGTAATGTGGTGGAAGCGATTTTTACCGGCCTGCTGATCGTCTGCTCCAGCATCGCCATTCTCACCACCATCGGCATTGTCCTGTCTGTCCTGTTCGAATCGCTCATTTTCTTTCGTTCGGTACCGGTGAGCGAATTTCTGTTCGGTCTGCAATGGAGCCCGCAAACCGCTATTCGTTCAGACCAGGTCGGATCCTCCGGTGCATTCGGTGCAGTCCCGCTGTTCGCGGGCACCCTGCTTATCTCTTTCATCGCCATGTCGGTGGCGGTGCCGATCGGGTTGATGTCGGCGATTTACCTGGCCGAATATGCCGGACCCAGGGTTCGCGCCAGCGCCAAACCGCTGCTGGAAATTCTCGCCGGCATCCCGACAGTGGTCTACGGCTTCTTTGCCGCATTGGTTGTTGCGCCGTTTGTTCGTGACAGCGGCAGCCTGCTGGGCCTGGATGTCGCCTCCGAGAGTGCGCTGGCCGCCGGTCTGGTCATGGGCATTATGATCATTCCGTTTGTCTCATCGCTGTCCGATGACGTCATCAATGCCGTGCCCCAGGCGCTGCGCGACGGCGCTTACAGCCTCGGTGCAACGCGGTCCGAAACCATCCGCAAGGTCATATTTCCTGCTGCCCTGCCCGGTATTGTCGGCGCTGTACTGCTTGCCATATCGCGCGCCATCGGTGAAACCATGATCGTGGTCATGGCAGCCGGACTGGCGGCCAACCTGACCGCCAACCCGCTCGAAGCGGTAACAACAGTCACGGTGCAGATCGTCACACTACTCACCGGCGACCAGGAATTTGACAGCCCGAAGACACTGGCGGCATTCGCGCTGGGCCTGATGCTGTTTGCCGTCACCCTGGTTCTGAATATCATCGCCCTCACCGTGGTGCGCAAGTACCGGGAACAGTATGAATAACCCATCTGAAATTCCGGCTCAGGATCCGGCTGCGTCCCGCCAACGCACCATCGATATCGTCAACGCCGGCATGGGGAAACGCTATGCAGCGGAGCGCCGCTTCCGCTGGTATGGCAGACTTGCCATTGGACTCGGCCTGCTGTTCCTGACACTGCTTTTCACCAGTATTGTCAGCAATGGTTACAGTGCCTTTATGCAGACCTTTGTCCGCCTGGACGTCACCTTCGACGCCGGCTTGCTCGACCCGGAGGGTAACCGCAACGCCCAACAACTCGCAACTGCCGATTATGGTGGACTGATCAAGAAATCGTTGCGCGAGACGTTTCCTGAAGTCAGTAAACGGCGTGACAAGCGTGCCCTTTATGCGCTGGTCAGTTCCGGCGCCGATTTCGCCCTGCGCGACCTGGTATTGAGCGATCCTGGCTTGATCGGAACCCGGCAATCCGTGTGGGTACCGGCTGACGATGACGTGGATATGTTCATGAAAGGCCATATCGACCGTGAGGCCCTGCAGACAGACAGGCGCATCAAGGACAATCAGCTCGCCTGGCTGGACCGCCTGCAAGCTGATGGACGCATTGAGAAGCGTTTCAACACCACTTTCTTCACCGCCGGGGACTCGAGGGAACCCGAACTGGCCGGGATAAGAAGCGCCCTGACGGGGTCTCTGTTGACCTTGCTGGTAACGCTGGTGCTGTCGTTCCCGATCGGTGTCGCAGCCGCTGTTTACCTGGAAGAATTTGCACCGCAAAACCGACTCACCGATATCATCGAAGTCAATATCAATAACCTGGCAGCCGTTCCTTCTATTGTGTTTGGCCTGCTCGGTCTGGCGGTCTTTATCAATTTGTTCGGCATTCCAAGATCTGCGCCGCTGGTCGGCGGGCTGGTATTGACGCTGATGACACTGCCAACCATCATTATCGCCAGCCGCGCTGCCCTCAAGTCGGTGCCGCCGTCCATCCGCGAAGCAGCACTCGGCATCGGCGCATCCCCGATGCAAACCATTCTTTATCATGTCCTGCCGCTTGCCATGCCGGGCATGCTCACCGGCACCATTATTGGCATGGCGCAAGCGCTGGGCGAATCGGCGCCGCTGCTGATGATCGGCATGGTCGCCTTCATTGTCGATGTACCGACCGGTGTGTTCGACCCTTCCACCGTGCTGCCGGTGCAGATCTATCTCTGGGCCGACAGCCCGGAGCGTGCATTTGTCGAACGCACGTCGGCGGCCATCATGGTACTGCTGACGTTTCTTATTGTCATGAATTCATTGGCTGTCATATTGCGCAAACGCTTTGAACGGCGCTGGTAACCACGTAAGACATTCAAGTGATGCAAGGAAATCGCTATGGAAAATGTAGAGATACAAACACCCCAGCCAACTATTCCGGTTACTCAGATACCGGAACCGGTTAGCATAAATCATACCGCTACCATAGATCGGGACCAGCGCGACACCATCGGTGAAATCCGCGTCGTTGAACCGCGCATGCGCTGTACGGATGTCAGTGTGTATTACAGTGGCGAACAGGCCATCAACAATGTCTCTCTGGATATCGGCAATAATGAGGTTATCGCACTGATTGGCCCTTCCGGCTGTGGCAAAAGCACCTTTTTGCGCTGCCTGAACCGCATGAACGACACCATTGCCAACTGCAGGGTTAACGGTGAGATCATGATGGACGGTTATGACATCAATGCTAAGCATATCGATGTCGTGCCACTACGTGCCCAGGTGGGCATGGTATTTCAGAAACCCAACCCCTTTCCCAAATCCATCTGGGAGAATATCGCCTTTGGTCCGTCCATCCACGGTCTGGTGCAGAGCAAGTCGGAGCTCGACGACATCGTCGAATCCAGCCTGAAGAAGGCGGGGCTCTGGAATGAAGTAAAGGATCGTCTGGATCAACCTGGCACCAGCCTGTCCGGTGGCCAGCAGCAGCGCCTGTGCATTGCCCGCACCATTGCGGTCGGCCCGGAAGTCATCCTCATGGATGAACCCTGTTCCGCGCTGGATCCGATCGCCACGGCAAGGATCGAGGACCTGATCGACGAACTGCGTGAACAATTCGCCATCTGCATCGTCACCCACTCCATGCAGCAGGCGGCCCGCGTCTCCCAGCGCATCGCATATTTTCACCTCGGCGACCTGATCGAAGTCGGTGACACCCAGGCGGTGTTCACCAAACCCAGACATCAGTTAACCGAAGACTATATCACCGGCCGCTTCGGTTGATTCCGTCTGTGTACCTGATAACGCTGACAAGGGAGTGAAGTGAAGATGCACCGGTCTCTGGAAGGCCATACCGCTCACCGCTATGACGGCGAACTGAACAGTCTGCACCTGCAAATGCTGGAGATGGGGGGCCTGGTGATGGACCAGGTCAATCTTGCCCTGCAGAGCCTGCACGACAGGAGCGCCACGCTCGCCCAGAATGTCGTGGAACGCGAGCACGAGGTCGATCAGCTGGAAAGGAAAATGGACAACGACCTTGTTGCTGTCATCGCAAAAAGGGCGCCCGTCGCCCGTGACCTGCGTGTAATTATTGCGATCTCCAAAGCAACCACCGATCTGGAACGCATCGGCGACGAAGCGGCCCGTATCGCCAATCTCGCCCTCGCTATCTACGACAGCGACACCGCCCTGCCGGGGAAAAACCTGATGCGCGACGTCGGTATCATGGGGCAACAGGTCACCGCCATGTTGCACGAATCCCTGGAGAGTTTCGATACACTGGACGCCAAACGTGCGGCAATGCTGATCTGCAAGGATAACGAACTCGAGATCGAGTTCCAGTCCAGCCTGCGTCGACTGGCCACTTATCTACTGGAAGACGCCCGCAATGTCGGACACGCCATTCACACCGTGCTCATGATCCGCTCTATAGAACGCATCGGCGACCATGCCCGCAACCTGGCTGAATATATCGTCTATATCATACAGGGCAAGGATATCCGCCATAATCATGCCGCCTACTGCGAAACCGATGCCGGAGCCGATGAAAAATAATGGGATTTCAGCTCTCCGCTATAAAGTTTGATTGCTGTGTCACCAATAATCCGGGTTGCTGCTGACGCCGAAAGTGCCCCCGCTGGCAAGGTATACACCGGATGCACCCCCAGCACTTTCACCAGCATAGGCGCTGCGGCGCCGAGGCCTGTTGCCGCAGCAACAGCAGCCATTTCTGCAACCCGGGCCTTGTCGTCGATATCCTTGCCAAATACCAGCGCAATTTCCAGGACCAGGTAGAGGTGCAGACGCGTTAATACAGACGTGGCGCCGACGGTACCGATCATCTTCATCACCAGCCCTACCCCTGGTAGCAGCATGGGCAGGTTCAGCAACGCACCACCCAGCAGCGACAACCTGATTTTGGACTGAATCAGGCGCTCGGCCAGTTGCTGTGCGGTCTCGGTTGGATAGCGATTCCTGAGGGTTGAGACAGTCCTGCGGATCTCGCCTTTGCGCAAACGCAGAAAAAAATAGAAAAACTCCTCCGTTGACAGGCTCTGCAGGTTCTTTTGTTGCGTGATATCGCCAGACATCGATCCTCTCCGGTTAAAACCCCGGGCCACTTCCCTGTCGCGATTGCACTGCCCAGGCACGACCGGAGTAGCGGGTTTCATGATGAAACACAATGTTCATCATAGGATAATGGAACGGTAATTACACCGCCGACCGGGCCGTGGCCTCCTGTACCGGCAGATGAGCAGATTCACCCCTCGGCCAACGGATTGGCGCAGGGGGATTAACTCCATTTCGGTCTGTTTCGTAGTCTGTCCACTGCGTTTCTATAGAGGACAAGGGCAATGAACTGGATGTTATTTGTTTTGTCCGCGGTCACCGGCGTCTCCGGCACTGTGATATTGATTCTATCGGTGTTCATGGACAATGAAAATCTGTTGAATGCGGGCCTGCTCTCGCTGCTAATTACCGCCCTGCTCATGATCGGCATAGTAATCACGCGGGATAGGGGCCACGGTGGGAATACCTGATACAGGGCCCCAGAGCGCGCAGCGCCCTGCTACCGCGAAAAACACCCGCACCGGCGTGAGGTCGATCCCGATTAATGACGGCGATGGCCTGCCCTGCCAGGCAAACCATTAGCGACGGCGGCTCCGTCTATACCGTGCACTGTTGCCATCTATGCTGGCTTCGCTATATGTGCGACGTGTCAAAAACAAGCAACGGATCGATTTCTTGCCAGCTTCCGCCGACTCACAACCGTCACAGATTCTTCTTTGTGTGCAGATATTGCCGCTGCACAATGGCCTGAAACACGCGTAGAATTTGCCGGGCAACAGTGGTTACTATCTACTGGCGTAAAAGGGCAACACACTCTGTTGGCCAACCGCTGTAGTGGCCTGGTAAATGGTACTGGCTTCCATCATCTTCGAGTGCTGTATCTTGCGGGATACTGATATTACAAGCATCACAGACTTTGACTATTATAAACCAGATTAAACTTGCATGGATGGATTGGTTACAGCAACGGCATTCAACATGGGCATCATCAGTGCCTGCTCCCTGCCGCTGGGTGCGATTACTGCACTGTTCTGGAAACCCGGTGACCGGACCGCAGCGGCGCTGGTAGCCTTCGGCGGCGGCGCCCTGCTGGCGGCACTGACCCTCGACCTTGTCGCCCCGGCCTTCGATCGCGGCCACTACGTCTCACTGGCCACAGGCTGCGTCATCGGTGGGTTGTTGTTCGCTGTGCTGAACGAGATCATCAACGACTACGGGGGATTTCTCCGCAAGGCCTCCACGACCATCTACCATCTGCGGCGCCAGGAGCACCAGCGCTTTAAGCGTATTCTTTCCAATCTGAAACGTATCGATATTTTCCGCAACCTGCCGTCCGAAGATTTCAAACGTGTCGCCAATGCCATGCGCTCACACCGCTGCGAGACAGGCGCATCTTTCTATCACCTGGGTGACCCACCCGATGCGCTTTACATCATTGCCGACGGTGAGGTCGAACTCCGCGACCCGCGGCGCAAGATGCAGCGCTTCGAGGTGCTGGGTAATGGCAGCGCCTTCGGACGCATGGCTGTGCTGACCGGTATGCCCTATGCGACCCTGCCCGTGGCCACCCGCAACACCAACGTCTGGATGTTACTCAGAAAGGACCTCGACAGCCTGCTGGAGGGTTCGCCGTGGCTGCGCCAGGCGGTCCATCGCTGGCTGCGGGGCACGGAGGTCGCCACCTACCTGCAGGAACGCCAAAACCTGGATGCCGAACAGACTGCCGCCTGGATCGAAACGGCAATCAAGCACCTGGGCAGCAAGGGACACCTCCCACCCATGGTGCACTTTGAGCGTCAGGAAGCGACTTTCTGCACCGCCACCGCACAGATCCGCCGCTCACCGTTACTGGAACAGTTGCCGGCCGAGGTGGCTGAAGCCGTAGCTTCCCGCCTGCTGTGCAGGAAGTACAAACGCGGGGAGACTTTTTACACGAAGGGCAATCAGGCGGTACGCATGTTTGTGATCGCCAGTGGCGAGGTCTCCCTGATCCACCCGGGTGACCCGACTCACAAGCGCACCATCCTGCATGCATACGATGCCTTCGGCGGTATGGCATTTCTCACCGGCGCTCGGCACACCTCCGCGGCCGTCGCTACCCGCAAGACCACTGCCTGGATACTACGCAGGCACGACTTCCTGGAACTACTGCAGACCGAACCGGAAGTTCAACGACGGGTCCGCGAGTTCCTCAAGAACGGGGAGGTAACGGCCTACCTGGAGAGCCAGGAGGGCTTCGATTCCGACCGCGCCTTTCGCTGGGTACGCACGGCCGTTAGGAATCTGGATACCGGCCGGCTGCTGCCTGCCGCCGAGGAAATGGCGGCTCGACTGCGGACAACCAAGGGCGCACCGCTGGCGATCTGGCTCGGGATACTCCTGGATGGCATTCCGGAATCCTTAGTGATCGGCGCCAGCCTGACTTACCACGAGATCAGTCTGGCGTTGATTGCGGGCCTGTTTCTGTCCAATTATCCGGAGGCGCTGTTCAGTTCCATCGGTATGCAACAGCAGGGGTTCTCGGTGACCCGCATCATCACCATGTGGACGTCGCTGATGCTGTTGACCGGCATGGGCGCGGCATTGGGCAGCCTGTTCTTTATCGGCGCGGGGGACCTGGCCCTATCCCTCATCGAGGGCCTCGCCGCCGGCGCGATGCTCACCATGATCGCCCAGACCCTGCTGCCGGATGCCTATTTCAAAGGCGGCTCAATCATCGGGCTGGCGACCCTGATGGGTTTCCTGACAGCCTTGTTCTTCAAATCGATCTAGTGCTCTATCCGATCAATCCGCATTGGACGACACTGGCAATTCGCGTCAGAATACCAGGGCCAGCGCTACTGGACTCCACGACCATCTGACATCCGCGACGCAAGATTGAGCGCGAAATCGCCGACCATCCACGATAGAAGAATACGGAAAACCATACCGTCACAAATCTGTAATGATACCGTAATATAAATGAGGGAGAATGGTCACAAATGTAGCGCTATAGGGAGGTATTTCATGTCACAAACTCTGACTACAGAGACGGCAGATTCGATACTGGTGCCGATTGACTTTTCCACCGTGTCCAACAAGGCACTCCTGTTTGCGGCGCAACTTGCGGAGTGTTCGTCTCAATCATTGCTCGTTCTGCACGTCGTTCACGAGGACGTCCACGGGTCATATCGCTATACAAGAAGAAATGAATGGGAGCAGATCCTCCCGATCGATGAGATTGCTGAGCGAATGTTACAGGATTTCATGTCTGACATACGAGAACAGCATCCTGATAGTGCGGTACTGGCGAATGCAGGGATGATGGTGGTCAGCGGGTTGCCAGCAACACGGATACCTGAAATCGCACGCCTGACAGGCGCGGACCTTATCGTAATGGGCAGCAACGGCCGTAGTAGCTTGTCAAAGCTGGTAGCGGGCTCGGTGTCCAAAAAGGTTATGCGGAAAAGCCTTGTTCCTGTCACAATTGTCCATTTGAATGGTACAGCCAGCGAACACGGTAGAATTGACGCACACCGGATTGACGGGACGGAACCTTTTCAGGTCAGCGCAGAACTGGGTTAGGCAGAGCGCCTTTCCTGCAGGATCTCAACATCGCTTTCCAGGGGACCAGGCAGCGGCCAACACGCTGAGCGTAGATCGTTAATACACATTGGTCCGAGTAAGGTGTATCGTCGCCATCCAGCCCGGTAATTATTCCGCCGAGCATAGCGAATTCGGCGTTTGTGCGCCGAAGCGAAAAATGTAGTAGTTTTTCTTCCTTTCTTCCTGGGATCAGTCCTTCCTCCACTTCGAGTGAAACAATTCAGTATCGACATCACCAGACGTTTCAATGTCATGGCAACACCGTTGATTACCGGTTGATAGGTCTCAGCTCCGAAACGGATCTGTCACCTGTTGGACAAATAAACAAGCACTCACTGTGGAATTGGCTACACTATCGACGATCGGCATAACAGTTTAATGCCGCTCTAAACTGAATTTTTCCGACGAAGTGAAGTACGTTTCAATTTAAGCAACTGAAACTGACAACCCACAATGAGTATTCGAACCAAGCTCGTACTCTCTCTCAGTATCGTACTGGCCTTCAATCTGGCTGTCGGGCTCTATGCATTCCAAACCTACGGACAGGCATCCAAGAGCGCCGAGCAGGTCAGTCGCTGGGCGAATCAGATCGTGATCACCAGTCTATCGGCCCAGGTCCACTTCAAAAAACAGGTCCAGGAATGGAAAAATGTGCTTTTGCGGGGACACGAACCCGAACTCTACGAACGTTATCTGAACCAGTTCTGCGATGAGGAACGAAACACCCGGAATGCACTCGAAACACTGCTGCCATTGCTGGACATGGCCTCGGAGATAAGAAACACGACGCAGGCTTTTTATCAGGCGCACCAGAAACTTGGCAGTCAATACCGTGAGGCCCTCTCTTCCTATCACAAGTTTCCCAATAATCCGCATATACTCGTGGACAAGCTGGTCCGTGGTATAGACCGCGAACCAACCGACCTGTTGGATCGGGTCGTCAACGATACATTGGCGGAAAAAGAGAAACGACTTGCGGAAATCGAGGCCGAAGCCGGAAAGACCGGTAAACGAATCCTGATGGCTGCGCTTTGGGTATTGACCCTGGCGGTTGTCTTGTTAATGTGGTTTGCGGATGATGCCATAGGCAAGCCGATCTCCGCCGCCACCGGCATCGCCAGGCGGATCTCCGACGGTAACCTGTCCGGTGAGATTTCCGTTTACGGGCGTGGCGAAACAGCTCAGTTGCTCGAATCGTTGAAAACCATGCAGGATAATTTGGTGGAGTATCAGAACGACCTGCGCGAAAGCGTGGAACGCACCCGCCTGTTGCTGGATTCCTCAGGGGAAGGAATCTACGGCGTGGATATCGATGGTCATTGCATGTTTATCAATCCCGCCGGCGTGAGCATGCTGAAATTCCACAGTGCCGATGACCTGCTCGGCAAAGAAATCCACTCCCTGATGCATCACACCAAACCGGATGGCACCTTCTTTCCGTTCGATGAATGTCCCTCGACGCATACCTTCAGAACGGGGAAGGTCTGTCACGTTGACGATGAGATGTTCTGGCGTGCTGACGGGACAAGTTTCCCGGTTGAATACAGTTCCTACCCGATCCGTCACGCGGGGAATCTGATCGGCGCCGTGGTCCTGTTCTCTGACATCACCAAGCGGAAGGAGGCGGAACGCGCGCTCACACAAGCGCACAAGGCACTGCAGGAGGAACGTACACTACTCGCCAGGCGCGTTGAAGAGCGCACGGCGGAGCTGAACCTGACCAACGCTGAACTGGCGCAAAGCGCACGCGCCAAAGACGAGTTTCTGGCTGCGATGAGTCATGAATTCCGTACCCCGCTTACCACAATCATGGGTACTTCCGAGATGCTGAAGGATGGACTGTACGGTGAGCTGGATGGCGACGCGGCACGGGCTGTATCCAATATAGAGGAAAGCGCGCAGCACCTGCTTTCGATTATCAACGACATTCTGGACGTCGCGAAGGTCGAGGCCGGCAAAATAAAACTGACGCTGGAAGAGGTATCCGTGCCCCTGCTCTGCGAAGCGAGTCTGAGACTTGTACGTCAACCCGCCCAGAAGAAAAACCTCAACGTGTCATCGGATATTGATTCCATGGTTCAGTTTGTTCACGGTGACACCCAACGACTCAAGCAGTTGTTCGTCAATCTGCTGAGCAACGCGGTCAAGTTCACACCGGAAGGTGGTTCCATCGGTGTGCAGGTCAAAGGGGATCCGGAGTCGGGTATCGCCGCCTTTACGGTATGGGACAATGGTATTGGAATACCGAAAGAAGACATGGGAAAACTGTTTAAACCTTTCGTTCAACTCGATAGCCGCCTTACCAGCCATGGTTCTGGAACCGGTCTCGGGCTTGTACTCGCCTACCGCATGGCAGAGCTGCATGGTGGTGGTATTTCCGTTGCAAGCGACCCCGGCAAGGGCAGTCGATTTACGGTGACGCTGCCGTGGACCGCGGAGCGGACACGGTCCGCCAGCGTCAAACGTGCCCGTGAAGATTTTCAGTTTGCTGTCGATGACCTTCAGTCCGGAAAGGGTGCCACGATCCTGCTGGCCGAGGATCATGAGGCCAATTCCACCATGCTGAGCAACGTCTTAATGTCTCGCGGATATCAGGTGATCCCGGTAAAAGACGGCGTCGAGGCACTGGCTGCCGCACGCGAAACCCACCCCGACATCATTTTGATGGACATCCAGATGCCCAACCTGGACGGTCTGGAGGCAACACGACAGATCCGGGCCGATTCTATGCTGGGGGAGATACCCGTTATCGCAATGACCGCCCTGACAATGCCAGGAGACCGGGAGCAATGTTTGGAGGCAGGCGTTAACGATTATCTCGAAAAACCGCTGAGTATCAAAGAATTGCTAAAGACAATCCAACAGCATCTGGGAGATCGCAAATGCAGTTGAATGACCGACCGCCAGAATAGTGTAACGGAGAGGAACCTGTCAGTGGCACGAACAGGTCAGGGCTGAAATAAAGACGGTAACCCAAACTCAAGGACAATCAGTATCATGGCTTCAGCAGCAAACGGCGCGAAGCCGATCAGCAACACCGTGGCAAACAGCCCCATGGCAATGAATTTCATAGTCGTATTCCCTTACCCGCTTTCTGTCCCTGTTATCGAGATTTCCAGGTTTATCTTTAATTTCAGACTACACGATGGATTTTCCCTTGGGGCCGTTTTCGTGAGAAAATCCGGCTTTCGACGCCCACGTACCATAATCAGAGACATTCAGAGAACCGTTGCATGGCCCTGTTACGCTTTTTCAAGCCAAAATGGCAGCATCCCAACCCGGCTATCCGTCGCCAGGCGGTTCAGGCGCTGACGTCCGACGACGAAACCACGCTGATACAAATCGCC
>Ga0316198_10000781_pt1 | contig 17531 bp, 30 predicted proteins | sample OudBieAanoxic_MG_FD_204935 | JGI IMG/M metagenome (GOLD analysis project Ga0316198, IMG submission 204935) | Coastal sediment microbial communities from Oude Bieten Haven, Netherlands - site A anoxic | ecosystem: Environmental > Aquatic > Marine > Coastal > Sediment | place: Netherlands...
AAGTGAATCTGATCACGCCGATCGCGATGGTCAAGGGTCTGCGTTTCGCGATTCGTGAAGGTGGCCGAACGGTCGGCGCCGGAACCGTGACGGATATCATCGAGTAGAGTAACTTCCTGCGCGGCCGTCCGGCTGCCCGAATCGGGGCATCCGGGAACGCGGGCGGCATCGCGGGTCAAAGCCTCCGGCAAACTCTGGAGGGCAGGACGAAGATGGTGAACGAAAAGATCCGTATTCGCCTCAAGGCATACGATCACCGGATCTTGGATCAGTCGACGAGCGAGATCGTGGACACGGCCAAGCGCACGGGAGCGCGTGTGGCCGGACCGATCCCTCTGCCGACGGTGCGCAATCGCTGGACGGTGTTGCGCTCGCCTCACGTGGACAAGAAGTCGCGTGAGCAGTTCGAGATTCGTACCCACAAGCGTCTTCTGGACATCCTGCAACCGACTCCCGAGACGGTGGATGCGTTGATGAAGCTCGATCTCCCGGCCGGCGTGGACGTGGAGATCAAAGCATTCGGACAATCGCAGACCTAGGCTCGGTAGGTCGTTGAGGACGGAACGATGGTCGAAGGATTGATCGGTCGAAAAATCGGAATGACGCAGCTCTTCGAGGAAGACGGGAGGGTCGTCCCGGTCACCGTGATCGAGGCTGGGCCCTGCGTCGTGACGCAGATCCGTTCGCAGGAAAAGGACGGCTACGAGGCCGCTCAGTTGGGCCTCGTCGACGCCAAGGCGGCGAAGAAGGCGAACAAGCCCATGCGCGGCCACCACGAGAAGGCCGGGGTGCCACCGACCCGTCTGCGTAAGGAATTCCGCCTGGTAGCGGTCGAAGGCGACGACGGCGGCGTCAAGGCGGGTGATCCCGTGTCGGTGGAGATCTTCCAGGACGCCAAGAAGGTCGACGTGGTCGGCATCTCGAAAGGCAAAGGCTTCCAGGGTGTCATCAAGCGACACGGTTTCGGTGGTGGTAAGGCGACCCACGGTTCGATGCACCACCGCGCACCCGGATCGATCGGCCAGTCGGCCTATCCTTCCAAGGTGATGCGGGGCATGAAGGGCCCGGGACGCATGGGAACAGACAAAGTGACCCTGAAGAATGTGCGCGTCGTTCGTGTCGATACAGAGAAGAACCTGCTGCTGGTACGCGGGTCGGTTCCGGGCTCCAGAGGCTCGACCGTCTTCGTTTACCGTGCATTGAGTGATTCCGCCGGCACGGGCGGTAGTTGAGGAATATCGCGATGCCTGAGATAGCGGTACGCAATTGGAAAAACGAGACGGTTCGATCGCTCGAACTGGATCCGGCGGTCTTCGACTATCCGTTGAAGAAGCACCTGATCTTCGAAGCGGTGCTGGCCTATCGGAATGCGGGAAGGGCCGGGACGCACAAGACCAAGAACCGGGTCGAGGTCTCCGGCGGAACGCGCAAGCTGTGGAAGCAGAAGCACACGGGACGCGCGAGGGTGGGCGACAACCGCTCGCCCCTGTGGCGCCACGGTGGGACGGTCCATGGCCCGCAACCGCGCGACTACTCCTGGAACTTCCCCAAGCGCATGCGCCGCAACGCGTTGCGGTCGGCGTTGGCCCAGAAGCTGCGCGACGGAGAGTTGATCTGCGTCGAGGCCTTCGGACTCGAGAGCGTCAAGACGAAGGATCTGGAAAAGGCTCTCGGGGGCGGCCTCGGAATCACTGGCAAGGCGTTGCTGATACCGGCCGATGCCGAGCGTAACCTGGAGCTTGCCGCGCGGAACAATCCGCGTCTGAAGACCGTGCGCGCTCTCGGCGTGAACATCGTGGATCTGTTGAATTACGACGTGCTGCTGATCTCTGAAGAGGGGCTGCTCAAGCTCAACGAGGTGCTGGCACGATGAGAAGTCCATACCAGATCATTCGTCAGCCGTTGATCACGGAGAAATCCACGATCCAGCGGGAAGAGAACGGGACCTACTGTTTCAAGGTCCACCCCGGGGCCAACAAGGTCGAGATCGCCTGGGCCGTCGAGAAGTTGTTCGGCGGCAAGGGTAAGCTGAAGGTCGCCCAGGTCCGGACGTCCCTCGTGCGCGGGAAGATGAAGCGCATGGGTCGTTTTCTGGGTAAACGGCCGAACTGGAAGAAGGCCTGGGTCAAGCTGACTCCGGATTCGGCCGAGATCCAATTCTTCGAAGCTAGCTGAACGAGGACACCGGAACATGGCCATGAAGAAATACAAGCCGACCTCGCCGGGCCGTCGCTTCCAGACCCGGATGGTGCGCGAGTCGAGCACGACGAACAATCCGCACAAGCCGCTGGTGCGCAAGCTGCACAAGCACGGCGGAAGAACGGCCGCCGGGCAGATCGCGGTGCGCCACCAGGGTGGCGGACACAAGCGGCGCTACCGTGTTATCGATTTCCGGCGGGACAAGATCAGCATTCCGGCCAAGGTGGAGACGCTGGAGTACGATCCGAACAGGTCCGCGGACATCGCGTTGGTCTGCTACCGGGACGGCGAGCGGCGTTACATCCTGGCCCCGCACGGCCTCAAGGTCGGTGATATCGTGATCTCGTCTCCCGAGGCCGACATCCAGCCCGGAAACGCGCTGCCGTTGAGCGCGATCCCGCTGGGGACCACGCTGCACAACATTGAGCTGAAGCCCGGCAAGGGCGGCCAGATGGTACGCTCCGCTGGCACCGGCGCGCAGTTGATCGCCAAGGAAGGGGGGTTCGCGCTTCTGCGCATGCCCTCCGGCGAAATGCGCAAGGTGCTGGACCGCTGCTATGCCACGGTCGGGCAGGTTGGAAATCTGGATCACGAGAATCAGTCGATCGGCAAGGCCGGCCGCAATCGCTGGATGGGTAAACGCCCCACGGTTCGCGGCGTGGTGATGAATCCCGTCGATCATCCTCACGGAGGCGGCGAGGGACGCACCTCCGGTGGACGTCACCCGGTCACCCCGTGGGGCAAGCCGACCAAGGGTATGAAGACTCGCAACAACCCTCGCACCGACCAGTACATCGTCCGTCGGCGCGGCAAGAAGTAGGGAAGCGATATGGCACGCTCGATTTCAAAGGGACCGTTCATTGACGACCATCTGCAGAAGAAGGTCGACCATTTGAACAAGACCAACGACAAGAAAGTGGTCAAGACCTGGTCGCGACGTTCGACGATCACGCCGGACATGGTCAGCCACACCATCGCCGTGCACAACGGGAAGAAATTCATCCCGGTATACATCACGGAAAACATGGTCGGACACAAGCTGGGTGAGTTCGCGCCGACGCGGACGTTCAGAGGCCACGTGGGCAAGGGTGGATCGTCCCGTTAGGGCGGAGGATCGCGGTGATCGCAACGGCAAAACTGAAGTACCTGGGTGTCTCGGCGCAGAAGACCCGCCTGGTCGTGGATCAGGTGCGGGGCAAGAACGTCAGCGACGCGCTGGCCATCCTGCATTACAGCCCGCGGAAAGTTTCGCGGGACGTCGAAAAGCTGCTCAACTCGGCTGTCGCCAACGCGCAGCAGGGTGATCCCAACGTGGACGTCGACGACTTGATCGTAGCGCGCGCGATGGTGGACGAGGCGCCGCCGATGAAGCGGGCCAGGGCACAGAGCATGGGGCGGATCTTCCGCGTGCTGAAACGTGCCTGTCACGTCAGGATCGATCTGGACATTCCGGCGAAGAAGGGCCAGGCCTAGCGCCCGGCGGAGGAAACACGGTGGGTCAGAAGGTTCATCCCTACGGTTTTCGGATCGGCTTCAACAAGACCTGGCGCTCCAGGTGGTACGCCGAGAAGAAGTACGCCGAGTTGCTCCACGAGGACCTGAAGCTGCGCAAGGAGCTCAAACGGCGGCTGGGGCACGCGGGCGTGTCGGCCATCGAGATCGAGCGAGCGGCGAACAAGCTCAAGGTCAACATCCTCACCTCGCGGCCCGGTATCATCATCGGACGCAAGGGGGTCGAAGTCGATCGTTTGAAGGACGAGATCAGGCGGCGCACCCATCGCGACGTGTTCATCAACATCCTCGAGATCGACAAGCCAGAGATCGACGCCCAGCTGGTCGGCGAGGCCATCGGCATGCAGCTGGTCAAGCGCGTGGCCTTCCGTCGTGCGATGCGCAAGGCTGTCGAGTCGGCTCTGCGCTTCGGCGCCAAGGGGATCAAGGTTCGAGTTGCCGGACGTCTCGGCGGAGCCGAGATCGCACGTGCCGAGTGGTATCTCGAAGGGCAACTGCCACTCCACACGTTGCGCGCGGACGTCGATTACGGATTCGCCGAGGCCCGTACGACCTACGGGGTAATCGGAATCAAGGTATGGATTTACCGGGGCGAGGAGCGGGATATCCGCATCCCCGAAGGGGCCCTGCGCTAACCACCGCGCAGGGATGCTGCTGAGAGGACAAACGTCATGTTGATGCCGAGCAAGGTCAAGTTCCGCAAGCAACAGCGGGGCAGACGCGCCGGAAAGGCGCACACGGGTTCGACCGTAGCGTTCGGGGATTATGCGCTGAAGGCGATGGAGTGCGGCTGGTTGACCGCCCGCCAGATCGAGGCCGGTCGTGTCGCGATGACCCGGTTCATCAAACGCGGCGGAAAAATCTGGATCCGGGTCTTTCCGGACAAGCCCATCACCAAGAAACCTACGGAAGTCCGCATGGGCAAGGGCAAGGGTGCCCCGGATGCCTGGGTTGCCGTGATCAAATCGGGCCGGATCCTGTTCGAGATGGAAGGTGTGCCCGAGCCGACCGCTCGCGAGGCGATGCGGCTGGCGGCGCACAAGCTGCCGTTCAAGACGCGCTTCGTGATGCGGCAACCATAAGGGAATGGAGCGAAGCTGATGGCACTGGATACGGCGAAGATACGCAACATGGCGCCCGCGGACCTGGCGAAAGAAGAAGAGCAGTTGCGCGAGCAGGTCTGGAGGCTGCGCCTGCAGATGACAACGGGACAGTTGCAGGATCCGCAGAAGGTTCGCAGGGCGCGAAAAAGCCTCGCCCGGGTTCTTTCGATCAAGCGCGAGCAAGAGTTGAAGGCCGAGGCGCCGAAGCCCAGGCGACGGAGAAAGAAATGACCGAGGCACAGAGTGCTGCGACGCCCAAGCGTCGACAGGCCAGCAAGACCGGAATCGTGACTTCCGACAAGATGGACAAATCGGTGGTCGTCCGCGTGGATCGTACCGTGCGTCACACGTTGTACAAACGGTACATCAAGCGCTCGGCCCATTTCATGGTTCACGACGAGCGCAACGAATGCAAGGTCGGGGACACGGTTGAGATTGTGGAGACGCGGCCGCTTTCGGCTCGCAAGCGCTGGCGTCTGAGACGTGTTGTGCGACCCGCAGGCGGTTCAGCCGGGGTTGCCTCCAGTGGCCTGGAGTAGCCGGAGACAGGGAGGGATCGCGAAGTGATTCAGATGCAATCGATCCTGGATGTTGCCGACAACTCCGGGGCCAAACGAATCGCCTGTATCGGCGTCCGCGGGGGATCCTCCGGACCGTACGCCGGCGTGGGAGATGTCATCACGGCCTCGGTGAAGGAGGCTTCACCCGACGGCAACGTAAAAAAGGGACAGGTCGTCAAGGCTGTGATCGTGCGGACGGTCAGCGCGCAACGGCGACGCGACGGTTCGTACATCCGCTTCGACCAGAACGCGGCGGTCCTGATCAACGATGCGCGCGAGCCCATCGGAACGCGTGTATTCGGGCCGGTCGCGCGCGAGCTACGGGACAAGAAATTCATGAAGATCGTCTCGTTGGCTCCGGAGGTTCTCTGATGGGCAAGACCCGGATCAAGAAAGAGGACATGGTTTACGTGATCTCGGGCAAGGATCGCGATCTGACCAGGGCCCGACGCGTGCTTCAGGTCATGCCGCAGACCAGCCGGGTGCTGGTCGAGGGTGCAAACCTGATCAAACGCCACACGCGGCCCAACCCGCAGAAGAACGTGAAGGGCGGGATCGTCGAACGCGAGTCGCCGATCCACCTGTCGAACGTCGTTCCGGTCGATCCGGAGACGAAGCGCCCGACTCGCGTGGGCGGCAAGAGGCTGGCCGACGGACGGCTGGTTCGCGTGGCGAAACGTAGCGGGGCGCAGTTGGACAAGTGACGCTGTCGGCGTCGCCCTGGAGAGGACAATGGCTCGACTGATCGAAAAGTACAAAGAAGACGTTGCTCCGGCCCTGTTGAAGGAGTTTGGCTACGGTTCGCCGATGGCGGTGCCGCGGCTCAACAAGATCGTGATCAACATGGGCGTCGGTGACGCCATCGCCGATGGGAAATTGCTGGATCAAGCCGTCGACGAACTCGGCACCATCGCCGGGCAGCGACCGGCTATCACCAAGGCCAAGAAATCGATCTCGAACTTCAAGCTGCGCCAGGGGATGTCCATCGGTTGCAGCGTGACGTTGCGAGGCCCACGAATGTGGGAGTTTCTGGATCGTCTGATGAATCTGGCGCTGCCTCGCGTCCGTGACTTTCGCGGGGTGTCCGGCAAGGCCTTCGACGGTCGTGGCAATTACACGCTGGGCCTCAAGGACGAGTTGGTGTTTCCCGAGGTCAACTTCAGCAAGGTTCAAAAAGTCAAGGGAATGAATGTTTGTATCGTCACCTCGGCGCGAACGGATCAGGAGGCCAAGTCGTTGTTGGCTGGCCTGGGAATGCCGTTCGCGCAATGAGGCGGCCGGGTCGGCGACAGCTGCCGGCGATCGAGTGGAGGTTCTAGAAGTGGCAACCCAGGCTTGGATAGCCAAGACGCAAAAGAAGCCCAAGTTCGCGGTCCGGCAAAACAGTCGCTGTCTCTGCTGTGGGCGGTCGCGCGGATTTCTGCGCAAGTTCAAGCTGTGCCGGATCTGTTTCCGGCTGTTGGCCCTGGAAGGTCAGCTCCCCGGAGTGACCAAGTCGAGTTGGTGAGGAGGGTCGATTCGGCTGACCGGCGTGTCGTGCGCCGGGGGCAATCGATCGGAGGCGTTTGAAGATGAGCATGACCGACCCAATAGCGGACCTGTTGACACGCATCAGAAATGCGTTGATGGCCCGGCACGCGATCGTTAACGTGCCGGCATCGCGGATGAAACTCGAGATCGTGAAGATTCTCAAGGACGAGGGATACGTCGAGAACTTCAAGATCGTCGAGGACGTGCACCAGGGCCAGATCGCGATCGATCTCAAGTACGGCCACGAGGGCCGGAAAGCGATCACCGGCCTGGAGCGAGTGAGTAAACCGGGGCGCCGGATTTATCGCGGCAAGGACGAAATCCCCGACGTGCTCAACGGGCTGGGCATCACCATCATTTCCACCTCGAAGGGCGTGATGACGGGTAAGACCTGTCGCGATCGCGGCGTGGGTGGCGAAATCCTGTGCAACGTGTGGTGAACCAACGGAGACGAGTTCGAAATGTCACGTATAGGTAGGCTACCGATAACGATCGAGTCCGCTGTCCAGGTCAGCATCGAGACCGGAAGGGTCTCGGTCAAGGGACCCAAGGGCCAGCTGGAGCACGGTTTGCCGAGGGGCATCACGGCCGTCGTGGAAGACGGTCAGTTGATGATCTCGCGTCGTGACGACAGCAAGCGCATGAAGTCTCTTCACGGGCTGACGCGGGCGCTGCTGGCCAATGCCGTCCAAGGGGTGAATCGAGGCTTCGAGAAGAAGCTCGAGATTCACGGCGTGGGCTATCGCGCGGACGTCTCCGGCAAGGTGCTGAAACTCAGTCTCGGTTACTCGCACCCTGTCGAATTCCCTGTCCCCGAAGGGATCGAGATCACCGTTGTGGAGCGCAACACTCGTCTGACGGTGACGGGGCGCGATCGACAACAGGTCGGGCAGGTGGCCGCGGACATCCGTTCGTGCAGGCCACCGGATGTTTACAAACTGAAGGGTATTCGTTACGCCGGGGAACAACTCCGGAAGAAGGCCGGCAAGACCGGCGCGAAGTAGACAGAGGGCGCCAGAATGTACACGCAAGTGAACCGTAAGGCGGCCAGGCGCCGGATTCGATACCGGATCCGGAAGAAGGTCAAGGGATCGTCGACGTGTCCGCGGATCGCCGTGTTCCGTAGCCTGAACCACATCTACGCGCAGGCGATCGATGACGAGCAGGGCAAGACCCTGGCGTCGGCTTCGACCCGGGACGCGACGGTGCGTGGGGACGTCGCCAACGGCAGTTCGATCGACGCGGCCAAGCGAGTGGGCGGACTGATCGCTCAACGACTGAAGGACGCTGGCGTCGAGACGGTCGTGTTCGACCGCGGCGGGTTCATCTACCACGGCCGGATCAAAGCCCTGGCCGAGGCCGCCCGGGAAACCGGACTGAAGTTTTGACGGCGTACGGGCCGAACCTAGGCCTTGGAGGATAGGGTGGTGGATCAGGGTCAGCAGCCAGGTGAACTCAAAGACCGCGTCGTGCACATCAACCGAGTGACGAAAGTGGTCAAGGGCGGCAAGAACTTCTCGTTCGCCGCGCTGGTCGTGGTCGGCGACGGCAACGGATGGGTCGGCTTCGGTGTCGGCAAGGCACGAGAGGTGCCGTCGGCCATCTCCAAGGGGGTGGACCAGGCCAAGCGCAACCTGTTCCGCGTGCCGCTGAAGGGAAACACGATCCCGCACGGAGTCACCGGACGTTTCGGGGCCGGAGCCGTCCTGCTCAAGCCGGCCTCCCCCGGCACGGGAGTGATCGCCGGCGGCCCCGTGCGAGCGGTACTGGAAGCCGCGGGGGTCCAGGACATCCTGACGAAATCGTTAGGGACGAAGAATCCGCACAACGTGATCCGCGCTACGTTCGAGGGGCTGCGCTCGCTGCGAAACGCGGACGTGGTGGCCAAGATGCGCGGCAAGGGTCTCGAGGAAGTGCAGCAGGAGGCTGGAAGATGAGCCCGGCGAAGAAGGCCGCAGCGAGCGGTGTCACGCTCACGGTGCGCCAGGTACGCAGCGGGATAGGTTATCGAAAGGACCAGAAGGCCACATTGCGAGCCCTGGGCCTGGGCAGGATCGGCAGAACGCGCACGCTCCCTGACAATCCTCAGGTACGTGGAATGGTCAACAAGATCCCGCATCTCGTCGTGATCGAAGACGCTGCACAGTAAGGCTTGGAGCGAGGTAAGTTCGATGAAATTGCACGAGCTGAAGCCAGCCGCGGGAGCGCGCAAGGCAAGAATCAGGATCGGCCGCGGACCGGGGTCTGGCAAAGGCAAGACCGCGGGCAAGGGCCACAACGGGCAGAAGTCCAGAAGCGGCTACAGCCGTCGCTGGGGATTCGAGGGCGGACAGATGCCCTTGAACCGCCGTCTTCCCAAGCGGGGCTTCACCAACCTGTTCCGCAAGGAATACCGCACGGTCAACGTCGAGCGGCTGAACGAGCTCGAGGCTGGTTCGGTGGTGACGCCCGAGTCGCTGCAGAGCGCCGGTCTGTTGAGAAAGGGCTCTGCGGAGGTGAAGGTGATGGGTAACGGCGAACTGAAGGTCTCGCTGACGGTCAGGGCCCACAAGTTCACCAGGGTTGCCGCCCAGAAGATCGCTGATGCAGGTGGCAAGGCGGAGACGATCGAACCGACGCGGATCAAGGTGACCGGTAAGTATCCGAAGAAGTCGCTTCGACCGGCGGCCGCCGTCGCCAAAGCGGAGAACGATCAGTCATGATCCAGGCCTTCAAGAACATCTGGGCCATTCCCGATCTGCGTCGACGGGTGCTGTTCACCTTTGCGATGCTTGGCGTCTACCGCATCGGGCGGCACATTCCCACGCCAGGAATCGACTCGCAGGCACTGCTGCGGTTCTTCGAGAGCCAGCAGGGCGGGATTCTGGGGTTCGTCGACCTGTTCTCGGGAGGCAACTTCTCTCGACTGACGATCTTTGCGTTGGGCATCATGCCCTACATCACCGCATCGATCATCTTGCAGTTGTTGACCGTGGTCTGGCCATACCTGGAGAAGCTCAGCAAGGAAGGCGAGGCGGGCCGCAAGAAGATCACACAGTACACGCGCTACGGCACCGTCGTGTTGTCGTTGGTCCAGTCTTACTTCATTTCTTTGTGGTTGCAGTCGACGAGCGCCAGCGGAGCGGGCCAGATCGTGCTCCATCCCGGTTTCGGTTTTCAGCTGATGACGATGATCACGCTGACCACGGGCACGGCCTTCATCATGTGGCTCGGTGAACAGATTTCCGAGCGCGGGATCGGTAACGGAATCTCGCTGATCATCTACGCTGGTATCGTGGTCGGCCTGCCCGGAGCCGTGGCCAACACCTGGGTAGACCTGACCACGGGACAGATCAGCCCGATCGTCGTTCTCCTGCTGCTCGCGCTGATGGTCGCCGTTGTCGCTGCGATCGTACTGGTCGAACGCGCCCAACGTAAGATCCCGATCCAGTACGCGCGTCGTGTCGTCGGGCGACGGGTCTACGGCGGCGCCTCGACCTACCTGCCGCTGCGCGTCAACACGGCCGGCGTGATCCCGGTGATCTTCGCCTCGTCGGTGCTGGCGATTCCGCAGACCTTTGCCACCATTCCTGCGCTGGCCGATGTCACGTGGGTGCAGAACCTGCTGCGGCAGATGGACTACTCGACGCCGCTGTACAACCTGGCCTATTTCGGGATGATCGTGTTCTTCTGCTTCTTCTACGTTTCGATCATCTTCAACCCGATGGATCAGGCCGACAACATGAAGAAGTACGGTGGCTTCATTCCAGGCATCCGCCCCGGAAAGAAGACCGCCGATTACATCGACCGCATCCTGACCAGGTTGACTTTCGCCGGAGCGATGTACCTGGGGGCAATCAGCTTGCTACCGGTCTTCCTGATCAGCGGGGTCCGGGTTCAGACCTTGCCCTGGGGTATCGGTGAAGCTCTGGATAATTTCTTGCCGGCATTCATCACCAGTGGCCTGGGAGTGAAGTTCTTCTTCGGCGGCACGTCGTTGCTGATCGTGGTCGGCGTCGCCATGGACACGGTGCAACAGATCGAATCGCAGCTGATCATGCGTCACTACGAGGGATTCATGAAGGGCGCCCGAATCCGCGGGCGTCGAGGGTAGGTCGGGGATGCGCGGATCAACGCCGTTCACGGCCGGGACGAGGGTTTCGGAGTCATGAGAATCGTGCTGATGGGCATGCCCGGGGTGGGCAAGGGCACGCAGGCTGCGCGTCTGAGGGACGCCCTGAAGGTGCTGCACGTCTCGACGGGGGACATCCTCCGCGAGGCGATTCAGACCGGGTCGGCGCTGGGCAAACGCGTGCGCGAGTCCCTCGATTCCGGGGCGCTGGTGCCCGATGATCTGATGGCGGAGTTGATCACCGAGCGTTTGAGTCGTTCCGACGCCTCCGGCGGGTTCATTCTTGACGGATTCCCCAGGACCGCAGAGCAGGTGTCGATTCTGGATCGGGTGCTCGAGACCCTGTCGGTCAAGCTGGATCGAGTGATCTTGCTCTCCGCCTCGGAGGACGAGATCGTCAGCCGCTTGTCCGGACGGCGGATCTGCCCCGGTTGTGGCGAGGTCTATCACGTCGATAACCGCCCGCCGGGCTCCGCGGGGGTCTGCAACAAGTGTGGGTCGGCCTTGGTCCAGCGTCCGGACGACACCAAGGCGGTGATCCTCGGAAGGCTGGAAGTCTATAAAAACAAAACACTTCCGCTGGCCGAGATCTACAGCGAACGCGGCCTGCTGCAAGAGATCGACGCAAGCGGAGACCAGGCAACCGTTTTCGAGGGGTTGCGGACCGTGCTGGGGCTGTCGTGAGTCGCATGGTGCTGAAATCTTCGGCCGAGATCGCTATCATGCACGAGGCCAATCTCATCATCCGTCGGATCATCGACGAGTTGAGAGAGCGTGTCCGGCCGGGGATGACCACTGCGGAGATCGACGCGTACGCAGAGGAGCGCGTTCTCGCCGCGGGGGCGACGCCTGCGTTCAAGGGCTATCCTCATCGGGGCGATGGACGGGATTTCCCGGGCACGGTGTGTGCGTCGGTCAACGACGAGGTCGTTCATGGGGTGCCGTCGGATCGGGTGACCCTGAAGGACGGGGACATCGTATCGGTGGATCTGGGTGTGTTGTACAAGGGCTACTACGGCGACAGTGCGGAAACCTACGCCGTGGGTACCATTGACAAAGACGCGGAGAAGTTGCTGAAGATTACGAAAGAATCTCTCGAGCGGGGTGTGGAGCAGGCGCGCCCGGGAAATCGGGTGTCCGACATCGGTCACGCCGTGCAGCAGCACGTCGAGGCCAACGGGTTCTCGGTCGTGCGCGAGTTCGTGGGCCATGGCATCGGATCGCAGCTGCACGAGGACCCGCAGGTGCCGAACTTTGGACAGCCCGGCCGCCGCGAGAGGTTGGTTCCCGGAATGGTGTTGGCGATCGAACCGATGGTCAACGCCGGCGGTCCGGAAGTCTTGCTCAGCGCCGAAGACGGCTGGACGGCGAGAACGCGCGACGGGAGCCTTTCTGCTCACTTCGAAGTGAGTGTAGCGATCACGGAGAACGGCCCCAGGGTTCTGGGGTTCACGACAACCGAGACGGCGTAGGTCGAAGGTAGAGCGAGGCATATGGCAAAGGAAGAGGCAATTCAGGTCGAGGCAACAGTGGTAGAACCGCTGCCGAATGCGATGTTCCGGGTCGAACTCGAGAACAAGCACAAGGTGCTGGCTCACATCTCGGGCAAGATGCGCAAGAACTTCATTCGTATCCTGCCGGGGGACCGCGTGCTCGTCGAGCTGTCGCCATACGATCTGACACGCGGTCGAATCGTTTACCGCTACAAGTGAGCGACCTGGTCGAGGGTGGAGAAGTACGATGAAGGTTCGGAGCTCGGTGAAAAAGATTTGCGACAAATGCAAGATCGTGAAACGCCGCGGAGTGGTGCGCGTGATCTGCCCCAACCCCAAGCACAAGCAGCGGCAGGGTTGATGGGCATGCGGGTATCGTCGCAGAGCAAGAAAACGATCTGGAGGATTGAATCGTGGCACGCATCGTAGGCGTAGACTTGCCGCCGAGCAAGCGAATCGAAATCGGCCTGACCTACGTTTTCGGGATCGGCCGAACGCGGGCGAAGGACATCCTGGGAAAGGCCCGGGTCGATGGGGCGACCAAGGTCCGTGACCTCACGGACGAGCAGACCCGCTCCATCGCTCGCATCATCAACCAAGAGGGCCGTGTCGAGGGCGACCTGCGCCGAGCGGTGTCTCTGGACATCAAGCGCTTGATCGAGATCGGCTCCTACCGCGGGATGCGTCACCGACGCAACCTGCCGGTCCGCGGACAGCGGACCCATACCAACGCGCGCACCCGCCGCGGTCCGCGGCGCGCCGTGGCTGGCAAGAAACGAACTGCTACGAAGAAAGGTTGATCGTCCGACGATCCACGGATACGAAGAGCAAGGAATAGAGAATGGCAAAATCGACCAAAGGTGGAAAAAAGGGCGGGAAGAAGGAAAAGAAGAACATCCCGCACGGCGTGGCCCACATCCATGCCACCTTCAATAACACCATCATCACCATTTCGGACCCCATGGGCCATGTGATCAGCTGGGCCTCGTCGGGCGGCCAGGGCTTCAAGGGATCGCGGAAGGGAACGCCGTTCGCGGCGCAGATGGCAGCTCAGACTGCCGCCAATGCGGCACGCGACAACGGAGTTCGCTCGCTCGACGTCCGGGTCAAGGGCCCCGGCGCCGGACGCGAGTCCTCGATTCGCGCGTTGCAGGCGGCGGGACTCGACGTGAAGTCGATCAAGGATGTTACCCCCATTCCGCACAACGGATGCCGGCCCCCCAAACGGCGCCGGGTGTAGGGAGGCAGAGGACGTGGCCAGACATACCGAGGCCGTTTGCAGACTGTGTCGCCGGGAAGGCATGAAGCTGTTCCTGAAGGGCGACCGCTGCTTCAAAGAGAAATGTGCATTCGAGCGCCGGGGCTACGCGCCGGGGCAACACGGACGCCGGCGCAGCAAGATTCAGGGTTACGGCATCCAGCTTCGCGAGAAGCAGAAGGTCAAGCGCACGTACGGCGTGCTGGAGAAGCAGTTCCGCAACTACTTCGCCAAGGCCGCCCGCAGCAAGGGCGTCACGGGTGCCGCGCTGCTGCAGTTGCTCGAACAGCGACTGGACAACGTCGTTTACCGACTGGGCTTCGCCTCTTCGCGAGCGATGGCCCGCCAACTGGTGGCACACGGGCACATTGCGGTCAACGGCCGGAAGACCGACATCCCGTCGGCGCTGGTCAAGTCCGGCAGCGTCGTCACGCTGCGAGAAAAAAGTCGAAAGAACGAGCAGGTCAAGATCTGTCTGGATACGGCCAAGGGGCGTGGCGTGCCTTCCTGGCTCGAGCTTGACGCGGACCAGTTTCAGGGAACCGTCCGGCAACTGCCGTCACGCGAAGAGATCACCATGCCGATCCAGGAACAGCTGATCGTCGAGCTTTACTCCAAGTAAAGCAGCCAGGATTGCAGATGGGGGAGCCCCCCCCGGGAGGAATTGGATGCTCTGGAAGGGATTTCAACGACCCAAGCGACTGGAGGTCGATCCGGACAGCCTGACGCTGACCTTCGGGCGGTTCCACGCCCAGCCGTTCGAGCGTGGCTTCGGAACCACGATCGGGAACGCCTTGCGTCGGATCCTGTTGTCTTCGATCGAAGGTGCGGCCATCACGGCTGTCAAGATCGACGGCGTGTTGCACGAGTTCTCGTCGATTCCGGGTGTGGTTGAGGACACGACGGATATCCTGCTCAACCTGAAGCAGATCCCGTTTCGGATCCACAGCGACCACCCTGAAACCTTGATGCTCTCGGCCGAAGGGCCGGGCACGATCAAAGCCAGCGACATCCAACTCACCGCGAACTGCGAGGTCCTGAGACCAGACTTGCCGGTGTGCACGTTGTCCGAAGAGGGCAAGATCGCGATGGAGTTGCGCCTGCAGCGCGGACGCGGCTACACCACCGCGGACCGGAACTTCGACGAGGATCTGGGCATCGGCTACATCCCGCTCGATTCGGTTCACTCGCCGGTACGCAAGGTCAACTACAGGGTCGAGGACGCCCGTCTGGGTCAAACCACCGATTACGACAAGCTCGTGCTCGAGGTCTGGACCAATGGCGCGATATCGCCGACGGATGCCGTGGCCATGGCGGCGAAGCTGTTGAAGGACCACATGGCGATCTTCATCAACTTCGAAGAAGCCCCCGAAGAGGACCTTGACTTTGCCTCGAGCGACGACGAGCGCCTGATCGAGCAGTTCAGTCGTTCGGTGGACGAGCTGGAGCTGTCGGTTCGGTCGTACAACTGCCTGAAGAACGCGAACATCAAATCGATCGGCGACCTGGTGACGCGCAGCGAACCCGAGATGCTGAAGACCAAGAACTTCGGCCGCAAGTCGCTGAACGAGATCAAGGACATCCTGGCCGAGATGGGTCTATCGCTCGGCATGGAAATCCCCGGCAAGGTGAAGACGCGCAGCTCCTGAGCAGCGTCGGCGGAAGAACGGAGAACCTGCGATGAGACACCGAGTTGCCGGCAGTAAGCTCGGCCGAACCAGCGAGCATCGCCTGGCGATGTTACGAAACATGTCCACCTCGCTGTTCGAGTGCGAGAGAATCAGAACCACGCTGGCCAAGGCCAAGGCACTCCGGCCGTTCGCCGAGAAGCTGCTGACCATGTCCAAGCGCGAGACCCTTCATGCGCGCCGGCTGGTTCTGCGGCACATCAAGGACCCGAAGGTCGTGGCCAAAATGTTCGACTCGCTGTCCGCACGCTACGCTCAGCGTCCGGGCGGTTACACCCGCATCATCAAGCTGGGGCCCCGCCGCGGCGACAATGCGGAGATGGCCATCGTTGAACTGGTCGGCGCGGAAGATGTGACTCCCGCCGAGGCCAAGGAAGTCAAGGGCAAGACGACCGCGAAGAAGGGGCCCAGGAAGGCGACCAAGAAAGAAGCGGCCGAGCCGGATCAAGACGACGGCAAGGCGTCGTCGAAGAAGAAGACGGCCAAGAAGAAGACGGCCAAGAAGAAAACCGCCAAGCCCGCAGCACCCAAGTCGGCCAAGAAAGCAGCGCCGGCCAAGAAGGCGACTTCCGGGAAGACCAAGGCCAAGTCCGGAGGCAAGGACTGACTGTGACCGCCGAGATCGAAAGCGAACCAAGGAGGGAGCTTCAAGCTCCCTCTTTTTTCATCGGGAGAGGTTGATCGCGGTGCCCAAACGCACGGACTTGAAAAAGATCCTCGTGATCGGATCGGGGCCGATCATCATCGGGCAGGCCTGCGAGTTCGATTACTCGGGAACTCAGGCCTGCAAGGCCCTCCGAGAGGAAGGCTACGAGGTCGTTCTGGTCAATTCCAATCCGGCGACGATCATGACCGATCCGGCCGGGGCCGATCGAACCTACGTGGAACCTCTGGACGCACGGACGCTCGAAACGGTTCTCGAGCGAGAGCGGCCGGATGCCGTGCTGCCGACCGTGGGGGGGCAGACGGGGCTCAACCTGACCGTCGAACTCGGCCATCGCGGAGTCTTCGAACGCCTGGGGGTCGAGCTGATAGGGGCCAGTCTCGACGCGATCGAGATGGCGGAGAATCGCGAAGCGTTCAAGGTCGCGATGGAATCGATCGGGCTCGACACTCCGGCCAGCGGGACCGCCCGATCGCTCGAGCGGGCCCGGGAGCTGGCTCGCGAGATCGGCTTTCCATTGATCATCCGGCCGTCGTTCACTCTCGGGGGCAGCGGAGGTGGAACGGCCTACAACATCGAAGAGTTCGAACAGATCGTCGGTGCGGGTCTGGAGGCCAGCCCCGTGGGCGAGGTGCTGGTCGAGCAGTCGGTGCTGGGGTGGAAGGAGTTCGAACTCGAGTTGATGCGCGACCTGAACGACAACGTCGTCGTGATCTGCTCGATCGAGAATTTCGACGCGATGGGAGTGCATACCGGCGATTCGATCACGGTGGCTCCGTCGCAGACGCTGAGTGACAAGGAATACCAGCGCATGCGCAACGCGGCGATCGCCGTGATCCGCAAGATCGGCGTCGAGACCGGTGGCTCGAACATCCAGTTTGCGGTCGACCCGGCCAGCGGACGGATGGTGGTCATCGAAATGAATCCCCGCGTGTCGCGCTCGTCGGCGCTGGCATCGAAGGCTACCGGATTCCCCATCGCGAAGATCGCGGCCAAGCTTGCCGTGGGCTACACGCTCGACGAGATTCCCAACGACATCACCAAGGTGACGCCATCCTCGTTCGAGCCCAGCCTGGACTACGTGGTGGTCAAGATTCCGCGATGGGCATTCGAGAAGTTCCCGGCCTCCAGCTCGACGCTGGGAACCCAGATGAAGTCGGTCGGCGAGGCAATGGCCATGGGCCGGACGTTCAAGGAGGCCCTGCAAAAGGCCGTGAGGTCTCTCGAAACGGGTCGATTCGGACTCGGCGCCGACGAGCGGAATCCTGTCGATCCGTCACGCATTCAGGAGAAATTGATCACGCCCAGCCCCGAGCGCATGTTCTACATCCACTACGCATTCCAGTGCGGGATGAGCGTGGGCAGCGTGTCCGAGGCCACCGGCATCGATCCGTGGTTCCTGACCCAGATCGA
>Ga0316198_10000782_pt1 | contig 17527 bp, 13 predicted proteins | sample OudBieAanoxic_MG_FD_204935 | JGI IMG/M metagenome (GOLD analysis project Ga0316198, IMG submission 204935) | Coastal sediment microbial communities from Oude Bieten Haven, Netherlands - site A anoxic | ecosystem: Environmental > Aquatic > Marine > Coastal > Sediment | place: Netherlands...
GGGGACCGTGACGATGCCCGACCCCTCCACGACGCCCCACTCGACCGGCACGCTGCGCCGGTCGCTCGGTCTCTACGCGGTCCTGACCATCTCGATCGGTGCAATGATCGGGTCCGGGATCTTCGTCCTGCCCGGACTCGCCTTCAAGATCGCTGGGCCGTCGGTAGTCCTTGCGTTCTTCCTTGCCGGCGTTGTCGTGCTTCCGGCTGCCCTCTCCAAGGCTGAGATGGCGACCGCCATGCCCGAGGCCGGTGGCACCTACCTGTATATCGATCGGGCAATGGGCCCGCTCATGGGAACCATTGCCGGATTTGGTGTGTGGTTCTCCCTCGTCTTCAAGGCGTCCTTCGCCCTCGTCGGATTGTCCGCATATCTCGATTTCTTCGTACCCCATCCCGAACGCCCGGTCGCGGTGCTGCTCGCCATCCTGCTCATCGGGGTGAATCTGCTCGGGGTCAACCAGACGGCCAAATTCCAGATGTTGTTCGTATCGGGAGTGATCCTCGTCCTTCTGGCCTTCGTCGCGTTCGGCATCCCGGACATCCAATCCCCCTCCTTTGATCCCCTCATGCCTCAAGGCATCAAAGGGCTTCTCTCTGCAACCGCCGTCGTATTCGTTTCGTATGCCGGAGTCACGAAAGTCGCCTCGATCGCGGAAGAAGTACGTCAACCGGGCCGCAACATCCCGATGGGGATGCTCGTGTCGATCGGCTTCATGATGTTGCTCTATCCCGCGATCGTCGCCGTGATCGTCGGTGTGTCGCCCGCAACCGAGTTGGCGAAGACCGAGACACCCATGACCCTCGCCGCCGAGCAGTTCGCTGGGGCCTTCGGCGTTGCGATCATCGCCGGCGTCGCCGTGATAGCGCTCCTGTCGATGACCAACGCCGGGATCATCGCCTCATCCCGGTACCCGTTCGCTATGGCGCGCAACTCACTGGCACCGCCACAACTCGCCGCCATCGGCAAACGATCCGGAGGGCCCATCGCAGGGATCGCCGTCACCGGCGTGATGCTCCTGGCCCTCGTGATGTTTGTTCCGCTCATTGAGTTGGCGAAGCTTGCGTCGGCCTTCCAGCTTCTCGTCTTCGCACTGATCAATCTCGCCCTGATCGCGTTTCGAGAGGCGCACCTCGACTGGTATGAGCCAGAGTTCAAGTCACCGCTGTATCCAGTCACTCAGATCTTCGGCATATCAGCCGCATTGCTGCTCCTGACGCAGATGGGAACCGTCCCGTTGCTCGGGGCCGTGCTCTTCGTGATCGCGGGTGTTGTGTGGTACCGGGTCTTTGGGCAATCACGAGCGGTGAAGGAGTCGGCAGCGCGAGATGCCTTGCGATTGCGGGAGGATCAGCGTCTGGTAGAGACCACGGCGACCGCGGTCGCCGCCGGCGGACGAAAGCACATCCTTGTGCTGGTGCGCAGGCCGACGCGGCCGAGTCGCCAGCACACGCTGTTCCGACTCGCTCTGCGACTCGCTGCGTCCCCCGGTGGGCACATCCACGTCATCAACTTCGATGCCAGGACGCGGCGCATGATTCCGACCGACGAGGATCGCATTCGGGCCCGTCAGCTCGGGATCGAAGTCACGACGGAGCACTACACCGACGAGGATCGTCGCGGAATGGTGCACTCTTTCGTCGAGCGGGAAGGTGTCGATCTTTTCATTGCTGATCTCCCGCAGGAACTCAGAGCCACACGTCACGTCAATCGCGACCTCCGGTGGCTCCGCGAGCACCTCACCTGCGACTCGGTGTTCCTCCGCAACCGGGAGGTCGACCAGATCGATCAAATCGCGATTCTCGGAACCGGGGGTCCGTACGACCCGGTCAAGATCGAGATGGCCGATCACATCGCTCGTTACGAGCATGCCGCGCTTCGGTTCGTCCACCTGACGCCGACGGACGCGCCACCGGCACAGGCGGAGTCGATCCGCCGGTACCACGAGCAACTCGGTGCAACGCTCACGGTGCCATGGGACGAGCGCGTTCAGCCGACCGACGACCTGGTGGAGACGCTTACCGGCCTCTCTCGCGGGGCCAACCTCGTCATTCTGGGCGCGCCCACACACCGGTTCCACGTGGTCACCGATCTCGCGGACAAGATCGCCGAATCGGTGGATTGCCCGGCGCTTCTGGTTCACACACCAACCCTGGAGAAGCCGGGGATCCTCACACGCTCGGTGCAGTGGATCATCGAATAGGAGTGCCTCAGCTCCCGCTGACCAGACCTCGCCGAACCTCGATCCCGCGTCACTCGCTGGCAGCCCGCCAGGCTTCGAGCAGCTTGACCTTGCCGCCGGTCCGGAGGAGCGCACCCGAATAGACCCTCGACCCAATCCAGACCAGCGCGGCCGCAGCTGCCGCAGTACCGACAACCGCCACAAGGATCTCCCACGGTTGCGCAACACCCGAGGCAATCCGTACCGGCATCACAAACGGTGCCCATGGCGGCAACATGGATCCAATGGTGGGAGCCAGACCGTCCGGATTCTCGGCCGCTACGAGCGCGAGGAGATAACCCGGCACGATCAGGATGATTGGCATCATCATCGCTCCCTGCAGATCTTCCTGACGTGAGACGGTTGATCCGACCGCCGCGTAGAGGAAGGCATAGAACGAGTAGCCGAGCACGAACCAGAAGAACATGGCGGCAATGATGGGAAGACCGATCGAAGCCAGATCGACATCGGCGATATCTGCCATCTGCGCCGAGAGGTATGCGGCTCCGGCCAGCAGCGCCAACTGGAGCAATCCCAGAAGACCGATGCCGACGACCTTCCCGACGAGTATCTGCCATGGGCGCACGCGAGACAAGATGACTTCAACAACCCGATTCTGTTTCTCCTCGACGGTCCCCATAGCGACGAATTGCCCGAACATGAGGATCGAGATGTAGAGGGCGAGCGTCCCGACGAACGCAGCCGCGCGCTTAGCGTCTTCCTCCACATCCTCCTCTTCAATCGTGATGACGGTGATCGGCACCGGGGCCAGAGCAACAGCAATCTCGTCATCGGAGAGACCCAGATCAGCCAGCCCATCCGCCTTCACCGCCGTGTTGAGGGCCCCGCCGACCAACGCGGAAAGCCGGGATGACACGTCGGTATGGAAGACGATCTCGCTCCCGTCCGCCAACACCACCGCCACATCCCCCTCGGTAAGGGCCGTTTCTGCAGCGGCACGATCCGGATACCGAATGAGCTCGATATCAATCTCGAACACAGCGGCTTGCGCATTGAGCGCCGGTTCGATGCTGGTCGGCTCTTCTCCCACAAGCCCGATTTGAGTCGCCTCGGTTTCGTCGCTCACAAGGAGGTTCACGGCCGGTCCCACTGCGAGGATCAGGAGCACAAGGATCGACATCGTGATGAGGAATGGTTTGCTGGTGGCACGTTCCTTGAATTCACGTTTTGCCAGCAGTGCGACCTGCTTCCACGGACTCACGATCCCACCGCCTCTCGGAACAGGTCGGTGAGGCGCGGCGGCTCAAACATGAACCGGCTCACCGTGCCGGCGGCATTCGCTTCAGCCAACAGGTCGGCGATCGGAGCATCTCCGTCCACGATCGAATGCGACCGTCCGTGGCCGTCGATGACGGTTGTGCCCGCTGCCCTCGGGACCCAGGGCTCGCCGTCGACATCAATGGTGAGCCTCCTCTTCGATGACTCGTTCTTGATGTCGTCGAGAGATCCCGACAGGACGACGCGCCCCTCGTTGATGATCGCGACGTCCTCACACACGTCCTCGACCAGGTCGAGCTGATGGCTCGAGAACACGATTGTCACACCTTCGGAAGCGAGTCCGCGCAGCGTCCCGGCAAGGGATTCGACACCGATGGGATCGAGCCCGGCGAATGGCTCATCGAGAATCAGGAGTTCCGGATCCGGTGCCAGAGCCGCCGCCAGCTGCACCCGTTGCTGATTGCCGTGGGAGAGATCCTCGAGCTTCGAGCCGCCCCGATCAGACAGACCGAGCGTGGCGAGCCATCGATCAACTGCGTTCTGGGCGTCCGCCTTGCTGAGTCCGGAGAGCCGGGAGAAGTGGACGAGCTGGTCGCGAACCTTCATCTTTGGATATAGGCCACGTTCCTCGGGCATGTACCCGAAACTCAGGCGGTCGGCCGCATCCACGGCGCCACCGTTCCATCGCACTGATCCGGAATCCGGATTGACCAGTCCGAACACAACACGCATGGCCGTGGTCTTGCCCGCTCCGTTCGGCCCGAGGAATCCGAGGATGCGCCCGCGATCGACGGTGAACCCCGCCCCATCGAGCGCGACAACGTCACCAAACCGCTTCTTGAGATCAATGAGTTGCAGCATGTGCGGTGCCTCTGGATGCACATTAGTGACCGGGCTAGGCCGCTCGACCCATATCGCAAGGCCGCCGGTGAACAGTTCAAGAAAACGGCAGGAAACGCCGATGAAGTAAGTGAACCGGTGGGACGGCCGGCGGGGTAAGTAGTACCCATGCGGGATGATCCAACCAAGACCGCATCGGTCCAGCTCACGAGGTTCAGGCAGCCCCCACTTCGGTGGGGGTTTTGCTGTGTGCCGCTGTTTGCTCTTTGCTCTTCGCTCGTGTCTCGGATCTCGTGTCTCGGATCTCGTGTCTGCGGTCTACTTCCTCGGCAGCCTCACCAGAACACGTGCGCCACCCAGCGAACTCGACGCCCCAACCTCGAGCGAACCTCCCGACGCCTCCGCGGTGCGACGGACGATGTCGAGTCCGAGGCCGGATGAATCGCCGGTCGAAGCGCCTCGGTCGACGGCGTCAGGATGTGCGATCCCGGTGCCTCCGTCCTCGACCTCGAGGCGGAGTGGCTCTCCCGGAGTTCCTGTGAGCCCGATCGCCAGGGGAGTACGTTCGTCGGTGTGTGCAAAGACGTTCTCGAGCAGCGCGTCGATCATGACGACGGCGTCCACTCTGGGTACCGCCACAACGCCGTCCTCGATGTCGATGGCGACCGTGAACGAACGGCCCTGCTCTTCGCTCAATGCCAGCCAGTAGGCCGCCCGTTCCTCGACCACCTCGACAAGATCGCATCCCGGGTCGACTTCGGTGCGAACCGGACGGCGGCCTTCAGCGATGATGAAGTTGGCGGTCCGTTCGAGTTCGTCGAGATCGTCGACGATTCGGTCTCTTGCACGCCCCGGCGAGAGCGCCTCCGCGTCCAGCTTCGCAGCGGTGAGCGGAGTCCTGAGGCGGTGGGCCAGATCGGCCGCCGTCTCTCGCTCCTCCTGGAGCAGGTGCTCGACCTGTTCTGCAAGGAGGTTGAATTCAGCACCTACCTCCTCGATCTCAGGAGGACCGGCCGGTGTGACGCGAGCAGTGAAGTCCCCCTGCTTGAGACGGGCCGCTGCGACGGAGAGTTCGTTCACCGGACGAACGATCGACCGTCCAAAGCGGTCGGCTGCCAGGGCGGCCAACCCTACGAGCACCACTCCGAGACCGGCAAGAATCAGCCACGATCTCCTGACTCCGCTCGTGAGTTCCTCGCTTGGAGCGACGACGCGCACAACCGTGATCGTTCCATCGGCCTGTGCAACCGGCACATAGACCGCTTCTCCGGCTGGAACCGCAGCACGGAACGCCGAGCCCGCCAACGCGGCGTCGAGGTCCTCCTCGTCCGGAACGGGAAGGCCCGCCACCTCCCCGCCGGGGAAGATGAGCGATGCTCCACGCTCCACTAGGGCGGGTTCGCCGATCGCCGCGACTACGGCCTCATCGGACATCGAGGGGCCGACAACTGCCACCAGACGAGCAACGTTCTCGGCGTCCCGTTCGGCGCCGGTCACTGCCCGATCGAACGCAAGTGCGCTGACCAGGATCCCGAGCGGAACAAGGAACGCGATGACCACCATCGAGGTAACCCCGGCGGTTACGAGGATCAGACTCCGCCTCACGAGTCCGGATCGATCAGGCGCACGCCAACGCCACGACGAGTATGGATGTATCTCGGCTCGGCTGCGGTCTCTCCGAGCTTCTTTCGAAGCCACGAAAGGTGCACATCGACGGTCTTGTCTGCGCCTCCGTATGGCTGGTGCCATACCTCTGCCAGGAGTTGGCGTTTGCTGACCATGCGACCGGGTCGTTCGAGGAGGTAGATCAGCAGTTCGAACTCGCGTGCCGTGAGTTCGAGCGGCTGACCACGAAACGTGACCTGCTGGCCGTCGAGGTCGGCCTCTATCTCTCCTACGGTCATCGTTCGCTGGTGCGGGTCCGGTCCCGACCGGCGAAGGACCGCTCGGAGGCGAGCTTCGAGGTGTTCCGCCGAGTATGGCTTCACGACGTAGTCGTCGGCACCGGCGTCGAGCAATCGTACGATCTCCGCCTCATCGTCTCGAGCCGTGGCGACAACAACCGGAACGTCGGCGACCGCACGAATCATTCGGAGTGCTTCTGCGCCGTCGAGGTCTGGAAGGCCAAGGTCGAGCACAACAACATCAAACCGTCCCGACACCGCAGACTCCACACCGGACATGGCAGTTCCGACGGCATCGACCTCGTGGCCCCGCTCGGCGAGTCGACTCGACAGAGACTGCCGGATGCGCTGATCGTCTTCGATAATGAGGATGGCGGGCACAGAACCACGATACCGAACAGCCACGGCGTCGAACGGACATGACCCTGTATTTGACCCGCCGTTAACCGACCATTATCTGCGAACCGTCCGAGTTCAGGCATCATGGTGGTGTGCGGCGCATGACCTACGCCCTGATCTGGCTTGTGGTGACCACCACCGCAGTATTCATCGCGGCCGCCGCGGTTGGCAGCGTGCGCGACCACGTCACGGAGACGCCCACCGCCATGGTTCCGACCACAACGAACCCCTCTCTCGCCGGTCCCTCCACGACAACGACGAAAACCGGTCTGACAACCAGCACCACAGAGCCGCCCACGACCACCACATCCACGACAACGACGGTCGCCGTGTCCACCACCACGGTTCCCGAGGTGAGCACGACGACCACACAACCGCCGAGACCAACAACAACCACGACACCACCAACCACGACCGTGCCTCCATCGACCGAGATTCGCTCCTATGACCTGGTCGGCGGTTCGGTCACCGTCGAAGTCGGCAGCACAACAGTTCGCCTCGCCGGGGCGTCACCCAAGGCCGGATTCGGCATGGACGTCGAGAACTCGGGACCCGAGAAAGTTGAAGTCGAGTTCACGAGTGAAAACCACGAGTCGAAGTTCTCGGGACGCTTCGAGGACGGAACCTTCGTCCCAAAGATCGAAGAAGAACCCCACGACGAGGACGACTAGGACCCACGAGCCTGGTTGAGTTACGTGGCTCTAGACCCTCACCCGCCATCCACCGCGACCGTTAGCGAGACCCGAGACCTGAGACCCGAGACTTGCGTCCTGTCTCGTGTCTCGTGTCTCGTGTCTCGGATCTCGTGTCTCAAGTCTCTTGTCTCATGTCTTGCTGCTAATTGCTCCGCCTTCCCAGTCTCGATGCAGATCCGCGTACACACCCCCCGCCGCAACGAGATCCGTGTGATGACCGCGTTCGACGAGCCTGCCGGCATCGAAGACGAGAACTGTGTCGGCAGCTTCCGCGGTCGACAGGCGGTGAGCGACGGTGATTGACGTGCGGCCCGCCGTGAGACGTTCGATGGCGCGCCGGATTTGCACCTCGAGCGCAGGGTCGACGGCCGAGGTCGCTTCGTCGAGTACCAGCAGGTCTGGATTCGCGATCCACGCACGGATGATGGCAACGAGTTGCCGCTCGCCCGCCGAGAGATTGCCGCCGCGCTCCCCCACGCGTGCCCCAATCCCCCCCGGAAGCGACTCGACCCAATCGAGCAACTCGAGGTCGGCAATCGCCATGCGAATGCCGTCGTCACCGACGCCGGGCCTGCCGTATCTGATGTTGTCGGCGACCGTGCCGTCGAAGAGAAACCCCTCTTGCGGGACATACGAGACACGTGATCGAAGCGACTCAAACCGAACCTCATCAAGAGGTGTGGTCGCGATCGTGATCACTCCCGAAGCCGGGTCGAGGAGCCGGGTGGCCAGTTTGGCAAAGGTCGTCTTCCCCGACCCCGTCTCGCCGACCACCGCCGCACGTTCACCGGCCGCAATCGAGACCGTGACGTCACTGATCACGTCGCCCCCCGTCGGGTACCGGAATCGGACATCTTCAAAACGAACGTCGAGTGGGCGATCGGGCAGGTCAACACCACCGATCGGGTCCCCGACGTCGATCGGTGTGTCGAGCACCTCCAGCACCTTGCGCAGGCCTGCCCCAGCCGACTGCGCCTGGTTGATTGTTTCGACAAGCATCTGGACTGGTTCAACCAGCAGTGTTACGAGGAAGAGGAACGCAACCAGCGTTCCTGCGCTGAGACCCCAGGAGATCCCGAAGACGATTCCGACGGCAACCACCGAAGCCGTGATCACACCCGCAAACAACTCGGCGGACGAGAACAACACGGCAGCGAGCGCACCCGCCCCGTATTCGGCTCGATACTGCCGGTCGAGAGCGGTGCTCACTTTGCCGAGGACCGAAGATTCCATGCCAAATGCTCGAACCGTGGGAAGACCGGCAGTCGCCTCTCCGACAACCGAGAGAGAGTCCGCAACCCGCTCTCGGACCCGGTCGTGGGCGCGTCGCAGAATCCGCTGAAACCAGATCAGCATCAGCGAATACAGGACTACCCCGACGACGATCATCAGCGCCAGACGCCACTCGTACACCACCATCACGACAACAGCCAGCGTGATCTGAGCTGCTCCGAGGATCATTCCGACACCGCCCCACTCCATGAACTGCTGCATCGTCTCGATATCCGAGGTGACGCGGCTGACCAGAGCCCCGCGGCGTTCGGCTTGAACATGGAGCATCGACAGCTTGTGGAGGTATTCGAACGTTGTGACACGAAGGTCCGTGAGTCCAGTGATCGACGACCGGGCGAGCCGGGCCAGTGACGTGCGCCGAGCCCACCATGCGACAACAATTGCGATCAGGGCGACGGCCCCGGCAGAGAGCACATCTTGCGTGTCCACATCGTTGGCGAGCAGCACCGAGTCGATGATCCGCTGCACCGTGATCGGCACCACGAGCTGCAGTGCCGTGCCGAACACGGCGAGAGCCAATGTCCACCCGAGTCCCTTCGAGAGGGCAGGAGAGACCTTGAAGGCGCGACGAAGGACATGTCCGGTTGAATCGCTCATGACCCACCGTCCTCGGATCGCCGGGCGGCATCCTCCTCGTAGGCGCGGAGGAGCCTCCCGTAGCCCGGCTGGGTCGCAAGGAGCTCTTCGTGGGTTCCGTGGGCAACGACGCGGCCCTCGTCCATGAAGACGATCTCGTCGGTCAGGATGATCGAAGAGCGCCGGTAGGCAACGATGACGACGGTCGACGGCATCTCCGCTCCTTGCAGGCCCCTGAGGATCTCTGTCTCGACCGACGGATCGACTGCCGAGGTGGCGTCGTCGAGCACCAAGACGCGCGGCCGACGGACCAGGGCACGGGCAAGGGCGATCCGCTGCCGCTGCCCGCCGCTCAGCGATGTGCCGCGCTCCCCGATCTGCGTGTCGTAGCCACCCGGTAGTTCGGTGATGAACCGCTCAACTCCTGCAAGACGCATCGCTCGAAGCACATCGCCTTCCGGCACATCAGCACCCAGGGTGACGTTGCCCCACACGGTGTCATCGAACAGGAACGACTCCTGCGCCACATAGGCGACCTCGAGTGCAAGCTCGGAGCGAGCGAAGTCACGGAGATCCCGCCCGTCGATGTGGATTGCTCCGTCGCTCGGATCCCACAAGCGGGCAAGAAGCATGGTCAGGGTCGACTTCCCCGAAGCCGTGGGTCCGACGATTGCCACGGTCCTGCCCGCCGGGATTTCGAATCGAATGTCGCTGAGAACCGGTTCACCCCCGCCGTAGGCGAATTGCACCCGACGCGACTCGAGTTCGGCACCGTCGGCAACGGGCCGCGCAGCGAGATCCCCATGGTCGACGAGTTCGTCGGAATCGAGGATCTCTTGCACGCGTGTCCACGCCGCCTGGCTATGCGCCATCTCGAAGATCACAAAGCCGATGAGTTGCAGGGGGAACGCCATCAGCGTGATGAGGTATGCCACCGACACGAGTTCTCCCGGGGTCATCGAGCCGTCGGTCACGAGGATCGCTCCGGCAACGAGAAGGATGATGTTGAGGCCGGCGGGAATCGACTCGACGATCGCCCGGAAGTTGGCGAATCGAACGCCGATGTCGATAAGTCTGGCCTGCAGGGTCGAAGCAGCACGTCTGAACCGATCAACCTCCTCGGCCTCGCGCCCCAACGCCTTGACGGTCAGCGCTCCGTCGATGCTCTCGTGCGCGATCCCGCTGACGACGCCCCGTTCGTACTGTGCCTCCTCGAAGTCCCTGAACAACGAGAAGGCCCCTGCAATATCGATTGCCACGAGGATCGACAGGCCGACAAACGCGATGGCGCCCAGGATCCAATGTGTGGCGAACACCATGACGAACGTTCCGATCAGCAGAAGCGAGGCACCCGTGGCGTACGGCAGCGGCGCGAGGACGAACGTTCCGGTCTGTGTGTCGACCTCACTGACGGAGAGCAAGTCGCCGGTTGAGCGACGATCGTGCCAGGCGAGCTGAAGCCTCAACTGGTGCTCGATCAGTTTCTCGCGAGCGTCCGCTCGTGTCCGGAATTGCAGAGCGCTGGCGGCCGTGCGGCGCAGCGTGATGCCGATCGCCTTCCAGAGGGCTACCCCCATGACGGCCGCAACCGCTAGGACAACACGATTCCCGATGTCCTCCCCACCATCGAGGACGGGGATGATCACCAGATCGGTGATGCGCCCGATCACCACAGCCGAAGCGACGATCGCCGACACGAACAGCGCGGCACCGAGAACGGCGAGCGTGAACGACCATGGATGCCACCGGACGAACTGCCGAATCAACGCCATCCCACCGGAGATCACGTCCCCCAACCGGGGCGACGAAGCACCATTTCGAACCGGAGCAGACATGAACCGAAGGCTAGGAGCGACTGACCGCTCCGCGTCCGGACTACGGCAGCATGATCACTCGGGTGCCGACGTCAGCCCAGCCAAACGTGAACTCCGCGTCGTCGAAGTTCTGCCGCACACAGCCCCCGGACCGAAGAGTTCCAAGCTGTTCGATCGTCTGGAGCGGCGAGTCATCCGGGTTGATCGGAATCGAGTGGAATCCGTACGGCCACTCCTCACGAGCGAACCGGACCATGTACTCCATCGTGATGCCGTCGTACGGAGCCCACGCATACCGGGACTTCGAGTACACGTTGTAGCGACCGGGGTTGGGTACGCCGCGTCGACCGGACACCTGGTGGGTCTTGGCGAGTTCACCGGTGGCTTCGACGAACCACACCCGAGCTTCCCGATTTGCATAGATGATGCGGCGGCCGGATCCCACAGCGGGATATGGGAGCGGAGGCTTCTCCGGCTCCATGGTGCCGGTCGCCGACACGAACTCCGGTGAGTCGGTGAACGCCACCACGAGACCCCCCCTGGACATCTCCCCGCTGCGGAGCATCGCTATGAACGAGTCGGCACCGCCGGCGGCCGGCTCGCGTGCCAACACTGAGCGATAGAGGAGAGTCACGAGCGCCTCGTCGGCGAGATCACCGTGCCGATCGATGAATTCCGCGCTTGTCGTGAATGCGTCTGCGATTGATGCCAGCGGCAAGCCGTTCCAATAGCGACGCGCCCAGTATTCGAGTTCGAGAGCGTCGGGTTCCCGCCCGAGGAGGCCGCAGTAGAGGCGGACGATAGAGTCGGAGACCTCCCGATCGGTTCGCACTGGGCCGAGGCCCGAGAGCGAACCGGTCGTGGCATCCGCCGACTCGACCGCGGCGGCAAGATCGACGCCACGTATGCCGGCAGCAGCCCACACACTCGCCTCGTCGGGGAACCGAACGGCCGCCATCGGCATGGACTCGGCGTCGGGATCGTCTTCAATGATGCCGGGATCTGCGACCGGCATGTGACCGGGAGTGAGGACGCCGTCGACGACCGCGGAGGATGAGAAGAGCCGGCATCCGGCGATCGCAAAGCCCGATGCTGCTGCGGAGGGGGTATCCACGAACAGCACCGAACCCAGCATCACGAAGGATGCCAGGTACACAGCCACCACGCGCAAGAGCGATCGATCACTCATAGAGCCTGCAACGCTACCCCGCATCGCGAACAAGGTCGAGGAACCTCCGGCAAGTGGTGAGGAGCAAGAGCAAAGAGCAAAGAACCAAGAACCAAGAACAAAGAACAAAGAACCCAGACTTGAGACACGAGACTTGAGACACGAGACGGGTCTCGGATCTCAGGTCTCAGGTCTCAGGTCTCGGGTCTCGTATCTCCCCCTAGCCACAGAGCCGGTTGGTGGCGACAATGGGGTCACGCGACACGAGGAGCATCGTGAACAAGGACATCACGATCAAGGTCCACATCGAAGAGGATGACTCGACCACGACGGTTCGCACTGTGCTCGATCTGATGGGTGATCACTTCGAGGCGCAAGGCCGAGCGAGAAGGAACCCCATCGACGAACCGATGCCGGTTGTCGGGGAAGAACTCGCGCTGGCGAGAGCGCTCAATGGGCTTCAGATGAACGTCATGGAGGCGGCGCAGGACAAGATCGCCAGATACCTGAGCATCTGACGAGGCACCTACCGCCAGAGAGGCACGACCGGAAGGTCGGCGAGGCTGTCCAAGAACGTCACCGTGGCTTCGGACGTGTGTTTGGCATCGAACACGAGTACGCCGTAGTCCGGCGGGACCGCAGGCGGCTCCTTCGCAGGGAACCGGGTGTACTCGTTGCCGGTTGAGTAGTAGAGCGTGTTCCGATTGCCGGAGCGTCCCGGCCCGCGGTAGATATCGAGGCCGAAGTACCGCCCGGGTACAGCCGTATCGAAGATCGTTGTGGGCATACGCCGTGACCAGCGGGCGAGATCGAAATCAAAACCTTCCGGAAGTTCCGACCGGTCGCCGACGAAGATCACGGAGAACGGCGCGGGTGGCGCCTCCGATTCCTCCATCTCAAACCCCACGTACGGCTGATCGATCGGATCAGGGTGGCGGGCGGGCATCGCCGTGCGTGCAACGATCGGGAAGCGGAGTCCGAGTTGGTCGATCACGGACTGCCGCAGACCGTCGCCGACGATGATCACACGGCTCGGGCTGAAGACGTCGAGAGCGTCGAGCGTCTCCTGCGAGAGGTAGTCGGGTTCGGCGAGGAGGAGAGGACCGGAGAGATCGAGGGGCGTAAACCCGCCGCCCTGCAGGACTTCGTAGTCGGCCTTGGCCATGATGTTGACAACACTCGCTCCGGCGCTGTAGGCGTAGGACGCGACCTGGGCCGCAGTGGTAACCGCGTCGTCACTCAGCGTCCGCTGGTAGCGGATTCGTTCTGCCGCCTTCAACGACTTGTACGGATCGACGGGGAGACCATTCGGCATGCGGATCTCGAAGTGAAGGTGCGGCGGCGTGAACTCGGCGTTGCCGGAGTCACCCACCCATCCAATGATCTGGCCGGCTTCCACACGCGTCCCAACTTCAATGCCGGGCACAACACACTCGTAGTTGGCATCGTCGTAGCCGGGGGTGTCGTTGTTCAGGTGGATGTACCGCGTGTACCAACGGTCGCTGCCGGTGATCTCGATATTGCACCATTCGCCATCGTCGCGAATCGTTCTGATCTTGCCGTCATGGGCCGCAACCACCGGGACGCCCTTCCATCCATAGGTCATGATGTCGATCCCGTGATGCTCGCGCTCGCAAGAGTCGCGGCAGGCCCCGAACCCGGGCCGGTAGTAGTTCACGCCAACGAGGGGAAACACGATCTTGCGGGTCACGTTCACGCGTCGTATCTGGTTCTTCGGCACACCGGGAGGAGCGAACGGGTCATCAACGTCTACCACCGGATCGTCGACAGGCGTTTCGATAGGCGGCGGCGTAGACGGCGAGTCCGCAGGAGGTTGGGTTGTTGGTGGAGCGTCAACCGGTGGAGGCGGGAGCGTGGTCGTCGTTGGCGGCGTAGTTGAGGTGGTAGTGGTTACCTCGGGCGCCGTGGTGGTGGTTGTCGTCGCAGGAGGTTCGGGAGGCGGGTCGTCATCGGCGGAAGCCGCCGGCACCGCGAACAGGAGGAGGGCGGCCACGAGCGCCGCCGAAAGGGAAGCCTTCATCCGAGAAAGATCGGTCGCTCCGGGGGTTTCCTGTAGGGATTCGCGACCCGGCGGGCCGCTGCTCCGGCGAGGGTGGCCGGCGACCGAGACCTCCGTCTCGCAGGCGGTCCGACAGCCGCACAGGGCGAATCTGTCTACGACAATGACTGCGGGTTCTGCAGAGAGGAAGAGCGTGGGACACCACGTCGGATCGCGACGACGTTTTTGATCGTTGGTGAGCGCCGTTGGGGTCAGCTACGCCATCGCGGCCGCTCTGATCCTGCTGCGGACGGCCGGGATCTGAGCGGTCAGGAGAGCCCGCGGCGCTTGATCTCTTCGACGAGTGCCTCGTCGGAGTAGCGCAAGAGATCGGGGCTCCATCCAACCTGCTCAATGGGGGTCTCATTCACCTCGGCGAGAAGATCTTCGATCGTATCGCGCAGCGTCCTGGCCCAGGCTCGGCCGCGTGCACTCGCACGGAGGCTCAGGGTTGCGTCGGCGTGAACGGTGTAGACGCGGGCTTCGATCGCCGGGTTCGCCCGACTCCCCTTCTCGCCGTAGACAAGGACAACACATCCGGGTTCGACGTCCTGGATGCCGCCGGTCGCGATGAACTCCCCGTCGAATGCCCATCCGGTTGCAAGGGAGTCGTCGACGTTCGTCACCACTTTCGCCCAGTTCTTCCGTCGCTCGTCTCCCACGAGCGGGATCTCAACAGCGACAGTGAACGGAGCTTCCATGCCCCGCGAGGCTACCAAGAACCTCGTACCCAGGGTTCTCCACCCCGTATACGGCGCCACCAGCCCGCGGAACGGGAGTACGGCGTACCCAGGGTTCTCCACCCCGTATGCGGCGCCGTCAGCCCGCGGAACGGTGGGCGCAGAATTCGCCGGAAGACCCCATTCAAGTAATGGCCCCCGTTTGGCCGATTGCATAAGAAGGAGGTAGCCGCGTGCGCCACTCGTCGTCCAGAACCTACACGTCGTGGATACCCACAGTCTTCGCCCTGACGGTGAGTGCCGCGGTGATCGGCCGTTGGGCCCTCACGATCAACAGTTCCCTCCAGGTGACCGCCGTCGTCCTCCTCGGCGCGCTCGTCCCGATCGCAGCGGTAGCAGGTGCGTACGCCGCGCAGCGCCCCCTCGACAGACGTATCGAGGAGCTCGAAACCGCACTCGACGAAGAGCAAGACGAGCGACGCTCACACGATGAAATCTACGGTCGCTTCATCAACGAATTGCGCGCCCCGCTCACAGCGGTCTACGGATTCTCGCGGCACCTCGACGACTCGGGAATCGCCAACATCTCGGAGGCCGAAGAGCTCATCGGGATCATCTCTCACGACGCCACCGAGGCGGTGCGGAAGGTCGAGAACATCGCCACCGCTGCCCAGATTGAAGCCGGTGTTTATCGGCCGGTTCCTACCGCGGTGGACCTCGGTACACACGTTGGTCGGATCGTCGAGGTCATCGGACGTTCAAGAATCAAAATCAGCGTCGACGCCCAGCCGACCACTGCTTGGTGTGATCCAACGGCCGTGCGCCAGATTCTCGTCAACTTGGTCCACATCGCCAGTGAAGCCGGTGCGGCCACGATCCGCTTTGACGTCGACGAACGAAACGGACTCGGGGTCATCACGGTCACCGACGACCGGATTCGCCATGACACCGACGAGCCCACCGCTGGGGGTTTGCTCGGGACCTCCTCTTCGTTGTCGAGCCGCCTCGTACCAGCTCTCGTTGAGTATCAGGGGGCGACGATGAACACGCAGCGTTCCCTCGGCTGGACCACGACCATGGTCCACTTCCCGGTCGCAACGCCGGCGCAGCGATCAGCGGACTTCCGGGAGCCGCGATTGAACCTCTCCACAAGCAACCCGGCGACACCCCGATCGGGTCATGGTTCTCTGCCGCAGCCCCTCCCGGCGCGCAGCAAACGCGTGGTAACGGGACGTCGCTAGCGACCGGCTTCCACCTCGGCCACTCAGCTCCCTCGGTCGAGCATTGCCTGCTCGAGCGGTCCCTTCTTCCGGGTCAAGAATCGCAGGCCTTGGATCGCAAGGATTGCGCCCCAAAGAGCTGCAACGTAGAAGAACCACCACCCACCACCATTGAGTGCGTCGACGAGGAGCAGCGACGAGACGACAACGATGTACACCAAGGCATGGCGGACGAATCGCATGCGACGCCGAACCCGTCTCCTTGCCTCGCGATCATCAACCGCGCGGCGTTTGCCTTCTTCGCGTATTGCCCTCTGGACAGCGTCGCGAGATATACCGACTTCCGCCGCCACGTGGATGAGTTGGTCGAGTGTGAGGCCTCGATCGGTCGGATCGTCAACAAGATCGTCGAGACGCGCGGCGACGTCGATGATGTCTCCCACTTCGTCACGCGGGAACCGTCGCTCCTGCTGCTGCGCATCCACGAACAGAAGTCTACGAGGCCTGGCCGCTCAGTCTTCCGTGAGGTCGACGTCGACAACATCGAAGCCGGTGAGTTCAAGCGAGCAATCCCGGGTCCGAAGATGGGCCGATTTCTTCTGGTAGCGAGAAACGCCCGGTCCGGCCGACGGATCCCTCGGCGGTGTCCGCACGTTGCCTTCAACGGCCGGCACCTCGGCGAGGCGCCGCAGGATCACGCTTAGGTCGGTCTTCATCCGGTCCTCCTCCAGAACAGTCCGCCCGCTCCAGTGGCGAACGAACCGTACCCGACGCGACGGAGATTGACAGGGATATCGGGCCGAAGACACCAGACAAGAGACACGAGACAAGAGACACGAGACGGGCGCTCGGGTCTCAAGTCTCGGGTCTCGGGTCCTATGTCTGGATCTCGGGTCTGGACTTGCTACTTGCTACTTCGTACTTGATACTTGTCCGGATGTACAACGATCTCACTGCTGCTGTCCGTGACGGTTTCCCTCAGGCGCAAGCCGAACTCGAAGAACTCGTGCGCATCCCGTCGGTCTCCGCTTCTGGCTTCGACCCCGTCCAGGTCCGCAGAAGCGCAACACGGATCACGGAACTCCTCGAGGAGTCCGGCTTCTCCGGCGTCCGCCTTCTCGAGATCGAGGGCGCCCATCCGGCCGTCTACGCTGAGATTCCTGCTCCAGACGGCGCTCCGACGGTGCTCCTCTATGCACACCATGACGTGCAGCCGCCGGGACCCGCCGAAGAGTGGGAATCATCGCCGTTTGAACCGATCATCCGAGATGGGCGCATCCTGGGACGGGGAGCTGCAGACGATAAAGCCGGAGTGGTCATGCATCTTGCTGCGGTGCGCGCCTTCGGTGGCAACGTCCCAGTCGGCGTGAAGGTTTTCATGGAGGGCGAAGAAGAGGTCGGATCCGCGAACCTTGGAGC